>Ga0116162_10000350_pt1 | contig 33658 bp, 25 predicted proteins | sample AD_UKC105_MetaG_FD_89875 | JGI IMG/M metagenome (GOLD analysis project Ga0116162, IMG submission 89875) | Active sludge microbial communities of municipal wastewater-treating anaerobic digesters from Hong Kong - AD_UKC105_MetaG | ecosystem: Engineered > Bioreactor > Anaerobic > Digestate...
GCTGACGCCGAGCGCCCGCAGTGATTTTGCCGCTTCCTGCCGCTGCGTCTCGTCCACGCTGGTCATATAGACCACGACCGCGGTATAGCCAAGCTCCGACACATAGTACGGCAGAACGCCGCCCAGGTAGAGATACTCGTCGCCCGGATGGGTCACGACCAGCATGAGGTCGACTCCGGCCGTTTCGGCGGCGACGTCGGGATTGATAAAAGACAGATTGATCCCCTCAACGAGGAACAGCGTGGCCAGCAGCAGGCAAATTTTTCTCACTCGGTAAGCTCCCTTAATCCAATCGTGCAATTTTCCTTAAATCGATTCAGCCTCCGGCGAATCCCCCTGTTTCGCCGGTTGGCGTATGGCGCACTGCGCTAAAACATACCCCGGGGAGCGCGGTCTATTCGTCCCTGTCCCCGCCGGTTTGCCTGCGCTTGCCGGTTAAGCGTTTTTTAATACCCACCGCCGTCAGAACGATCAGCAGCACGCCGAGCAGGGCCCCCGCGGGAAAATACAGCACCCGCACGGACGATGGCTCCGCTGCTTCCGCGGTTTCTTCCTCATCCGCCGCTGGCGTCGCCGTCGGAACGGGCGATTGCGTCGGCGCCGGCGTCGGCTCGGGCGCAACATATGTGCTCAAAAGTTTTTCGTCGATATTTTCGAACATATCGTTGATTCCGCTGTCCGCTCCGACGGCGGAATAGTACAGACCAAAATCCGAAAGGCTGTATACGCCTTCGTTGCGTACGCGATGATATCCGTTTTCGATCTGCGAGCTGTGCTCTTCATAGGCGAGCGTTGCTACTTCGTCCGCGTTCATCCCGCCGAACGCAGCCAGCGGCGCCTCCACGTCCAGCGAAATCGTATTCTCCGGGTAAAGATGCAAATAGAGCTTCTTTACTTCGTACACGCCGTATTCCGCCGCCGAATCCGGATCATACGACGCGTCATTTGCCAGAAGGACCGCCTGCTGCGCAGCCTCGGAAACCACGATGTGCTGCCAGTGCCCGTATTCTCCGTTCAAATCGTGGGTGATCACGACCTCCGGCTTATATTTTCGCAGTTGCGTCACCAGATAGTGCGTCACGGCGTCCGGCTTGAAATCGTCGCCCCATACGTCCTTCCGGGTATTCGCGACGTCCCGGAATCCTCCGAAAACCGGATAGCACCGCAATCCCATCACCCATGCGGCGTTCAGCGCTTCGTCGCAGCGCAGGCGAAGGTCTTTCGTGCAGACATACAGAATATTGCCAGTCAGGCCGCGCTCCACGCCGTAAATAGGGACGATCGCGCCCATAAACAGCACGTCGTCGTCCGGATGCGTCGCAATGACCAGATAATCGAGTTTGTCCGGCGAATCGCTCCATTCATGGTAGTTGTATGGAATCGTATCCGCGTCGTAAACCTGCAGGGTGCTGATATCCATATCCTCGTCGGCACAAACGCATACGCTGCGCGTTCCCTGCTCCAGCGGATACATCTGGTTGATCTGTGTCGTCGTCCCATCGCACTCGCTCAGGACCGTTCCGTTTCCGTCATACTGCGTGACGGTAAATCCTTGCGGGACGGTATACCACTCCACATATAGCTTGTCCGCCGGAACGTCGGCTTCCCACGATATGGTAACGTCCCCCGGCCCGGCGACGACAAGGTGCGTCCCCGGATCGTCGTCTTTTATTTTGCGAAGTCCGTCGCGCGTTTCGTTCGAACAATTATAGGTGCAGTCCGCCCATAGCGAAGTATTCCCCTGCGCAAGCGAGGCAGACGGAAAAACGAGCAGAAAACTGAGCGCCAAAAACAGGATGCAAATACGTTTCATCGGTTTCATCGATTGATCACTTTATCTTCATGTGCGTGTCTTTTATTGCATGATCGTCGAATGATTATACCAAATAATGCATACGCCACGCAATTGTTTTTCATAATTGCCATATTTGATTTTGCGGCTTTACATTCTCCTAATTCGGCATAAATGCTGCAAAATCCGTCTGTGACGCTCTCTTTTGCCGATCGTACTTTTTTTTCGCTGTCCGAATACGTCGGCTGCATATGCGTTTTATTCATTCATTGACACGGACCTTCCCGGTTTTTATAATGGTGCCATGAAGCGCATCCTCGCCACACTGATCGCCCTGTCCGTTATGCTGCTGCCCGCTTTCTCGCTGGCGGAAAGCGGCGGCTCCGGCGCGCCCGAAATCCTTTCCGTTTCCGTACGAAACGGGGTCGTTGCGCTGCAGGCAAGCAGCGATGCCGTCGCCTGCTGCTTTACGCAGGGGTCGCAGGCGCCCGAAACGGATTCGCCCGACTGGCTCGCTCTGGAAAGCGGCGCGATCCGCGTATTCAAGGTGGACGGCACGTATCGGATCTTCGTTAAGGATGCAAGCGGGCAAATCGGAACCCCGCGCACCGTAACCGTCGTTTCCGGCTACAACTATCTGCTGGACGCAGAGGGGCTTGAGGTTCTTTCCGAGCCGATCGAGGATTATCTTTCCGAACACGGAAGCAGCGTCGCTCAAATCAACCGCTATGTCGCGGCGCACGCGGCTCTGGCGGGCCTGCAGACCCGCAGCGGCGTCGTTACCGTCGCCGTTTCATTTGCAACGGCGCTTGCAAACGCCGGCCTTGCGCTGCCCTATCAGCTTTACGGCACCTATCAGGGTGAGGACGACTGGGGCGTGAGCCCCGCCTGGGGGACGCGGCTTTCCAAGCCCATCACGGACGATTACGGCACCTACCGTGTGCACGGGATGCACTGCGTGGCCATCGTCGTCTGGGCGTATAAACAGGCGGGGATCAACCTTGTCAACAACATCACGGGTTCGATCGTCGGCAAAAACGGCTCGCTCAACTGGGAGGGCGACAACGCCGTCGCATTCAACGCGGGCCGCGGCGGGGACATCGTCACCGCAAAGAGCGGCCACGCTATGCTGATACTCGACCGGCTGGACACCGACGGCGACGGCGCGGAGGATTCCTACCTCGTGCTGGAGATGATCAATCCGAGCATGACGCTGCACGTCCATTCGTTCCAGTCGCTTCGGAACTACACCGTCTACGACATGTCCGCCGTGTTTTCCAACACCGGACGGATGATGCGCGCGTCGCGCTTCTGGTCGAACACCTATTTCATTCCGCAGAGCGCGTGGCCGGATTATCTGCTGGAAGCCGCCGCGTTCCGGATAAAGCCCGTCGGTTCCGCGCGCACGCCGACGCAAACCGCGCAATAACAGAAAACGCAGGAACGGCCCGGAGCATGCTCCGGGCCGCCGTTTGATATCGTTCCGTTTGTCGGTTTCTATTTTCCAAAATACGCCCGCACCCATTTGTAGCGCGGATGCTCGCGCCAGCCGTCGCCGGTTTCGTCAAAGGTTTTATAGTTGCACTCGCAGTCCGGCAGTGCGTCGGCCAGGGCTTTTGCTGTCGGACGGTCGTACTTGTTGCGGGAATACCATAACCGTTCCAGATTCGTCATGCCGTAGAGCGGGTCGAGATTTTCGATCTTATTGGAACAGATGTTCAGATCCAACAGGTTTGTCAGGCTCGCAAGCGGCGTGACATCCGTAATGCGGTTCATGAACAGCTCGAGGTACTGCAGGTTCGTAAGCTCCGCTAGCGGCGAAATGTCGCTGATCCAGTTGTCAGCCAGAATCAGTATTTTAAGATTTTTCAGGTTCGTCAGCACCGAGAGGTCGGAAATCTCGTTGTGCCCGAGGTCGAGCGCTTCCAGGTCCGTGCAGTAACGCAGCACCTGGATGTCCTCGTCGGTGAGCCGCACGCAGGTCTTGACCGCCTCGATGTACTCCGGGGAGGACGTTTCGGAGTACGCCTTGGACGGGTTCAGCGTTGAAAACCCGACCGCGTCCGTGCGCAGCGTGTGCGTCCCCATATGCACGACCCAGACGAAACGCACGTCGGGGTACGCGTCCATCAGCGTCTCCATCTGTTCGTTGCTCAGGCCGCAGTTGGAAAGGTCGACCCGCTCCAGCCGGGAAAACTGCGACAGCGCGGGCATGATCTCTTCCGGGGACGTCAGCGGATATTCGTTCGCGTTCAGTTCGGTTGCCGTGCTGAGCACCTCCTGGTCGCAGAAGGCGACCGTATGGACCAGCTCCACGCCGGGAAGGAACTGCGTCATACCGACGATCTGCTCCTCGCTCAGGTTCGTCCCGGTCAGATCGACGCTTGTCAGATAAGGAAACCGGCTCAGTTGCGCCGCGAGCGCGTCCGCATCGGAAATCTCGCGCCCGGAAAGATCGAGCGTAAATTCGCCGCTTTCGTAAGCGTCGCCCAGCACGTCGATCAGCCATTGGAACCGAATATCGGGATAAGCCGCCGCAAGCGCCTCGGCGTCGTCCGCGGAGATGCCGGTGGCGCGTAAATCCACGCGCAGGAGCGCCGGAAGCGCGGCAATCGCACGGTCGATCTCATCGTAACTCGCCGTTTCGGTCGGAGTGATCACCTTGTCCGTGTTGGTCGCCGCCACGCCGCCGACCTCGACCGTCCAGACGAACGTGCACTCCGGCAACGCCTCCTGCGCCAGCAGGAGCGCATCGTAACAGGTGCTGCCGGATGCGTCCACATACCGTAAATTCGGGAAACAGTTTAAAAGAGCGATATCCCCTTCGCTCGCATCCGGCAGGGTAAGGGCGGTCGCATCGCTCGGATAGGTCCCGTCGTGCAGCGGGACGTCCCAGAGGACGGCGCAGTCCGGGAACGCGGTTTTGAGCGCGTCCACGGTTTCGACGGAAGCGTTACATCCGCTCAGGTCGATGGAAACGGGGTTTTTCAGCCGCAGAAGCGCTTTTCCCGAGCGCAACTGTCCGCTTGCAATGGCAACCGTTTCCGCGTCGCGCGGGATCAGCCGTCCGGCTGCGAGGGTATAGCCGAAAAACAGATACGCAGCGCCCGCAAGCAACAGCGCGCCCGCGGCGGACATCGCGATCAGCCGAATGCGTTTCTTTTGCTTCGGTTGCTGCCGTTCGGTTGTCGCAGCCTGTTCCTGCTCCTGTTCCATGCGTGAAAACCTCTTCATTTTGCCAATCGGCCATGTTTCAACTGACTATCAGTCTAGTACACTTCCATAGCGCCGTCAATCGATTCGGCAGTTCGCATCGTGCCCGCGTTGACAGCAAAGCCGGCGCAAAGATACAATAAAACAAAACGAGCATAACGCGTGGCAATCGCCGGATCGGGGGGATGGAGCTATGGGACGCAAACCGGTTCTTTGCGCGGTTTTTTCCATGCTCGCCCTATGCTTGCTGTTTGCCTGCGACAGCACGGAAAAACAGGCCGGCGCCACCGCCGAAACCGCCGCATCTGCCGGAACGGTCTACTATGTCGCCGTGTCCGGCAGCGACGAAAATCCAGGTACGCCCGAAGCGCCCTGGAAAACGCTTTCCCGCGCCGCCGGAGCGGTTGCGCCGGGCGACGCCGTGCTCGTTCGCGGCGGCGTCTATTACGAGCGGCTCGTCCTGCAAACTTCGGGTATGGACGGCGCGCCGATCACCTTTTCGGCCTGCCCCGGCGAAACGCCCGTGTTAAGCGGCGAATCGCTTTCGTTCGGCTGGGACGATACGCAAAACGCGATCGTCGTACTGCAAAACGTCGCTTTCATCCGCATCGAGGGGTTTTCGATTGAAAATTATGTTTCGTACGACGAACGCATGCCGAGCGGCGTCTTTGTCTCCGGTTCCGGCAGCGGTATCGAAATCGTCAACTGCTCGGTAAGCGGCATTTCCACGGTCTACGGCGCCGCCGGCGCGGCGGAAACGCGAAACGCGCACGCCATCGCCGTCTACGGGACCGACGGCGACACGCCGCTCGACGGAATCGTCATCGACGGCTGCGAAGTGTCCGGCAACACGCTCGGCAGCAGCGAAACGATCGCGCTCAACGGCAACGTAACGAACTTTTCCGTCACGAACAACCACGTGCACGACAACGACAACATCGGTATCGACTTCATCGGCTTTGAAGGCACCGCGCCGAAAAACGACCGGGTGCGAAACGGCGTCTGCAGCGGAAATACGATCTGGAATATATCGTCCGCCGGCAATCCCGCATACGACGGCGTGTCCTGCGCGGCAGGCGTCTATGTCGACGGCGGCGAAAACATCCTCGTCGAAGGCAACCGCATCGAAAACTGCGACATCGGCATAGAAGCGGCTTCCGAGCACTTCGGCCGGTCGGTGGAACAAATCGTCATACGAAACAACATCGTTACGGGTTGCAACGCGGTCGCGGGCATCGCGTTCGGCGGTTACGACGCGCTGCGCGGCCGGGCGGAATCCATCAAAATTTATAACAACACGCTGCTCGATAATTCGCCGGATATCCTCATCCAGCGCTATTGTCGATTCAAAACGAACGAAATCTGCAACAACATCCTGTATTCGGACGAAACGATTGTGGGCGGCGCCGGCAAGATCCATATTTCCAATAACTTTATCGGCGACCCCGGTTTCGTCGACGCGTCAGGCGGCGACTTCCGCCTTTCGGAAGGCTCGCCGGCCATCGACGCGGGCATGTCGTCCGAGTGGTGCGGCGATTTTGATTTTGCCGGCGGCGCGCGCGTTTCCGGCGACGCGACCGACTGCGGCGCGCTGGAGTATGACGGGTAACATAAAGACGCGAGCAAACGATTTCGGCCCGTTCCGTTGCCAAAAAACCTTTCCGCTCTGCTTGCAGAAAAAACCCGCTAGGTGACTATGTTACTGATATTGGAAAGATTTCTCATTATCCTTAATTGAAACGAATGACGATTGAGGTGGAGAACTTGAGCAACAATCTTTTTGATCAACTTTTCGGCGGGCAGAAACAGGAGCCAATTACAGCCGACCAGAGAATCTTTGTGGACAAGCGCCGCTGTCCCGAAAACCATCCGTGCCCGTCGGTCCGGGTCTGCCCCGTTAACGCGCTTTCGCAAACCGGGTATTCCGCGCCGAAGGTGAACATGAAGGCCTGCGTGAAGTGCGGCAAATGCGTTCGCTATTGCCCGATGGGCGCGATTCGCGTCGTAGCCGCTTCCAAATAAACAGCCCGTGATCAGAAAGGAGCCGGACGCTTTCAAAAGCGTCCGGCTCCTTATCGTTACCCCAAACGACGGCCATGGCCCTCAGCCGCGCCGGAGCGGAAACGGCAGCAGCATGTTCGTCTGTTTTTTGTATTTCGCAAAGCCGTCTTTGTATCCGGCGAGCCGTTTTTCCGCCATCGGAATACTGATGAACAAAAACATCAGCGTGTTGACCGCCGCCCCGGCGCAGAGATACCACAGCGCGGGCCGCACCGACAGCAGCACGGTCGCGACGCCCCACCACATCAGAATTTCGCCCAGATAGTTCGGATGTCGCGCATGCGTCCACAGCCCCGTGCGGATGAGTTCGGCATGGCCGCTTGCGCTTTTCCGGAAACGGTGCATCTGAAGGTCGGCGGCAAGCTGGAGCGTCGCCGCCAGCAGACAGACGGCGAAGCCGAGCAGCGTGAGCGCGTTCACCGCTCCGATTTGGATGTAGAAAAGCGCGGGAAGCAGGCACATGAATACGACGAGCGTCGGAAACAGCATGATCCCGAACAGGCAAACGAGCGGGTACCATGCGCCGCTCTTTTGCAGGAGCATCGTATAACGCCAGTCCTGGTGGGTTAAATCCTGAAACGTACAGGTCCAGTTTGCCGTCAGCCTGACGCCCCAGTACCCGACGCAAACAAGCAGCGCCACGCTCCCCGGAGTCCATACGCCGAAATTCGCGATGCAAAGCGGCAGCATGACAAGCGGCGCAACCGACCAGTATGGATCGTAGACCGAAGCGTTGTCCAGAAGAAGACTGGCAATAAACACCAGCAGCGTCGCGGCAACGTCCGCCAGCAGCAGCCGCGGCACCCAAGATACGCCGAGCGCCCGATACACCAGCACCCCCAGGACAGCGGCCGCCGTATAAACCGCCGCGATCACGGCAAAGCCCAGCGTCCTGTTTTCCTTAACCTTCATGTTCGCCCCCACAAACAATTGCCGGCAGCAAGACGGCGTCCCCGTTCGTCCCGCCGGATGAAACGGCGCCGGATTTACGGGCCCGACGCGCATAGGCCGTCCGCCGGCAGCCTGGATTCCGTGTATCAGTATAGCGCGCCGTGCACAATTGTGGCAAGGCGGAACTACCGGCGCGCCGTCGTCGTACTCGTACGGCTTCCCGGCCCGGGCCAAACGCCCCGGTTTGCAAAAAATATGAATTCCCCCATTGACAAGCGGCCTGATTTTTAGTATTCTAGCAAAAATAAGCAAAATTGATGCGTGAGGAGGCCGTCCTATGAGCCCGCGGGGGAAGTACGATTTCAAAAGAAAATCAATCGGACGGACAACGTATTTCATTTTTCATTCTTCGTTTTTTTCAGTCAATACCGGTTTTTAGAACCGGTATTTTTTTTTGCACACGCGCCGACCCGCATATTGCGGAGCGCGCCGGCTTTACAAGCACGAAAAGGAGGGACAATTTCATGCTCAAAGACCGAAACCTGATCGCACCGAGCGATTTTTCTCTGGAAGAGCTCGACGAGGTGCTGTCGCTCGCCGAGCGGATCGTGCAGGACCCGTCCGCTTATGCGGAGGCCTGCAAGGGTAAAATCCTCGCGAGCCTCTTCTACGAACCTTCCACGCGCACGAAGTTTTCGTTCGACGCGGCCATGCTCCGCCTCGGCGGCAGTACGCTTGGCTTTTCGGACCCGAATACGTCCAGCACGGCAAAGGGCGAAACCGTGGCCGACAGCGCCCGTACCGTAAGCCAGTATGCGGACGTCATCGTCGTCCGTCACCCGAAGGAAGGCACCGCAAAGCTCATGAGCCGCTATGCCGAGTGCCCGGTCATCAACGCGGGCGACGGCGGGCACCACCACCCGACGCAAACGCTGACGGACCTTCTGACCATGCGGCACTACAAGGGCGGCTTCGACGGGCTCACCGTCGGCGTATGCGGCGACCTTAAGTTCGGCCGGACGATCCATTCGCTCGTCACCTGCCTCGCGCGGTATCAAAACGTCCGGTTCCTGTTCATCTCGCCGGAAGAACTCAGCATGCCGGCGTTTGTCATAGAAGAACTCCGGGCAAAAGGCGTGCCCTTCGCGGAAACGGACGATCTGGAAGCGAGCATTTCCCAGTTGGACGTGCTGTATATGTCCCGCGTGCAGCGCGAGCGCTTTATCAGCGAGGAAGAATACCTCCGCTTAAAGGATTACTTCATCCTGACGGCGGACAAGATGGCGCTCGCCAAACCCGATATGATCGTCATGCATCCGCTGCCGCGCGTCAACGAGATCGCGACCGAAGTGGACAAAGACCCGCGCGCGGCATACTTTGCCCAGGTGAAATTCGGCATGTACGTGCGCATGGCGCTCATCATGAAACTGCTCGGCATCGAAGAACCGCAAGCTTGATTCGACGGATATAAGGAGGCAAACGCAACATGATCAATGTATCCAAGCTCAAAGAGGGCATTGTCATCGACCACATCCGCGCGGGGCACGGCTACAAAATCTTCCAGCAACTCGGTCTGGACAAGCTGGACGACGTCGTCGTGCTCATGCGCAACGTGGACAGCACAAAGATGGGCCACAAGGACCTGATCAAGATCGAAACGCACCTGGACCTGAACTTCGACGTCCTGGGCCTGATCGACCCGGACGTGACCATCTCTTATATCAAGGAAGGCGTGCGCGTCAACAAAATCAAACTCTCCCCGCCGGAAAAGGTCACGGGCATCCTCACCTGTAAAAACCCGCGCTGCATCACGAACCAGGAACACATCGGGGACGTCACGTTCTATCTTGTCGACCCGGAGACGAATCAGTACGCCTGCGAATACTGCGACGTACGCACCAGCCTGTAAAAAGGAGCAAAACCATGATCATTCAGTTTCGTAACGCGCGCCTGATCGACGCGGCGGGCGACCGCTACGGCGACGTCTGCGCAAAGGACGGGGTCATCTTAAGCTGCGGCCCGCTCTGCTGGCAGCGCGCGGACCAGGTCGTCGACGTCGGCGGGAACGTACTCATGCCGGCGTTCATCGACCTGCACACGCACCTGCGCGACCCCGGCTGTCCGGAAAAGGAAACGATGGAGACCGGCATGCGCGCGGCGCTCGCAGGCGGGTACGCGCACCTCTGCGCGATGGCGAACACGCGCCCCGTGATCAGCACGCCCGCGCTTGTGAAAGCCAATCTGCAGAAAGCGGAGCACCTGCGCCTTTGCCGGCTGACGCAGGCGGCCGCCGCCGGAGAAAACCTCGGCGACGAAACGCCGACCGACCGCGCGGCGCTGAGCCGGATCACCGCCATGCTCAGTAACGACGGCAAAACGATCGTTTCGGACGATTTCATGCGGCAGCTTTTGCTCGATTCGAAGAAATACGGCTTCGTCGTCAGCACGCACTGCCAGCCGGAACGGAAGATCGTCGCGCGCGATATCGCGTTGCTGCGCGAGGTCGGCGGCAATCTGCACATCGGCCACATCAGCCGCGCGGAGACCGTGGATATGGTGCGCGCCGCAAAGGCGGACGGCCTTTCTCTCACCTGCGAAGTCACGCCGCACCACCTCTTCGGCTGCGACAGCGATTATAAAGTCAACCCGCCGCTGCGCACAAGGGCAGATGTGGACGCGCTCATCGCCGGCATCGCGGACGGCACGATCGACTGCCTTTCCACCGACCATGCGCCGCATACGCCCGCGGACAAGAAAGCCGGCATGGCGGGAATCTCCAACATCGAGTATGCGATCCAGATATACCTGAAGGTATTCTACGAAAACGGCATCCCGCTCACGCGGCTTGCGGAGATGACCTCCCTTGCGCCCGCGCAGCGGCTCGGTATCTTGGCCGGACTGCTTCGTCCCGGATATCCGGCGGACTTCACCATCCTGTCGCAGGACGAGGATACGACGATCGAGCAAAACACGATGCTCTCCCGCTCGCACAACACGCCGTTTGACGGCAGGCGCGTGCGCGGCAGAGTGAAAAAAACCATTGTAGGAGGAGAAACGCGTTATGAGTATGGAACGGCTGTATGAATCGGTTCAAAAGAAAGGCCCCGTCTGCGTCGGGCTGGACACGCAATATTCCTTTTTACCGGAATATTTAAAGGAAAAAGACGCCTCGCAGGGCGAGAAGATATTCGAGTTCAACCGCCGCATCATCGACGCGGTTTATGAAGAGGCGGGCTGCTTCAAATTCCAGATCGCCTGCTACGAAGCGCTCGGGCTCGACGGCATGGCGGCGTTCTCGAAATCGCTGAAATACGCGCGCAGCAAAGGCTGCGTCACCATCACCGACGCAAAGCGCGGGGATATCTCCTCCACCGCCACGCAGTATGCAAAGGCGCATTTCAGCGGCGATTTCGAAACGGACCTGATGACCGTAAACGCCTTTATGGGCGAGGACGCGGTCTCCCCCTACTATCCGTACCTCGAACAGGACAAAGGGATTTTCGTCCTGGTCAAAACGTCCAACCCCAGCGGCAAAGATTTCCAGGACCTGCTGGCCGAAGGTGAAACGCTCTACGAGCGCATGGCGCGCAAGGTCTCCGCTTGGGGCGAGCCGTTCGTCGGCAAAAGCGGGTTTTCCGCAATCGGCGCGGTCGCCGGGCTGACATATCCGCAGGAGTTCGAGCGCATCCGGCCGCTGCTCCCGCATACCTTTCTGCTCATCCCCGGTTACGGCGCGCAGGGCGGTACCGGCAGGGACATCGCCGGCTTCTTTAAGGACGGCATCTGCGGCGTGGTGAATTCATCGCGCGGGCTCATCAGCGCGCATAAGGGAAAATCGGAAAGCGTCGACTTTACGGAATATGTCCGCAAAGCCGTGCTGAACATGAAAAAGGACATCATGCAGTGGCTGTAATGCAAAGCAACAAGCCGGTTGCCGACGGGGTGTTCCGCATGCGCGTTTTCGGCGCGACGCCCGGCCATGCGGGCCAGTTTTACATGCTGCGCCGACCGGATTCGCTGGACCCGTTTTTAGGCCGGCCGATCAGTATTTACGAAGCAAATGCTGATTCGAATGAAATATCGTTTGTGTACCACACCCCGGGCCGTGGAACGGCGTTATTGTCCGCCATGCTTCCCGGTCAAACGCTGGACGTGCAGGGCCCGTACGGAAACGGATTCCCGCTGGAGGACGGCCCCGCCGTCGTTATCGGCGGCGGCATCGGCATCGCGCCGCTGTATCAATTGGTAAAAGAGTTGCGGTTAAAAGAACCCGGCCGGCGCGTCGACGTGTTCCTCGGGTTCAAGGAAGGCGCTTACCTGTCCGAAGAATTCGAAAAGCTCGCGGACAGCGTCAGCGTCAATATCGGCGGATTCGTCACGCAGGATGTGGATTTTTCCCGCCCCGCAGCCTATTACGCCTGCGGTCCCGCGCCCATGCTGCGCGCTGCGGCACAGGCGGCAAGAGACGCACGCGCAAAATTATATGTCTCTCTGGAAAAACGCATGGCCTGCGGGGTCGGCGCGTGCCTCGGCTGCACCATTCGGACAAGCGGCGGAAACAAGCGCGTCTGTAAGGACGGGCCGGTGTTCTTTTACGAGGAGGTATTCGATGCCATCTGACGCGCTTAAAATCGACCTGCTCGGCGTGGAACTGAAAAATCCCGTCATCGCCGCCTCCGGTACCTTCGGTTTCGGGCGCGAGTATGCGGAGCTGTTCGACGTAAAGCGCCTCGGCGGCATCAGCGGCAAGGGGCTGACCCTGAACGGCAGCGGCGGAAACGACGGCGTGCGCGTGTACGAAACGCCGTCCGGCATGCTCAACAGCATCGGTTTGGAAAACCCCGGCGTGCGGCGGTTCGTGGAAACCGAAGCGCCGTATATGCGCGCGCTCGGCCCGGCGGTGATCTGCAACCTCGGCGGGCACAGCGAGGAAGAATACCTGGAAGGCGCGCGCCTGCTCAACGACGCGGATATCGACCTTCTGGAGCTGAACATCTCCTGCCCGAACGTGAAAGCGGGCGGCATGGCGTTCGGTACAGACCCGCAAACGACGGCCGGCATCACCAAAAAGATAAAGGCGGTTTCACGCCATCCGCTCGTCGTCAAGCTTTCGCCGAACGCGACGGACGTCGTCGCCGTGGCGCGCGCCTGCGAGGACGCGGGCGCGGACGCGCTGAGCCTCGTCAACACCTTTCTCGGCATGGCGATCGACGTTCATCAACGGCGCGCCGTGTTCGACAACGTCTATGCCGGCCTGTCCGGCCCGGCGATTTTACCGATCGCGCTGCGGATGGTGCATCAGGTATGCGGGGCGGTCAAGATACCGGTCGTCGGCATGGGCGGCATCGCCACGGCGGATGACGCGCTGCGTTACATCATGGCAGGCGCGAGCGCCGTTGCGGTCGGCTGCATGACGTTTGCAAAGCCCACGGCCATGCTCGATATCATCGACGGGCTGGGCGCCTATTGCGCGGAGCAGAACCTGTCGAACATACTGGATGTTCGCGGAATCGTATAAAATGCAGTTTGAGAACTCCGGGCGTTGCTATAACAATGAAACGGATGGCGCAAGAACATAAAACGATATGGCAAACAGCTTGATTTCTGTTTGACTTTTGATAGGAGACGTTTATGAAAGACAATCTGACCATCATGAAAGAATGCGGAGCGTTTCTGGAGGGGCACTTTCTGCTGTCCTCCGGCAGGCACAGCGGCGGATACTGCCAGTGCGCAAAGCTGCTGCGCTTCCCCGACCGGGCGGAAACGGTGCTGAAAACCGTCGCCGATCAGGTGCAATCGCTGCCCGTTACGAAGGTATGCGGCCCGGCCATGGGCGGCGTGATCGTGTCGTACGAGCTCGCCCGCCAGCTCGGCGTGGAGAGTATCTTTACCGAACGCAAGGACGGCGAAATGCAGCTGCGCCGCGGTTTCTCCGTCGGCCCGGGCGATAAAATCCTGATTGCGGAGGACGTCGTCACCACGGGCAAGTCCACCATGGAGACGGTAAAAGTGCTGGAGGGTATGGGCGCGGAAGTCGTCGGCGTCGCCTGCATCGCGGACCGGCGCGCGGAAAACTGCACGTTTTCCCTGCCCGTCTACGCCGCGCTGAAACTGGACGTCCGAACCTACGTCCCATCCGAATGCCCGCTCTGTAAAGACGGCAAAATCGCCCTCGAAAAACCCGGCAGCCGGGAAATCCCCGCTGCGAAATAAAGCGGCCGGAACGGGTGAGAATGTTTCGGCGGTTGAACCGCCGCAGCCGGAATATACGGATTAAGGTTTACGACCCTTAACAATCTCCCGGGCTTTTTTTGACAGGCTGAGCCGCCGCAGCTATGTTTTGCGGCGGCTTTTCCCGTTCTTGCGCCTGCTGAAAACCAAAGTTGGAATCCCTCCCGAAAAAGCGCTTGACTTTCCCCTTACGGGAACGCCTATACTGACAGCAGAACATGTTCGAATGCCAAACGGGTGGTGATGAAATGCTGACCATCGGAGAATTCTCCCGACTAAGCCGGGTATCCGCGAAAGCGCTGCGCTATTACGATCAAATCGGGCTTCTGAAACCGGGATATGTCAGCCCGGAAACCGGCTACCGGTATTACGAAGTCGGCCAACTGCACGACATGCTGCTGATTTCGAGGCTAAAGCAGTATCAGTTTTCCCTGCCGGAAATCGCACACGCCCTTGCCAACCGGGACGCGGACGTCCTGTCCGAAATGATGCGGGCAAAGAAGGCGGAACTGTCGCGGCAGATTTCCAGTCGGCAGCGCATCCTGTTTCAAATGGAGCAGGACATTCAAAAAATCGAAAGGTGTGAGGACATGATGCAAACAAATTATCTCATAAAAACCACACAGTTTCAGCCGAAGAATATCTTTTCACTTCGGCAGAAAGCAGGCGTACGCGAGTTGGGCCGGATCTTCGGCGAATTGTGCGGCAAACTGGAGAAAAGCCATATAAAACCATCCGGGCCGTTCCTGACCGTATACCACGACGAAGATTTTAACCACGCATGCACCGATCTGGAGGTCGGCGCCGTCGTGCCGGCGACAACCGGCGACAACGTCCGCAGGCTTGATCCGGGATTTTGTTGTTTCGCCACCCATATCGGCCCTTACGATGATTTTACGCCGTGCTACGCGGCGCTTGGCGAATGGATCGAACGGGAAGGGTACGCCGTTTCCGGTCCGCCCTTCGAATTATACGTCAAGGGCTGCGAGGACAACGTCCGACCGGACGAGTACGTGACCGAAATCTATTTTCCAATCAAAAAGTAACGATACCGACGCATCGGCGGAGCAATCGAACGACTGCTCCGCCGATGTTTTCGTTTGCTGTTCTGCCGGGCGGCCCCGCCGCTCTCGAAAATTGTCTGCAGGATATGTTTCCCGTGGCAGAACGGGCATCAGGCTCCGATTGTAACGTCCATAGAAAAAATGCCTTTTTATCCGATTGCATTCTTACTATTATGTAATATAATATATAGTGTTGAATTGTATAAATTCATTTCAGGCAATCTGGGACGGAAGGCAACGCATGTTTATCTTCAACATCATCAGTCTCTATCTGATTATCATAGCGATTCTTACGGTGTTCTGGGCGGCTTATATCAAAACCCTGAACGGTTCAAGTTTTACAAACGCAAGCATGATGCTCTGTTGTGCAATGTGTTTCTATATCCTCGGTTATACGTTGGAGCTGAATTCGTCCGAACCGTCGCAGATCATTTTCTGGAATCATATCGAATACATCGGTATTCCGTTCGTTTCGGCACTCTGGCTTACGACCGCGTTGTTGTATACGGGGCATTTTTCGCGGCACAAGATCGTTTTGTCCGCAGCTATTTTCCTGATTCCGATTCTGTCGTTTATCCTGCGCTATACGAACGATTATCATCATCTTTACTTTGCCTCCGTCGGCTTCACGGAAGAATTCGGTAAATTGATTCTGGTCAAAAAAACCGGCGTTTGGATGTATGTGCAATCAGTCCACTCCATGCTGATGATTCTCGTTTCGATGGCGTTGTTCATCCGCGACAGCGTTCGGACCGGGGTCAAGCAGCGCGGTAAAGTCCTGCTGACGATCGCCGCTTCCGTTTTTGCCATTGCGGGGCTGCTGCTTACGCAGATCAAACCGTTCGGCTTTACGATCGACTACATGGTGCTCTGCCTTCCCATTGCCGCCCTGCTCGTCATCATCGCCATTGCGCGTTTCGACCTGCTGGAGACAAAATCGATGGCGCGAAGCCGCGCGTTTGAATGCAGCGGCGACGCCGTCTTTCTCATCAACCGGCAAAACAAGATGATCGATTACAACGCAAGCGCAAAATTGTTGCTCGATCAGCTCCACATCCGCATATCCAACACGAATCTGGCCTCGCTTCTGCAAAGCGTCCCGCTCTTTCTGGAGGGTATGCTGTGTCAGGAAAAAAATCTTGTTCAGCTGCACTTGGGCGGGCATGAACGTTATTTCGAAATCACGACCAGAAGTATCGACGACCGAACCGTAACGCGCGGCTGGATCAAAACGGTGCGCGACATCACGGAAGTATACCGACTGAACGAGGAATTGAAAAAGCAGGCGATCACGGACGAGCTGAGCATGCTGAATAACCGCCGCGCTTTTATGCAGATCGGCAGAGAGTGGGTCGACGCGTCCGATCAGAGCGGCGTGAGCCTGAGCCTCTTTATGTTCGATATCGATTATTTCAAAAAAGTGAACGACCGGTACGGCCATCCTGCCGGCGACTCCGTCATACAGGATTTCGGAAGGATGCTGAAACAACATTTCAATTCCGGGAGCCTGGTCGCGCGGCTCGGCGGAGAGGAATTCGCCGTTATGCTGTCCGGCAAGACCGACGAACAGGCGCGGCAGGCCCTCTATGCCTTTCTGGAGATGATTCGCGGCCATATTTTCTGTTATCGCGAACGGAAAATCCGGCTGACCGTAAGCGCCGGCGGCGTAATAAAGCAACCCGGCCAGACGCTGGAAAGCCTGATGCGCGGCGCGGACAAGGCGCTTTACGCGTCGAAGGCGCAGGGACGCGACCGCATTACGATGCTGTAACGCACACATAGGATTACAGCCGCGCCGGCCTCGGTACTCAACGCGGCGGACGATTTATAAAGCTTGCGCCGCTCGGGCCGAATAGCGGCGGTCGAACCAAACACGGGCAACCATTTCATTCAAGCCGGGCCCGGCTTCCCGATCATCGGCCCATGCCGCGTATCCGGGTTTACCGTTCGTTTTCTCTTGTTTCTTTCTCTTGTTTCCTTTCGTATGGAATGCTAATATGTGGAAAAAGGGGTTGAGGTGGGATATGAGTATTTATGAGGACCTGCTGAGTGGTTCGGCCACGCTCAGCGTTGTCGGTCTCGGTTATGTCGGCATGCCGCTGGCGGTCGCATTCGCGAAGCGGCTGCATGTAATCGGGTATGATCTGAACTCCGAAAAAATACAGCTTTACCGTAACGGAATCGACCCGACGGACGAAGTTGGCAACGACGCAATCAAAAATACAACGATTGCTTTTACCAGCGACGAAACGTTGCTGCAAAAGGCCCGGTTTCATATCGTGGCGGTGCCTACCCCGGTCAATCTCGACCACACGCCCGATCTTTCGCCCGTTGTAAGCGCAAGCACCATCGTGGGGCGCAACCTTCGGCCCGGCTCCTTTGTGGTTTTCGAGTCGACCGTATACCCCGGCGTGACGGAAGATGTCTGCCTGCCCATCCTGGAACGCGAATCCGGCCTCCGGTGCGGAAAAGACTTCCGGATCGGCTATTCTCCCGAGCGCATCAATCCCGGCGACAGGGTCCATACGCTGAAAAACATCCGGAAGATCGTTTCCGGCATGGACGACGACACATGCCGTGTGATTGCGGACGTTTACAATCTTATCATCGAAGCGGGAACGTATTCGGTCTCCAACATTCGCACCGCCGAAGCGATCAAGGTCGTCGAAAACAGTCAGCGCGACATCAACATCGCCTTCATGAACGAACTGGCCATCGTTTTCGACCGCATGGGCATCGATACGAACGAGGTCGTCGCGGGCATGAATACGAAATGGAATGCGCTTGGGTTCCGTCCGGGCCTGGTCGGCGGACATTGCATCGGCGTCGATCCATACTACTTCATATACGAGGCCGAACGGCTTGGATATCACAGCCAGATCATTCTGGCCGGACGAAAGATCAACGACGGAATGGGGGCCTTTGTGGCCGACGCCGTCATCAAGCAGCTGGTACTTGCGGGCAAATGCGTCCTGAATACAAAAATCGTCATTTTAGGCATAACGTTCAAGGAAAACTGTCCGGATATCCGCAACAGCAAGGTGATCGACATCATTCACCGGCTGGACGAATACGGCCTGAAGACGGTCGTTTCGGACCCCGAAGCCGATCCCGGCGAAACCGAGCGGGAGTACGGCTACAAGCTCGTCCCATATACGTCCATCCGAAACGCCGATTGCGTTATTTTCGCCGTTGCGCACGACGCGTTTCGCAGCATGACGCAGGATGCTCTGGATCAAATGTTCGTTCCCGGCGACAACGCGCAGAAAGTAATCGTCGACGTAAAGAGCATCCTTGACAAACGCCTTGTCAACCGGCTGGGTTATCGCTACTGGAATCTGTAAAACGCCCGCGCGGGCAGCACTCTGGAAGCAAAAAGGGCCGGCTGCGGCACATGCCGCGGCCGGCCCTTTTTATGTTTCGTTCATTAAACCGAATTCTTCAGCGGAAATCATACCCTTCCACAAGGTAATCGTCGAGCCGCGCGAATTTGACTTGCTTGTCCTCGGACTTCGCCGCATTCTCGGACAGTATGATCTCCAGAGCTTCGGCCGTGTACAGGCTGTTATCGGACATATGCATAACGATTACGGAGCCGGAGCGGAGACCCGAACGTATCTTGGTCGCCAGGCTTTTTGCGCTCGTTGCTTTGTAGTCCTGCGTGGAAAGATAGCCGCTGACCGAGAAGGTAAACCCGCAATCCAGCACGGTCTCCAGCCCGTCCTTGCTCATTGCAAGCGTAGGCGGCTGAAACAGCAAAGTCAGGGAAGGTCGCCCGCTCACCATGACGTCGCCTACAACATGCTGCAAAACGTCGTAAGATTCCACAATATCCGCCTGCAGCGCGGCGAGTTCCGTTTCATCCAGGCTCCGGAACGTTACGCCGGTCCCTGTTTCGTCGATTGCCAGCGCCAGATGCTCGTTCGTGTGGCAACCGATCGCATGGCCCTCCATCGCAATCGCCCTGAGAAGGTTCGGATTATAATGCACGTTGTTGGTACGAACGAAGAACGTCGCCTTAACGCCATATTCCCTTAAAACGTCCAGAAGCGCCATGATCGTTTCGTCCGTTCCCCAGTCGTCGAACGTAAGGAATACCGCATCGTCCTCGTTTTGGACATATCCCTTCCGATCCAGCCGGCGAATTTCTTCAATCGTGAAGCCGGGCAGCATGGATGTTGAAAGCCAGGGGGTGCCGATATATCGGCGTGCCATCGCGTTCATCACGTTTCCCTCAAGCTGTCCGGGATAAATCCGGTCCAGCAATTCCGACAGGATCTCATCGTCCGGCAGCGGATACGTGTAGGTGTACTCCGTATTCTGCATCATTTCCGAAAGGGAATGGAGCGCATATATATTCTTCTCCGTGGCGACCTTTTCCACGAGGTCTCCCAGTATCGTATCTCCGCCAGTGTAAAAGTTCAGACGGAAGTGCACGATTTCGCCCATCGTCAGCACGGGGCTGTCCTCTTCAAAAAGCTCGTTGAAAATCGTCTCGATATCCGTCGTGTTCTCGTCCCTGTCCTGCACCGCCATCATTTGCTGCTGGCACAGCACGCTGTCCGTCGCGGCGGCGGCAGCCCGCAGTCCGTCGGTCGGAGTGCCCAGCAATTGCCGCACCAGAAAAACGTCCGGGTACTGGAACCGGTCGTCCAGCGTTTCCTTTGCAAGCAGAATCTCCTCCGTAATCGCGGCGCTGGTTTCCGATGCGGTCGGCTGCAAAGCGATGCCGAGATCGTGTCCGCGGGATAAGATCAACTGAATCTGATCCGCATTTTCATCCATTTCCTGTTGGGTTACGAAAAACACGGCTTTGGCATTCAGGTCGTCGAGTTTATTGAGAAGATAAATCAATTCCGAATTCTCGCCCAATCCCGAAAACGTAAAGCTCACCGCGCGCTCCGTGGTGTAGACGCAGGTGGCACTGTCTTCCATTTCCCCGTCGTTTTCTTCGATGAGTTGCTCTGCCTGGGCGCCAAGGTCCGTTTGCTTCAGGCTGTCGACCACCCACTGTGTGATCTGGATAATATCGGGGCTTTCCGTGGTATTTTCCGTTTCATCGTCGCCCGTCTCCGCCGCAGCCGCGTCGGCATCGTCGGAAACCTGCTGCTCCGCCTGCGTCAGCAGTTCTTTCGCCGCCGCTTCTTCCTCGGTGCTCAGGACGCCGGAAAGACGAATGCTGATAATGCTCCCCCGCGGAATCTGGCCGACCAGCTGCTGCGCCTGCTCCGCCGACTGGATCGTATCCAGCCCGATATAGCAGTAAGGCTGCACCGCCCGGTCGATATAGCAGGCATAGGCCGCGCTTAAAATATCGGACGAATACGTCGTTTGCCGGAACAGCAGATCCGTCGGCTGATCTCCCGCCACCGATTCGATCAGCACGGCCGCGCGGCAAATCTCCGAAACCACGGTTTTCTGCGAATACATCTCCATACTGCTGTTGGCGCTGTATCCGCTGTTTCCAATGGAAAAGCCTTCGTCCAAGGGGATGCTGATCGAATCCGGATAATTCAGAACATCAACCCCGGAAAAGAAGAACGTAGCGTCGATGCCGTTCTCTTTCAGCAGGTCGATGATTTCCTCCATCTCATCGGTTTCGACCGCACCTTCAAATACGAGGGCAGCCTTTTGTACCGTCGTTTCCGGTGCGGCGGTAACAAGCTCCGCTTCCGTCTCCCCGTCCTGCGTAAGGCGTTCCAGCGCGGCCTCAATATCCGCGCTTGCATCAAGGCGCGTTTGCGACAGCGAGTCCGACGCGCTCTGCTTCTGAAGATACAGCAATGCAATAACGCAAAGCGCCAGTAGCATCAGCAAAGCGATCATAAATACGACTTGCTCGACATATGCGTTTTTCCTCTTTGAATTTGCCAAATTGCCGCCTCCTGTGTTGCGCTTGTATGTCCGGAACCTAATTCGACCACCGCTTATGCTATTTATTATATATTGTAATTATACGTAAGTCGGGGTTGTTTGAAAAGTTATTTCGTAACTTTTTTGATGCTTCTTATTTGTGATATAATATATAAGTATAAACAATTGGGAATTTGCAGTCGATTATGCCTCTATTTCCTTCGAATTCATGGTGATCTGTAAATTTTGTTTTTGTTAAATCCTGAATTTTTGCCATATTCCTAAAAAACGATGGACAACTGTTATTGCAATTCATTATAATATATACTAAGTAAGTATACATAGGGAAAATTTGCTGTTCATGCAAAATAAGTAATCTGCGTGGGAGGTGGTATGTTTGGAATTTCTGGACAGAAACGGTCGCTTACTAAACACGCAGGAAGCCCGAAAGGAATTCTGTTCCCAATATAAAAGCCGGCTTTACGACCTTGCCTTTACCCTGACGCATGACCAAAAGCATGCATGCAATCTGGTTGTGGCCGCGTTCCAGCATGCGTTTCAAAAATATGCCTCGGTACCCTGTCCGGAAGACAGCTATCCGTTTTTATCGTCCGCAATCTACCTGCTGTATGCCACGGGAGACGAAACAAACGATCTCTGCTCCAGCGCGGCGCATTCGAACATAAACACGACCGCCTGCGCCTCCGGCGAACCCGTACGGAGCCACGATAATCCGCTTCGGGGCCGTGCGGGCGCATCCGCTCCGAGCCGCGGCAAACAGCCGGTGCCGGAATACGTTTCCGTTCAGGAAGAGGACCCCGCCGATCCCGGATCCGATCATGTGACGTTTACCGCAGCGGCCGGCAGCCAGCCGGCGGACGCGGAACCGGAACCGACGCAGGGCGCGGGAAATCCCCGCCACGCGCACGCGACGCAAACGGATTTTTCCCAGCCGCTGAGTCAGCAGGTGTTCGACCCCGAACATACCGACTATTGGACGCCGGGCATGGAGCCGCTGCAGGATGCGTCTGCCGCCACAAATGGCACCCGGCGCGTATCGAAACCGGCCGCATCGGCAGCCGAGCAGCCCGAACGTGTCACGGACCCCGTATCCGATTCCGATCAGGCACCGCAGCAGCCCAATATCAGTCAGGCTTACATGTATGACGAAAAAATCGCCAAAAAAAGAAAGTTGCCTTCTTTACGCATTATCAACGCCTTGCTGTTCCTTTTCCTCGTATGGATGTCTATCGGGTTGTTTATTCGCATGGAAATCCTTCCGGAATGGAATCTTGGGTACGCTTGGTTCAATCTCTATATTTACCCACTGTTTTGACCCGAGTTTTGCCATACATTTTTCGAGGAAGCCATCATCTGATAAGGCGAATATATCGACGGTGTGGTTCCGGCTGATTGCAGAGCGCTTTTCGTGCCGCCGGAAACACTGCCACTACGGCGGCGTGGGCATCCGCTCGCGTAAGGCAATTATTTAAGGAGGAGTCGAATGGAATTGACCAAGGAGGCGATCGCCAACGTTCGCCTGACCTGTGTGCAAAACAAGTTTTATCCTGTTAAGGAAGTAGACGACCTGCTGGATGATATTTCCGAAGCCGCCGACCAGCTTCAAAACAAACTGCAGGATATAAATCGTCTAAGCGACCCGGAGCGGGACGAACTGGAGCGACTTCGCAAATATGAGCTCTATGCACAGGAAGAACTCCGCCAACTGCGCGAGCGCGTCGATCTGCACGACCGCTCCGTCTACGATTCTTCCACAATTCTGCGCCTTGCCGACCAGCAGGCGCGCGATATTGTCGAGCGCGCCAAAATGGAGCGCGCAACGATTTTAAAGGACACCGAACAGCGACATGCCCGAATCATCGCCGCAAACCGGTCCGCCTATTACAGCGCCCTGCAGTTCAAACAGGACCTGCACCAGCAGTTTGAAGACCTGGAGGACCAGCTCGAACGGGCAATGAACGCTTTGCTCCTTGCGGACAGCACGCAGGGTTGTATCGCCGCCGGCATTCAGGGCGAGCCGGATCATCCGTCCGGCAGTGAAAGCGAATCGGATGAGAAAGGAAATCCCGTTGCGTAATTTTGTACGGAAAACACAGTCCGCATCGCTTATCCCGCGCGTTATCGCGCTTTTGATGCTGGTTGCCTTTTTTTGCTGCGGATGCACGCAGAAGGTTACGCCCGTTGCCCGCGTGGACGCCGAAGACGACCACGTTGAAGAAATCATATCCAAAGTGAACGCGGGCGTGGAACCGGCGAACCTGTACGAGCAGGTCTATACGACCAAGCGCGTGGTCTCCGTGATTCTCGAAGGCTTCACCAGCGAAGAAAATATGCGTGCGCTTGCAGACGCCGCGGCCGAGCACGATGTGCCGGTCGTCTTTTTCCTTAGCTACGTGGATGCGTCCGACTATCCCGCAACGGCCAAGTACATCGCCGATCAGGGATGCGAACTCGGCAACTACGGCCTCGACGGAGAAAAAGCCATGCAAAACGACTCCGCCGAACAAACCGCGCGGGCGTTTTATCAGGCGCAGTCCGCCATCCAGCTCGCCGCGGAACGGACGCCGTCCGTATTTCGCTGCAACGGCAGCGAATACACCGACGAGTTGCTGCAAATAGCCGCCGCCAGCGGCCTTCAGGCGGGCGTGCAGCCAACCAGCTACCTCAACCACCGGAGCTTTTCAAGTTACGGCAACGCACTCAATTACGTGCGTAAGCTTCAACGCGGGTCCATTATCTCCATCAAGCTCGGTCAGGAACTGGATTCCGACGAATACGGGGACGTCGGCAGCGAGCTGGACGAAGAGCCGGCTATCGACAAGGAACCCACTCTTACGGATGAAAATCTCTTCAGCGACGACGATACCTACAGCAACACGCTCAACGTCTTCCTCTGGCTGCTGGAGGCTCTGGAGGAAGAACAATATGATGTCGTTTCCCTAAAATCGCTTATGCGTTCGAAACAGCAGGATACCGCCGTGCGTTCCCTCAGCGAGGAAGAACTGGCGGTCTATGACGGCGACAACTACACGTTGCCGGTTACCGACGAGCCGCTCGGCGCGGATTCGACGGATGCCGTTTCGGACAGCTATTTCGACGGCGCGGTATTCGTTGGCGACTCGGTTTCGCTCAGGCTTCAAACCTACGTGGAAGCCCAGCGGGAAACCGAACCCGATTTCTTCGGCACCGCCCGTTTTCTGACCAGCCAGGGCCTTGGCGTGGGCAACGCGCTATGGCAGATCAGCGACGATTCCCGCCATCCGGAATATGAAGGAACGGTCATGACCGTGGAGGACGCCATCGCCGCCATGGGCGATGTTACGCGCGTCTATATCATGCTTGGCATGAACGACATTCAGTATTACGGCACGGAGGAATTCATCGATAACTATCGTACGCTGATCTATCTGATTCGCAGTAAGACGCCGGGCGTCGAAATCTGCATCCAGTCCATCACCCCCGGCACTGCCGGACGTACGAGCGTTCCGACGAACGAGGATATTTTCCTTTACGATCTGGCGTTGGCCAAACTTTGCGCCGAATACGGTTACACGTATATCGACGTGGCAAGCGCGCTGCGCGACGACACCGGCGCTCTGCCGGAAACGCTCTGCTCCGATTCTAGCAATCTTGGTTTGCATCTGAACGATTCCGCGGTGGAAATCTGGATTCATTATCTACGGACGCATGCATCCTGAACGGCGGAACCCGGCAACAATAGCGGCAACAGAAATCCACATTTTTCGACTTTGAGGGATAAGGAGCGATCATGTTTTCAAAGCGCAAAAAAGAGCAAACAAAAGACGTGCTGCTTCGGCCAAAACCCGACAGACGTCTGCTTGCGCATGTTCCCGATCCGGAGCATATTCGAAAAAAACGGGACCGTCGCGGCGATTCCGCGGATCAGGCAAAGAAAAAAGCGGAACGGAAGCACCGGCAGGCGCCGCCGCAGTACGCGCGCTTTGCCGGGCAGCGGTATTTTTCCCGCTTTCCCGTAAGCCTGCGCGTCGGCTCACGGCGCTATCGCGCCGAAAGCGTCGACGTGTCCCAGACGGGCATTCTGCTCCAGTTCCCCAAAGATGCTTTCCCGAACCTTCGGCTCAACGAGAAGAACTGCCGCCTGAATTTCGCTATTCCGTCCGGATTCATGCACGAAGGCATGGAGAAGCGCTATCGCATCAACGCCGTGCCGATTCGCGTCGACGAGGAACGCTGCCAGTACGGCTTCCAGTTCGCCGAGCCGCTCTATCGCTACCTGCAGCGCAGGAAAGACAACTATCTTTTCACCATGGCGCTGATATTTTTGTTCTTCGTGTCCCTGTTTGTCATTATGCTCCGGACCGAAAGTGTGCTGTATTTCCGGTTCAATAAAGGTCTGTATCTTTACAGCATCGTCGCGGCTACATTTCTGTTGTCGCGCTATTTGTTCGGCGCGCTCTATAAACCCGTCCCGATCGACCCAACGTTTACGCCGAGCGTAACGATCATCATTCCCTGTTACAACGAGGAAACCTGGATACGGCGAACCATCCTGAGCTGCATCGATCAGGAATACCCCGTCGACAAGATCGAATTGATCATCGTCGATGATTTTTCGACGGACAATTCAGTCGAGGTCATCAAAAAAACAGTCCGCGAGCTCTGCATGGAAAATGAGCGGTTCCGTACGCAGGAACGTATCCGCGTCTTCCTTCAGAAAACCAACAAAGGCAAACGCGAAGCTATGGCTCTCGGCATCCTCAACGCCCGCAGCGATCTTGTCATATTCGTGGATTCGGACAGCTTTCTGGAGCCGGATGCGATCGTCAATCTTGTTCAGCCGTTCATCGACCCGAAGGTTGCCGGCGTTTCCGGCCGAACCGACGTGGCAAACACATACACAAACTGGCTGACCAAGACCCAGGCGGTGCGTTACTACATCGCGTTCCGCGTTTTGAAAGCGGCTGAATCTTACTTCGACTCCGTTATGTGCCTGTCGGGCCCGCTGTCCGCTTATCGAAAATCGGAAGTGGTGAAAGTCCTTGGCAAATGGGTAAACCAGACCTTCCTCGGCAACAAAGCAACCTTTGGCGACGACCGGAGCCTGACCAACTTTATCGTCAAAAACAACCGAACCTATTATCAGGATACGGCCATTTGCTCCACGATCGTGCCGAAGAAAAACCGAGTCTTCCTCAAGCAGCAAATGCGCTGGAAACGCTCCTGGCTGCGAGAATCGCTCATGGCTGCCCGCTTTATGTGGAAAAAAGAACCTTTGATGAGCCTGTCGTTTTACATGGGGCTCGTCATACCGGTCGCCGCACCCATTATCGTCATCTACAACCTGATCTATATTCCCATTGCAAACAGGGTCTTCCCCAGCACGTTCCTTTTGGGCCTTCTCGCTATGGCTCTGATGATGAGTTTTGCGCAGCTTTTGTTGAAAAAGAGCAAAATCTGGCTGTACGGTTTCTGGTTCTGCGTGTATTACGAAGCCGTGCTTTTGTGGCAAATGCCTTGGGCGTGGGTCACTTTTTGGGTGTCCACCTGGGGCACCCGGGATACGCCGCAGGATACGAAGCACAGAGATCGGCGCAAATTGCGCAGGGAAAAGCGGAAGCTTCGGCGAGAAGAGAAAAAACGGCGGCAAAACGATCCGTCCATATGGGGTTCCCATTCCGATGAAACCTTGCATTCTAATTCCGGGAGCATGGATTTCGGTGCGGCAGAAAGGACGGTTGACTGATGGACAGAGGCTATCGAAGCAAGCACGCCAAGCGCGACGAAAAGCAGATACGCGCAGAATATAAGGCCCGGCACGTCAGCGATTCCCGGACCGATACGAACCGGGCGCTGATTAAAAAGGACAGCATTAAGGTCATAAAATATGCTATTCAGTTGGTGCTGGTGGCGTTTTTGATCTACATCGTGGTCCGCCAGGTGTTTTTTGCCCCCCACTATCAGGCTTACTCTCAGGCTTCGACGGACATTACGGCCAACGAAAGCAACCTTGACACCCCGGCGTTCGTGGCAATATCCTACTTTGGCGTTGAAAAGTTTGAAAGCGACTCCGCCACGCTCATCAGTCAGGAGCGTCTCAACGAACATCTGGAAGCGCTCAAGCTGAACGGATACGTCACGATCTCCCAGCAGGACATCCTGAATTATTACGCGTACAGCGGCTCCATGCCGGAAAAAGCGCTGTTTCTGCTCTTTGAGGACGGTCGCCGCGATACGGCGGTGTTCGCTCAATCCCTGCTGGAAAAGTACAATTATCTGGCGACGGCCAATACCTATGCCGACAAATTCGAAGAAAAGGACGGCAAGTTCCTCAGCGCAAAAGACCTGAAAACCATGCTGCGCAGCACTTTCTGGGAGCTTGGCACCAATGGTTACCGGCTGAGTTACATCAATGTTTTCGACAGGTACGAAAACTATTACGGCCACTTGAATTCCAATGAATTCATCTCCATCAACCAGTACCTCAAGCGAGATTATAACCATTATCTGATGGACTTCCTGCGCGACGAAGACCGGGTGCGGGAAGAATCCGTCGACGAAATGAAGCTGCGGATTCAAACGGATTACGAGTTGATGCAGCAAAACTATATCGACAATATCGGATATCTGCCGCAGCTTTACACTCTTATGCATTCCAACACCGGCGCTTTCGGCACCGACCCGCTGGTGAGCAACGAAAACCGCACCTATATCACCAGCATGTTTTCCATGAATTTCAACCGTGAAGGCAGTTGCATGAACAGCCTGGCATCCTCGGTTTACGATTTGACGCGCATGCAGCCGCAGGCCTACTGGTATCCAAATCACCTGCTGATGCGCATTCAGGATGATATGCAGCAGGACATGATCTTCGTTTTGGGCGACGAAGACGAGGCTGCAAACTGGACGATAGACCAGGGCGCCGCGGAATTCCGAAATAACGTCATCGCCCTGACCAGCGAGTCCAATTCGTATGGGCGGATCGCCCTGAAAAGCCTCCGGTATGCGGACGTCGACCTCACCGTAACGCTGGACGGCAACGTCGCCGGCAACCAGGGAATCCTGCTCAGAGCCGACCGGTCGATGAACAACGGGGTGTATGTCGGCATCGAAAACAACTTTCTGGTCGTGCGGGAATATACCAACGGCGACATCGAGGAGCTCTATTCTCTCGACCTCTACGAATTCGACGGCGGATCGACGACGAGCGTCGCAGAAGACGAATACGACGGGCTGGTGTCCCTGCAAAACGCCATTTTGCAATACGACGACAGTTATACGCGCATGCAGAATGCGCAGTATGACCTGGACCAGCTCGAGCAGGAAACCCCCAGCAGCATCGAGGACGGAAGCGAACCCTACGTCCCCGAAATCGACCTGACCGATCGCGGGAGCCGGAAGCTTGAGATTACACTCTCCGGCACCAGCCTGACCGTTCAGGTGGACGGCAGGGTCGCCATCGGGGATTTACAACTGTCCTCCGTCCGCAGGGGGAGCATCGCGCTGGAATCTTCCGCACTGATTCAAGAAAAATACAGCCAGCGAAATCTGGCCGACGATGTTTACGACGCCGTGTTTACCGATCTGACGTTACGGAATCCGGACAATCCGGAGGAAATCTATTACGCCTATCGGCTAAACGGGGGAGAAGAGATGGTCGTTACTTTTAAAACCGCTTTCGAAAAACTGGCCACTTTCTTCTCCGAAAACTTCTGATTGGAACTGTACTGTATGAAAAAAGCCTCCCTTGGCAAGATCCTGCTCGCATGCAGTTTGTTGATATCCTGCTTAGGCTGCTCTTTTATCGAAGCGACACCCGGAGATGCACAGGCAAACGATGGCGCTGCAGCTTTGCCAACGTCCACGCCCGTCTTCATTTCCGAGTATCTTGAGACGGCCACCCCTGTTCCCGCCACGCCCGACGCGACCTCCGAACAGCAAATCGTTTACGGCGCATGGGTTCCATACTGGGATTATGCGGATGCAATTAACGAAGTGGACGAACTTGGGGATCGCCTCAGCGACGTCGTCTGTTTCGCCGCTATTTTCGACGCGCAGGATAAGCCTTTCCTCCTGCCCGATATGGAGGAAGCGCTTCTGTGCCTGAATATCCTCTATTCGGAAGACCATACGATCTATCTTTCCGTGGTGAACGACATCGAGATAGACGATTCCGTCTATGAAAACAAGTCCGCGGAATTGCTTTGGCGTCTGCTGGGTTCCGACGAAGCCATCGACGCGCATATTGAAGACCTTATGACGATGCTGCGGGAGTCCGGCGCCGAAGGCCTGGAAATCGACTACGAAGCCATCCAGTCGGACGTGGACCTCTGGCAGCGCTTTGTGTTGTTTGTCGAGCGGCTCTATGCGCAGACCCAGTCGGAAGGTTACCCCCTGCGCGTCGTGCTCAGCTGGGACGCGGCCAAATATGCGACGTTTCCGGACGGCCCCCAGTACTCCATCATGTGTTACAACCTTTACGGCACGCACAGCGGTCCTGGGCCGAAGGCGGATCGCAGTTTCCTGCAAAAAGTTTTTTCCGTCAATCGCGCGCTGCCCGGTCGGCCCGTGCTCGCCTTTGCAACCGGGGGATTCGACTGGTGCGACGACGGGAGCGTCGTTTCTCTCACCCAGTCCGCCGCTGTCACCCTGCAAATCGACAACGGTATTTCCGCCGACAGCGTCTTCCGCGACAACGACAGCGCAGTCCTGTACTTCACGTATTACGATGAAGCAGGTTTGCTCCACGAGGTGTGGTATGCCGACGACGAAACGCTGGCATTCTGGCGTTCCCTTGCGCTGGACGCCGGCTATACGAATTTTGATCTGTTTCGGCTCGGCGGAAATTCATCCGTCGGCCTGACGGAGTTTTTTGATCTGTCGAGCGTTTCAGAATCGGATATGGGCTGAGCTATGATCTATGTCGGATTTGCTGTTGACCCGATATGGAAATGTGGCCGCTATGCTTGAATGCATAGCGGTATGGGCCGTCAAAAACAGGTTATAAACAGACCACGGCCACCGCTGAACGGTGGCCGTCATAATTTTTTCTATTCGCGTTCCGGGCGCCTTCCTCTCGTCGACGGACCGCCGGGGCACATCGGAGTTCCCGGTCGCCGGAAACAACGTATCCTTCCCGTCCTATTTCAATTCTTCCCGAATGCACCGGTTCACGATCCAGTGTTTCCTATAATAGCTGCTCTTTTCGAAATTGTCGCCGATCTCGGCCATTTTTTTATACATAGCCGCTTTTAATTGCTCCTTTTTCGTCGGGCAATCTTCAGAAAGATTCTTCATTTGAAAAGGATCGTTTCTATTATCGAACAGGTATTCCGACCCGTCGGCGCGATACACGGCATACGTGTATCGATTGGTACGCCAGGCGCGCCATTCCCTTCCGTTCCCGAATATGGCGGTCGGCCCCGTACCCATCATCAACGCGCCGCTTTCCGTATCCGGCCCGTTTTTTATCTCTTCGCTCCTGTCCGTGCCCTCCACCGAATCCGGGACGGGCAATCCCATCATGGAGAGCAAAGTCGGCATGATATCCACCGTATTTAGACAAACATCGTTGCAACCTGCGGCGAGAGAATCGCTGTAACGCAGCAGGAACGGCACGCGAGCCGCTTCGTCATAAAAGATGTTTTTCGCCCTGCGCCCATGCGCCCCGAACATTTCGCCATGGTCGGACGTGAAAACGAATATGCTGTTGCCGTCCAGCCCGAGTGCTTTGACGGCGTTCACGAGGCGGCCGACATTATCGTCCAGATTCGCGATCATCGCATAGTAAACGCGTATCCAGTCGCGCAGCTTTCTGCGCTCTTTGGGTTTCAACCGCGCCCACATGTCCGCATGCGGGTCGTTGCGCGGGCTGTAATTGGGAGGCGGCTGGATCTCGGCGTCCCTGAACATATCAAAATACCGCTTTGGAACGTTGTCGGGCGTCCAAGGATCATGGGGCGTCCCGATGGAAAGAAACAGGGCGAACGGCTTATTTTGAGCGGACAGGCGCCGCAGCTGGGCGATCGCCATATCGGTCTGGCAGTCAGGCTCATATCCGCCATAATAGAGCTTTTCGGGCGTATCCAAGTGGTAATACGCGGGCGGCGAATTATATTCGTGGTGAAAGTTATAGGCGGCGTAATAATCGTCAAACCCCAAACGGTCGGGTCCCTTCGGGATAAACGAATTTTTGCTGTCGTAATGGTGCCCGAGCTGAGCGGCATACATGTGCCATTTGCCGATATAGCAGGTCTCGTAGCCGCCGTCGTTCAGCACATGTGCAAAGCATCTGTGATTCGGATTGATCCGCAGTTCGTTGATGACCATGCCGGTGGACGTCGTGTACTTTCCCGTAAACAAAGACGCGCGGTACGGAGCGCAGACCGGATGGCCGGACACGGCGTTGCAGAGGTTGCACGATTGCGACGCCAAAGCGTCGATATGCGGCGTTTTCGCAAGCGCGTCGCCGTTATATCCCATGTTGCTCCAGCGCAGCTGGTCCGCGAACACATAGATAAGGTTGGGTTGATGATTCACTGCTATCACTCGCTTTCAGAGGGTTTCATTTATGCGCGCATCTTTCTCAGTTCGCCCTGCATTCTTTCCATTGTCGGCTTGTCAAGCGGATACAGGACCATAAGCAGCAGCATGACTGCAAAAAACAAAAACGGCACCAGCGTGGCGGCGGTGTACATGCGCTCAAGCGTCGCCGCGCTCTGCCCGATTCCAACCTGATCGGTCCGGTACCCGGCCCAGCCGACAAACAAAGGTGCCAGGGAAGCAAGCGCCTGGCCCATCTTTCTCATAAAAGTGAAAACCGCATAATCCGCGGCTTCCGCACGCTTGCCGGTAACCCATTCCTGATGGTCGATGACGTCCAGCGCCATCGCCCAGATTTCCAGAGTAAGAAAACCGATGCCTATGTTGAGGAAAAACGTCGAGGCGATGTACAGCCACGGGTTTGAAAACCGCAGGACCAATATCAGCAGACTGGTAATTGTGGAAACGATCAGGCCGGACACGGCCAGGATTTTTTTGCCGAACCTTTTAATGAGTTTGTTCAGAAACGGCATCATGCCCAGTATCGGGACGTAGGCAGCTACCGTTATCAGCGTCAATAGTCCGCTTTTTTGATAATAATCCTTAAATATATAGATGTTTACAGTATTTATGTACATCGAGGAAGCGATCAGCAGGCAGCCGACGACCGCCATAATCACAAAGGCTTTATCATGAATCAGACTCCGCAGCGTTTCCCCGACCTTTATTTTTTCAGATGGTTTGGAGCTGCCCTCATATTCGCCCACCCAGCGGAACGACGTTATGTACAACAGGATCATCAGCAAAGCAAGGATCGCCATGGCGATTACGAGCCGCCGGCCGTCCAAGACGTTATCGACGATAACGACCAGGGGGAACGCCATGGCCGCAGGGAGCGAACCGACGCCGACGCCAATGCTGCGGCATATCGACAGCGTGCTGCGTTCGTTTTCCTTCGTCGTCATTACGGCGGCCAGGGAGCCATACGGTATCAGCACCATGGTATACAGCATCCCGCTTAAAATATAGGTCGCCGCGGCATACGCCGTATACCCCGCCGTGCTCATGCCGGGGATTTTCCAAAACACCAGAACCGACACCAGCGCATACGGAATTCCCCCCGCGAGCAAAAACGGACGGTACTTCCCGTATTTTCCGCCCGACCGGTTTTGCACGATAAACCCCATGATCGGATCGTTTACGGCATCCCATATCCGCGCCGCCAGCATGATGCAAAAGACCGCAACCGTGCTGATTTTCAATACGTCCGTATAGAAAACGGACAGGTACGCGCTCATTACGGAAAACGACAGCATTCCGCTTACGTCGCAAAAAGAATACCCCAGGTAATTTTTAATCGTTAATTTACGCTCCATACCCATTCTTCCTTTGTTTTATTGAAAAAGCCGCCGCTGCATTTTTTCAAGCGGCGTGCAGCTTTTGTTTGTTTTGAGTAAAATCCGTTTCGCAAAAAAACCGGCAGAAACGCGCACCGTTGCCAGCCGACCGCGCCGCCCATCCCCCGTTTCCCGTTTTGTTGCGTTGCAATAACCGCTGTTCACGCCAAATCCATCTTATTGTAAAAAAACTCTGTTTGTTCGCTATTTGTGAATAAACAATATCAGAAGAATGGTATCCTGTCAATTAAATGAAAGTTTTTAGCGTCTATTCGGCATTTTTGCATTTATTTCTTCCGCTTTTGTGTTAAAATAAGATTGAAATATTCAATGGAGGTGTAAAAATGGCTCGCCAGCCGTTCATGCAACTCGGGCTTGACCATATCGAAAAAACCGTCCTTGTCTGCAAGGCGCTTTCTTCGGAATCCCGCCTTGAAATACTGAAGTATATGGGAGAGCAGCCGGCCATTATCTCCGATTTGTCTTCGACGCTCGACATACCGCTTTCCACTATGACAATGCATATCCGTCTGCTGGAAAAAGCCGGGCTGATCACGGTCACCCCGCTTCCGGGCTCCCGCGGGTCCCAGAAACTTTGCAGCGTAGTTACAAAC
>Ga0116162_10000351_pt1 | contig 33639 bp, 26 predicted proteins | sample AD_UKC105_MetaG_FD_89875 | JGI IMG/M metagenome (GOLD analysis project Ga0116162, IMG submission 89875) | Active sludge microbial communities of municipal wastewater-treating anaerobic digesters from Hong Kong - AD_UKC105_MetaG | ecosystem: Engineered > Bioreactor > Anaerobic > Digestate...
ATGAATTCCGTCCTTGACCGGCGCGGCGATGTAAATAAAGACGGAGACAGGGCGACAATAGACTTTCTTCACCCGGATGTTATCGGCCCGGGCAGCGTTCACCTGGGTACGATGTATTACACATCTTCCCCGCTGCCGCTGATCACGGGGATCGGCATTTCCAGGAAAAATGGTGAATTGGCCAGCATTATTAGCTTAAAAGAGCTGTGTGAGATTGGCCTCACGCCGGAGCTGATAACCGTATCGTCAGTCAGGGGAGATGCGCTTCTGTCCGGTGAGTCCACTGGCCTGCTGTGTGCCGCGCTGTTATGTTCCGGATGCAAAAGCGCGGCAGTTCCCCTGTGGCCGCTGAATGACCGGGCCCGGGCGCTTTTCCTTTCGCGCCTGCACGGATACCTCAAAGACAAAAACATGGACACCGCGCGAGCCGCGGCACTGGTGAAACGCGGTTTTATCAACCGGGCCGGGTATTCCGGCGAAAGAGATCTTTTTGAGAACGAGTCTGTGTATACTGAAACCATTAAGAAACTGTCAAACCCGCATTTCTGGGCTTCGTTTATTCTGTATGAACGATAAGAGAAGCATCATTATGGATTCCTCATCCGCGATTCTTTTATTCAAGGCGGGGATGTTTGAACTGGCCCTTGCCTGCTATACGGTTGTTATTCCGGAAAGCGTTGAACAAGAACTCACCCGCCCCGGCAGGGCAGGCGCAGATTTTTTTTCGATGGTGTGTTCGCAGGGGCTTATGGTGATATATGATGCGACAGGTCAGGGGGATGAGAATGCAGGCGGATCACCGGAAAAACTTGGCCCCGGAGAGCGGGACGCGCTTTCTCTCTATGCGCGGGGTAAAGGGGATTTTATCGTGGTGGATGATAAAAAAGCGGCGCAGTCATGCATTAAAAAGAAAATCCCCTATGTCAATGCCCTTCTTCTGGTGCGGATATTCGCTGATTCAGGCCGAATCAGGCAGGAGAGCTATTCTGCCGCGTTTGAAAAGCTTGCGCAGATTGGCTGGTATTCCCCGCGCATTGTGTCGTTTGCCCGCACCTGTGAGCGTGAAAGAATCAGTTATTTTTTTCCCTGAATCGGCACTCAATTCATCTTGCGGATGATGCCGCGGGAAATATCCGCCACTTTCCCGCTGCCGGTGAGTATCATCGCTTTTTCCAGGTCGCGCTTCAGGTGCCGCAGATAGAAGGACGTCCCTTCGGTGCCCATGCCGACCACGGCTATGGCGACCGGCCTTCCGATGAGCACCGCTTTCGCTCCAAGCGCAAGGGCCTTGAGGATGTCAACGCCCTTCCTGAACCCGCCGTCAACCAGGACTTCAATTTCCCCGTTGATTTCGCTGACGATCTCATCCAGCACGTCCATTGAACCGGCCATTTCATCGAGCACCCTGCCGCCGTGGTTTGATACGATAATGGCTTTCGCGCCGGCTTCCACCGCCATGAGCGCGTCTCCGGGAGTCATTATACCCTTGAGAATAAAAGGAAGACTTGTCGATGAGATGAGCTTTTTCAGCTCTTTGAGACTTTTCGGGCCGACAGACTGGTTCTTCATCGCCATGGTCTTAAACACGACAGCGTCAATGTCCATGCCAACGGCGATCGCGCCGCTGTTCTCGGCTGCCCTGATGCGCATGAGAATTTCCTCGTTATCACTCCGCGGCTTGAATATGGGTATGCCCATGCCGTTATTTTCGGCAATGGCCTGCAGCGCGATTTTATATTTAGTCGGGGTCGCGCCGTCGCCGACAAAGGCAATGCTTCCCGCGTTCAGACATCCCCGGATAACGGCGCGGTTATATTCGAGTTCATCAATGGCGCCGCCCATATTGGTGACAGAACCGGTAATCGGCGCGGCCATGACCGGAAGCTCAAGGCGCCTGCCGAGAAACGCGGTCGAAGTATCAGGCTCGGTAACGTCATGGATAAGTTTGGTCGTGATCTTGTACTGCCTGAGGGATTCAATATTTCTTCTGAACGATTCACCGGTTCCAATGCCGCCCATGCCCGGAACACCGGTAGGGCAGTCCCTGCCGTCGCAGTTTTTACAGACATAGCAGATTTTTTTAAATTTTTCCCTGGCTGCTGAATTAATGGTGTCAAGAGATATCTCGTTTTCTTCAATTATTTCGATGGCCAGGGCCTTCAGGCATTCACTTACCCTGGCCTCAACTTCTTTGAGGTTTTTGCCAACTGCTATGATATGCCCGGCCTTTTCAACATTGGAACGGGGCTTGACGATTTTATCTCCCGGCTTGATATTAAGAAATATTTCCTCAATACCGGTGATTTTGAGTGCTTCTTCGAGGCCGTTGATTTTTTTTACGATCCCCGGCCTGGTGATTATGGCCCTCTCGATCGAAACGCGGTTATATATCGGCTCCAGGTTGCCCGGCTCCTGGCCAAGTGCCACTTCAATGGCCGCGCGCATCAGGTCAACGCCGGTTGAAAGGGGGTAGGTGTACGCTGACATGAACCCGCCGGAGAGCCGCGCCGCGAGTTCCCCGATCATGGGCCCTTCTTTTGCGAGTTTAATGTCACCCTTCGCGGCGCCGATCGTGATTCCCAGGGCCCGTATGCCTTTTTTCATTACTTCGCATGCCTGGTCCTGAATTTTTTTAGGAAAGGCTGAAGGCATGTTATGGCCGGTTTCGACAAAATAGGGCGCGTGTTCAATTACCCTGTCGGCGATACCGGTAAAGGTAATTTCGTTGTTATACACGATCGCGTCTATGGACAGTTCGGGGCCTTCCATGTATTCTTCTATGAGGAGTTCACCGCTTGGTGAAGCGCTTTTCGCGAACTGAAAGGCGTCTGATACCTGGTTGAGATCATCAATACGCTTGACGCCCCTGGCGCCCATGTTGTCTGAAGGTTTGATCACCAGGGGAAAGCCCAGAATTTTGCAGGCCTTTTTTGCGTCGGATAAAGACCAGACCGGCAGAAAATTGGGGGACGGCACGTCGTTTTCCTTAAAACGCATCCTCATTTTGATCTTATTGGTTGCTGCTTCGGCGTCTTCGAATTTTATGCCGGGAAGGTTGAGGGCGTTGGCCACAGCAGCGACAGTCATTGACGCATCGGTGCCGACAGTCAGCACCGCATGGATCGGGGTCATCTCGTTCTGGGATTTGGCAACACGCACCGAGCCTTCAATGTCGCGGGTGCTCATGATTATGGGAATATCGGCATCTTTCATGCCGATGGCATCAGGATTGTAATCGGTAACGATAACCTGGAGCCCCATCTTTTTGGCGGTTGTGATCACCGGGACCTGTAAGAGGCCGCCGCCTATAATCATGATAGTTTTTTTCATTGTTTTACTCCATGGTCAGAGCTTATGCATTATGTCACATAATATACAGGGTTTGAATAATAAGTCAATCCTTAAATTACTTCACGGGAGGGTAGCAAATTATTTTTAGGGGCAACCGTTTCATAACACCATACTGCTACCCACGGGAGAGTCAGAATTTAAGTTTTTGATAAAATACTATTTAAGTTTGTGAGACAGATAGAAAATTATACTGTTCAACTGAGCATCAGAACCCATTAAAACCGAATTAAGAAGTTAATAAAGAGCAATTCCGCCAGGCTGTATATTAATAGTGAAAATCGCTTGAAAATAATATTTTCGTGATAAAATATGACAAAGCAGGGCCTTAGGAGGACGTATGGACAGGAACCTTACACTTGAAGCAGTGCGCCTTACTGAAGCCGCGGCTCTTTACGCAAGCAGATACATGGGTAAAGGGGATGAAAATACTTCATATTTCTCCGCAACTGAGGCAATGGCCAGAGTTTTTTCCACGATTGAAATCAAAGGTTTGATTGTTATTGGCTCTGACGAAGAAAGCAGTGAATTGATAGACGGAACTTTTGTGGGCACGGGGACCGGGCCGGAACTTGACCTCGCGGTAAAGCCCCTTGACGGGAAAAAAACATGCGCCATAGGAGGATATAACGCACTGTCGGTAATGGCAGTCGGCCACAGGGGCTCTTTTTTTAAAACGCCGAAATTATACATGGAAAAAATTGCCGTTGGCAAAGAAGCGAAAGGCGTTGTTGACATCACACAGCCGGTTGACATCAATATCAAAAGGGTCGCCAGGGCAAAGGGAAAATATATTGAGGATATAACGGTCTGCCTTCTGGACAGGGAAAGAAACAACGCGCACGTACAGCAGATCAGAAAGACCGGAGCAAAAATCAAGTTTATCCGCGACGGGGACATCTCGGGGGCTATCTCCACTGCCCTTGAAGACAATGCCATAGATATCCTCATGGGCATAGGAGGGGCAAAGGAAGGTGTTTTAGGCGCTGCTGCCTTGAAGTGTCTTGACGGAGACATGCAGGCGCGGTATATATATCAAAATGAATCCGAACGGACCCTGATTCGTGATCTCGGTGAAGACCCTGACAGGATTTTTTCAATCAGCGATATGGTTACCGGGGATGATATAATGGTCTCGGCAACCGGGGTTACCGATGGGCTGATTCTTCCCGGGGTCAGGTATTTTTCAGGAGGCGCGAAAACGAATTCAATCGTTATCCGCCATAAAACGCATACCCTTAGAACGGTTCAGGCCATTCATCATTTTGACTACAAACCGATTTTTTAACTGATCTGAAGACGCCCCATGAAAAGCTATGGTGACATGAAAACCGAAATTTCCTTAATCAGCTCAATCAATAGAAAAATTAATTCCGGGATGATCCTGCCGGACCTGCTGGAATCGATAATGGATGTCGCCAAGGAGCTGGTCAATTCTGAAGGATCATCCCTGCTGCTCACTGACCCGAACACGGGAGACCTCGTTTTTAATGTTGTTGTCGGTGAAAAGGGAGAAATCATTCAGGGCCAGCGCGTTCCCCGGGGAAGGGGGATAGCGGGAACGGTCGCTGAAACAGGGAAGCCCATTATGGTCAACGATGTCCAGAAGGACCCGAGGTTTTTCAACGAGATTGACCAGAAGTCGGAATTCCAGACGCGCAATATACTCTGCCTGCCCATGATTGTCATGGATGAGCTCGTCGGTGTCCTGGAAATAGTGAATGCCAAAATAAAAAATGAATTCGATGAAGTTGATTTCCAGAAAGCCCAGTACATCGCGGACCAGGCGGCGCTTGCCATCACCAACAGAAGGCTTTATGATAATCTCACCAAGAGGATTGATGAATTATCCGCGTTATATAAAATCTCACAGGCAATAGCGCAGTCGACCGCTGATGAAGACATCCTTACCCATATTATTGAGTCCCTGGCAAACTCAATGGAGGTTGAAAAGGCGTCCATTATCATTTATGATGAACAGACCGGGGAGCTGAAGATCGAGGCCGCTCGCGGGCTTCCCGAGTTTGTCGGTGTCGGATACAAGATTGACCCGGAAAATTCAATCGTGGGCCGGGTTTTCCACAGCGGGAAACCCCTTATGGCCGGAGACATTGAAAAGGAAGAAACCAGGCATGTTCTCGCCCGCGATAAGGACTACAAAACCGATTCTTTTATCTGCATCCCCATCATCTATAAAAATAAAATAATCGGGGTGCTCAGCCTGACGGACAAAAAAAACAGGGAAAAATTTGATTCCTTTGACCTGAGGGTTTTGACCACCGCAAGCAGCCAGATCGCCGAGACCTTTCAGAGTGTTCAAAACAGGCGGTACGCGGAGATACAGAAAAGGCTTTCCAGGGAAATTGAAATCGCGTCTGAAATCCAGAAGAAAATCCTTCCGAAAATACCGGAAGAATACAGGGAGCACCGGCTCGGCGCGTATAACAGGCCGGCAAAAGAAGTCGGCGGCGATTTTTATGACTTCTATAAATGTGACGCGAACAAGTACGCGGTGCTCGTTGCCGACATATCAGGCAAAGGCATCCCCGCGGCGATATTTATGGGGTCAGCGAGAAATATTATAAGGGCCGAGATGAATGTCGACACCATGCCCTCCCATCTTTTGAAAAGCACCAACAGTCTGATCTACAGAGAGTCTGAATTCGGCATGTTCGTAACGCTTTTTTATGCGGTAATCGACTCGCATAATAAAATCGTTACGTTCGGCAGCGCGGGCCATGACGACCAGATGCTGTTCAGAAAGAGGACGAAAGAGGTGGTGAGGCTCAACGCCAAAGGTACCGCGCTGGGGATCGTTGAAGACCAGGAATTTGAAGAGAAGGTCATCATGTATGAACCGGGTGATTTTCTTGTGATGTTCACTGATGGAGTCATTGAATGTCTTGGCGGAAGAGATCTTGACATTGAAAAAGGCGAGGTGCGCCTCGCTGAGCTTTCTTTCCGGTATATTGATGAAGGGCCGCAGGCGTTGATAGAACATTTGAAACAGGATCTTGACAACACGTCGGTTGAACGCGATTTCAGGGATGATTTTACCATATTTGCCATCCAGTTTTAAACAATCATCAGTCTTTAATAACCAGTGCTGTGTCAACTCCGCTGTTTAATAAAGGGAGCATTTTACCGATATTGAAAAAATTGTTGTTGAGGATTCTACAGGGACCTTTACAATAAAGTATATCTGACAGGATGTGATGAGCGGTACTGCCAGGGCAGTTGCATCCGACCGGCAGCGGATATCGTGAGCGCGGCTTGCTTTATAAAAGGGAAAAAACATGAAATTTGAATCTTTGAATGATCTCCTCCTCGCCATTTATGATGAGATTAAAGCAGTTAATGAATACAAGGACGTGTATTCAATCCCGTTGAGCGATTCTTTTTACGAAGAGCTGACGAAAAAATTCAGCCTCATCCCTTTTAACATCCCCACGCTCATACAGATACTGGTATCATCGAATTATATTTTTTCCTTTGATGTCGTAAAAGAAGACAGGAAGAATAAAATAAGGCGTATTGAGGGCTATGTTGTCACCAAGGGAGACATCATCAGCACGCTGAAAAGAGTATATGAGGACGAACTGGCGTCTCTTTACGCAATCGAGTTCAACAAGAAACTGACCGGAGACCGGGCGGTTGAAATGTTTTCACCGCACATGGAAGAATATAACAGTCAGCCCATAGGCAGGATCGGCTCCATCGCCTATCATCTCACCCAGCTGGCACGCGTCCTTGAATGGGACATCATGAAGTATTCACAGAAACGCCAGGAGGAATTGCTGGCCGGGGAAATTGAATCATCCCCCCCGATTGATTCTTTTGTGACCGAACAGAAGGATGATGTTCCCCGAAGCGGGCCCGCTGCGCCGCGCCGGACCGAGACCGTGGTAAAGAAAAAAATTATGGACCCGGCAGAATACGAAAAGTTCCTCAACTATTCGAGCAAGAATTCCTTTGAGAAAACCATCGGCCTGTACGGCATCGAGTTTTACACCAAGGTCTGTTTCAGGGACTACAAATTTTCACTGATCCAGAGCCATATCGAGTCAGGGGTCATCCGCAGGAAGGACGACCTCGTTGCCATAAAAAAACTTCTCATCAAAGAGCGGGCAAGCGCTGACAAGGACATGAAGATCCAGGAATATGCCGCTGAAATAAACAGGCTCGAAAAAGTAATCAACGAAAAACTGAAATCCCTCGAACACGGTTCCCAGAAGTGAAACACATCGCCGTCATAGGTGGCGGAGCGTCAGGATTGATGGCGGCCTGCTTCGCCTGTGGCGAAAGCCGCGAAGTTGTCCTCTTTGAAAAGCAGAAAAAACTCGGACGCAAAATTCTGGTCACCGGCAACGGGCGGTGCAATATCAGCAACCGCTTCATTGATCCGGTGCGGTACCATGGAAAGAACCCTTTGTTCGTGAACAATGTGTTTGCCCGCTTCAGCCCCGACGACACCGAAAAATTTTTTTTATCGATAGGGATTCCCTTCAGGGAAGGAAAGGACGGCAAGCTGTATCCGGCATCGCTGCAGGCATCGGCCGTGGTCTCGGCGCTCGAGTACGAGGTGCACCGGCGCGGGGCGGATGTCAGACTGCATCGGAGAATTGACCGCATCGAGCAGAAGGGTGCGAAGTTCCTGCTCGTCACCGCGGGGAAAGAAGAATCTGTTTTTGATGCAGTGATACTCGCCGCGGGCAGCTGCGCCTATTCTCCGGTCGGCGCGTCAAAGATAGGATACGCGCTTGCCGAATCGCTTCAGCACCGCGTGGTCCCGTGTTTTCCCGCGATACTTCCCCTTAACATTCTTGAAAAGAACATCCGCCGGCTCCAGGGGATGAAATGGGACTGCGGGGTTGCCGTGGTCCACAACGGGGCTGTCGTGGCGCGTTCAGAGGGTGAGCTTCTGTTTACCGGGTACGGCCTTTCGGGGCCGGCCGCGCTTGAGGTCTCCCGCGCCGCAAACGAACTGGTCCTCAGGGGCGAAGTTCCCGATATAACGGTTGATTTTTATCCGGAGCAATCCGAGGATGACCTGTCCGCAACGATTGAGGGCCTGCTCTCCGACGGGGGGAAGACCCTGGCGTTCGCCCTGTCCGGCATCATGAATGAACGGCTGCCCCGGGTGCTGGGTGAGTTTGCCGGCGTTGACATGGAAAAAAAGGCAAGCCGGGTGAGCCGAGCGGAAAAGAAGGCCCTGGTAAAGGTGCTCAAACATTTGACACTGACGTCCGGCGGGCCGCGGGATTTTTCAGAGGCCGTAATTGCCGCGGGAGGAGTGGACGTCAGTGAAATAAATCCGGCGACCATGGAATCAAAGAAGGTAAAGAATTTGTATATTACCGGCGAGCTTCTCGACATAGACGGTGACAGCGGAGGGTTCAATCTGCAGTTCGCCTGGAGCACCGGGGCCCTTGCCGGCATGGCGCAGCACTGATATGGCACTCCCTTTTTACACTGAAATCAGCGTGTATTCATATAATGCCGGGGCGTTTTCCCCGGTGAAGCTCAGCGTTAACGCCGAATATCCTGTCGCGGTGTTCGTCAACGGGGAGCCGGTCGCGACCATCGCCTGCTCCGGGGCGGATGTTCATGAACTGGCCGTGGGCTTTTTAATGGCCGAGGGCATTATCAAGGGGTATGAGGAAATCAGCGCCCTTGATTTCAATGAAGACACGCTGACCATTGAAGCTGCCCTCGGGAACACCGAAATTTTTCCGGGGCAGTTCAGCACGGCACACATCGTGACCGGCGGCGGAAGGGCGAAAAGAAACATCCCCCCGAAAAGTCTTGTCAGAAAAAACAACCCCACCGTTGATGCCGACGTTATATGCAGGGCCATTGATGAATTTCTTCACAGCTCCGCCATGCATGAGCTGACCCATGGCGTTCATTCGGCAGCCCTGTACCGCATCAGCGGAGAGAAAATTATTTTTTACGACGAGATCGGGCGGCACAACGCGATTGACAAGGTAATCGGCCGGGCGGCCATGAATTCTGTGGGCCTTGACAACAGCATGCTGCTGTCAACGGGCAGGATTTCAAGCGAGATCGCCATGAAGGTGATCCAGTGCGGGGTGCCGGTTTTCATCTCACGGGCGTCCCCGACTGATTACGCGGCGTCACTGCTTAAAGAGTACAATGTGGTTTCGCTGTGCAGGGCACATGAAGACCGCTTCCTGATCATAAACGGAAGGGAGAACATCGTCAGAACATCATCATGAAGCCGTCAATGTTTGATATCCTCAGGCAGGTTTCCTGAAGTTCGGTGTCCGAGGTAAAAACCGCGCGTATGGTGTAAGAAACGAATTTTGAGTTGCTGCTCTCCTTGTACATGATGGAGCCTTTAATGCCGGCAACGGAAAGGCTCTCCTCGATTTCAACCAGAACGTCAGTCCTTTTTTTAAAGACCGATTTGAAGGTAAGCTCTGCCGGATACTGTATGTCTTTTTTTTGCATGATCTTCCCGGTTAATTATTGGTGAACACACCGGCGCTTCATGGTTTGCTGAACGATGAACGTCCGCCGTTGCGACGGCGGACATTTTTTGTTCGTGTTACTTCGGTATTTTTTTATAATCTTCAAGAAACTGCGCGACCCCTTTGTCGGTCAGGGGATGCTTCACGATGTTTTTAAATACCGAAAACGGAATCGTCGCGATATCGGCTCCCATGAGCGCCGCGTACTTAATATGCAGAGGATTGCGTATGGAAGCCACAATAACTTCGGTCTCAAAGCCGTAGTTGCCGTAAATCGTCACGATTTCTTCGACGATATCCATGCCTTCGCTGCTGATATCGTCAAGGCGCCCCACAAACGGTGAAATAAACGTCGCGCCGGCCTTGGCCGCCATAAGGGCCTGCACTGAATTAAAGCAGAGCGTGACATTCGTTTTGATCCCTTCTGAAGAAAGCGTCTTGACCGCTTTGAGGCCTTCTTCTATCAGCGGTATTTTGATGTTTATGTTGTCGCCGATTTTGGCCAGCTCTCTGGCCTCTTTTATCATCCCCACATATTCAAGGCTGATAACCTCAGCTGAAACGGGCCCGTCAACCGCCTTGGCGATCTCGGTCAGCACCTCTGTGTACGGTCGCCCGATTTTGCTGACCAGTGTGGGGTTGGTTGTGACTCCGTCAAGAATGCCCACTTCTTTCGCCTTTTTGATTTCGTTGATATCGGCTGTATCAATAAAAAATTTCATGTATTACCCCGCTTGATTGTAGTGCACTGTTGGTTAATGCGAAAACACGGTCAAGAATGTATTATGTCAGCATACATTATGTCAAATATTTTATTGCATGATTTGGGGGTCAGAGCAAAATATGCGGGGTCAGAGCAAATATTGGGGTCAGAGCAAAATATGCGGGGTCAGAGCAAATATTGGGGTCAGAGCAAAATATGCGGGGTCAGAGCAAATATTGGGGTCAGGGCAGATATTGGGGTCAGAGCAGATATTGGGGTCAGGGCAAATATTGGGGTCAGGGCAAATATTGGGGTCAGGGCAAATATTGGGGTCAGAGCAGATATTTGTCCCCCTTGTAGGGTACGGTCGCGACCGTACCCTACAAGGGGGACGACCGTACCCTACAAGGGGGACGACCGTACCCTACAGGGGGGCGACCGTACCCTACAGGGGGGCGAAAAACAATTAATCTTGACAATCACGGCCCCATACTGTGGCATTATATGACCGCGAGGGCAATATGCGTGAATCCGTGAGAACAATAGACACCGGGACATTAAAAGAACCGATAATTTCAATGATCCATGAGGCGAGCTTTACTCTTCTGCCGGAAATCGAGGGCATGTTTTCGACCCTTGCCGCGCAGGAGACCGTTGAAAAGGCGGCGATGACCATGAATATTCTGCTTGAAAACGCGGCCCTTGCCCGGCAGGAGAGCATCCCCCTGTGCCAGGACTGCGGTTCCGTGTCGGTATTTATTGAAGCCGGCCATAACATCTTTTTTACGGGAGAGCCCCTGCCAGCGGTGATTGACGATGCGGTAAAAACCGCGTACGAGCGTTTTTGCCTGCGAAAGTCGATAGTGGCCGATCCCCTGCGAAGGGCCAATACAGGCACGAACACCCCGGCGTTTACGCACCTGGACATCGTGCCCGGCGACAGGCTGAAGATCAGCGTGTACCTGAAGGGCGGCGGGTCAGAGAATATGACGTATCTGAAGATGTTCAGGCCGACCGACCCGGTTGACGTTATTGTTGATGATATTGTGCGGGCCGTTGCCGCAGCGGGCCCGAACCCCTGCCCGCCGCTGTTTCTGGGCGTGGGTATCGGGGGGACGGCGGACGTGGCCATGATCAACTCCCGTAAAGCGGTGATGCGCGGTATCGGCACCCGGCATGCCGACCCCTTTTACGCGGAATTCGAGGACGTGCTGCTTGAGCGGCTGAACAGGACCGGGGTCGGCCCCCTGGGCTTCGGCGGAAAGAGCACGGTCGCTGCGGTGTTTATCAGAGAAGCGCCCGCGCATATCGCGACGTTGCCGGTCGCGCTTAACATGAACTGTCATTCTCTGCGGTACAGGATTGTTGATATATGAACGTGTGGAAAAAACTCGAGTTGCCCGCGGGCAGGGACACGCTCAGGGGCATGCGCTGCGGCGATATGTACCTTCTCAGCGGCGTGCTGTACACGGCCAGAGACAAGGCGCACCAGAGGATCGCCGAAATGGCGGCCAGGGGCGAGCGGCCACCGGTTGAGCTCAAAGACCGCTTCATCTATTTCGTTGGCCCGAGCCCGGCGCCCCCGGGAAGGGTGATCGGGGCCGCGGGGCCCACGACATCGTCGCGCATGGACCCTTTCACGGCTGTTATGCTTGAGCAGGGCGTTTCCGGGTTTATCGGCAAGGGAAAGAGGAGCGCGGAAACGCGCGACCTGCTCAGGAGGAACGGCGCGGTGTATTTCAGCTCGTTCGGCGGGGCCGGCGCGTACCTGAGCAAACGAATCATTACCGCACAAGTTGTTGCCTTTGACGATCTGGGGCCAGAGGCCATATTTCGGCTTGAGGTCAGCGATTTTCCCGTTATTGTTGTCAATGATACCCTCGGCGGAGACCTGTATGAACAGTCGCTTCAGCAATGAGGATGAGTTCGCCGCGTTCAAGAAAGAGCTGAGCGCAAGGCTCAGGGACCGTGAAACGCGCCAGCTTGACAACCCCGGATACCGGCCCTCCGCGGTAAACATCCTTCTGATGAACCGTGAAGGGGAGCTGTGCGTGCTGCTGACCAAGCGCACGGACAAGGTCTCGACGCACAAGGGGCAGATATCGTTTCCCGGCGGCGGCTATGACGAGGATGACGCCGATATCCTGGCAACGGTGTACCGGGAGACGCGCGAGGAGGTCGGCATCCCCGCTGAAAAGATCGAGTGCATCGGCAGGTTCGACGATTACATTTCACTCTTCGGATTTCATATCGCGTGCTTTGTCGGCGCCATCCCCTATCCCTGCGAGTACGATTTCAACGAAGAGGAGATCGACGACTATGTCGAAGCGCCCCTTTCGGTCTTCATCGAGCGGAAGTATGACCGCATCGAGCACTACAACATCAAGGGCCACGACATCGAGGTGTACCACTATTACTACAACGGGTACGAGATATGGGGCCTCACCGCGCGCATCCTCACCGATTTTGCCGCCAGTGTGCTGAAAGACTGAAGGCTGGTCAGCGTGGTCTCTTAAGATCACGAGCCCGTTTTTCCGGGGAAGGATTGACCGGTGAGAGAAAATTCCTGTGAAATAGAGGATAGGCTTTTATACAAAAAATAATTATTTGCTTGATTTACTGAATATTTTTCACTATATTTATTTTTAAAACCACACGAAAATAGTGTACACAACTAAATGGGTGTTTGTTATGCTTAAAAATATTACCTTGAGCGCTGATGAGGATTTAATTAAGAAGGCGCGTAAAAAATCACAGAAAGAAAACACCACCCTCAATGAGAACTTCAGGAAATGGCTTTCCCGCTATGTTTCTTCGGATAAAGAAAACTTTGATTATTATGAATTCAAATCCGGCTTCAGGCATGTAAAAGCGGGAAAAACGTTTTCCAGGGAAGAGCTCAATGAACGATAAGTTCTTTATTGATACAAATATTTTTATTTATTCATTCGACCCCAAAAATCCCTTGAAACAGAAAATCGCCGATGACCTCATTCAAAAGGCCGTTACTTCAACAAAAGGCTGCATAAGTTTTCAGGTGATACAGGAATTCATTAATGTCGCCACAAGAAAATTTTCCGTCCCATTGACCGCTGCCGAATGTAATAGTTTTTTGGTTACAGTTTTCGAGCCTCTGTGCGAAGTCTCTTCAAGTATTGAGCTCTACAGGAAGGCTCTTGAAATCAGTGATGCCTGGCGTTACTCTTTTTATGACTCGTTGATTATTGCGGCAGCTATAACGGCGAATTGTGGCATTCTGTATTCTGAAGACATGCAGCATGGGCAGAAGATTCAGGGCCTGACTATCAAAAATCCTTTTATAACATTATAGTAATATCAACGTGTATATTGCTTTTTTTTAGCCGGTCTATGTGTCGGCTATATTCGCTCTGTATACATTTTAGTTTTAATGGTGATTTCACATCCGAACCCTTTGTTATGAATAAATGCAATATCCCCGCCGAGTTGTTTTCTGATAATAGTCGTAATAAGGGTTATTCCCAGGGTCGGTGCTGTCTCAGGATTGTAATCTTTCGGCAAGCCAATACCGTCATCACTGTAATTAATAATAATAGTGCTCCCGTCTTGAAACGCCTTCAAATGGATTTCACCGCTCCGGCCGTCAGGGTAGGCGTGTTTTATGGAATTCGTTACAAGTTCATTAATTACGAAACCCAGGGGAATTGCCGTGTCAATGGAGATGGGAATATCTTCAACAGTCTGGTGAAACGTGATTTTTCCTGAAAGTAATTTATTGTTATTGCCCGTGAGATCAATGATTCCGGCCATGTAATCGCGAAGATTGATATTGGTCAGGTCCCTGGCCTGGTAAAGCTTTTCATGCACGAGCGCCATTGTTTTAATCTTGCTTTCTATGTCGGCAACGATGCCCTTTGCGAGATCGTCATCAATATTAAGCATTTTTAAATTCAGCAGGCTGCAGATTACCTGCATGTTGTTTTTTGTGCGATGGTACAGCTCCCTGAGCAGAATTTCTTTTTCCTCCAGAGAATTGCGAAGAGAATCCTCTGCCTGTTTGCGTTTTGTAATGTCCCTGACGATGCCTTCAACTCCGAGGATGGTGCCTTTTTTGTCCCGGTAATAATGGGAACTTGATGAAGCCCAGATATGGGAGCCGTCTTTTTTTATAAGCTCTATCTCGACATCTTCAATGAATCCGTCTTTTTCTATTCTGGCGAGCATGATTGTGCGCTGTTCCGGATACCGGTAGAGATCTGAAATATTAAAGCGTAAGATTTCCTCTGTTGTATATCCCAGGAGTTTTTCCACTGATGGAGACACCAGTATCAATTTTCCTTTTATGTCTGTCCGGTAAAATGTATCCTGAATATTATTAAAGAGATTAAGATATTCATTCAGGCTCTCCTCAAGCTGTTCCTTGCTGGTTTGCAGCTCTTCCCTGGTCTGGTTGATTTCTTTAAAATTTAATGCGTTCCTCACTGATATCGCGGCCTGCGATGAAAGCAGTTTCAGGATTTCGATGCGCTCGGGGGTGAATATGTTGCTGACCTTGCTGTTTTCAAGGTACAGAATGCCCGCTGCTTTCTTTTGCTCGACAATTGGCATGCAGAGAATTGATTTAGGGCGTTTGTCAACGATGTATTGGTCTCTTACGAACATTCCCTCGGAAACGGCGTCATTCAGTACAACTATTTCCCGGGTACGTTTTACATAGTTTATCACTGATTCCGGATAGGAGTTCTCTGGATGGTTCTTTGCCGGGTGGAGAGTGACACTGATCCCATCAGGTTCATGGCGGGCGTCAACGATGATTCCGCCATGATCTTCAATCACCAGAGACCCGTTGAGTGCGCCGGCGTTTTCTATAAGGATTTTCATCAGTTTGTCTAGAAGGCTGTCGATCTGGATCTCTCCTGAAATGGCCTGGGATGACTTGATAATGCTCGTAAGGTCAACCAGATCAGCAACGGAAGTCAGCGCCCTGGCCCGCGGATCTCTTTTAATTTCACTGTTCTGCTTTTCGTTTTTTACGGAATCGACTTGCCGGCTTTTACTGATTATACCGGCATATCTCTCTTCAAGGTCATGGACTTTCCCCTCGGCGCCCCATGTGCGATAGGCTTCAACTGCGTCCTCCAGGTAGACGCCCGCGATTTTTTTTCTTCCACCGGCGAGGTGAAAGGCCCCGGCCAGTTCATTGGCGTGCGCGGCAATGATCGGGTGACGGTTTTTTAAAGCATCCATGATCGACCGGTCATAGAGGTTCATTGCCTCGATGTCATGACCCGCTACTCGCTCCATTTCGGCCATAATGAGAAGGTACCGGCATTGAAAATTTTCGGGGCAGCTGTTCATCCACCTTTTAAACAGCTTTTTATTCCGTTCAAGCAAATCGAAATATTTCTTTTTTTCATCTTCTCCAGCGGAGCAATAGACAGCAGTGAGAACCAGTGATTGATACAGGTAGTGCTCAGTGGCGAGGAATGTGGTATTGTGAAGCGAAACCGTCTTTTCCGATTCTTCGGACGCGGCCAGTGCCTCCCGGTTTTTACCCATCAGAAAGAGCACTTTTGCTTTATTAAGATAATAGTGGGCGACTCCAAGCATGTATTTTATTTCCTGCATTTTTTGCAGTTCTTCCTGTTCATTATAACCGCTGTCGCTGAATGATCCTTCCCCGTCTGTCCTTCCCATAAGGGAGAATATAATCTGCCGCGTCAGGCGCTGCCTCGCAACCCACGTAATGTTTTTTACTTTTTCTGAAAAGACTATATTGGCCTCGCATTCGGCAAGAACTTCTGTCAGGCTCATCTGGCCTGAAATCATCCTGTTTATAACGGCCACTCCGGCTGCAAAGGCGCTGAAAAGAAAGTCCCCATATTCCCTGCCGAGAAGATGAGATTTGTCCAGCATGGGGAGGCTCGTTTCGATGTGTTGCTTCCAGTGATTGATGAACGTCGAGAACATGTAGTATAATCTACCGTCAAGCGCCCTGTTCCCGATTTTTTGATTGAGCCGGATCGCCAGTCTGCCGAATTCAAAGCCCTGATCGTATAACATCATCATGTTCTGGCATTGCAGCGCACCGAATGTCACGTACCCGACTGATGATTCAGACGTATTCCCGTGCAGAAGGGAAAGCTTCAGCATTTTCAAAATAACGAGAATGAACATGTTCGGGCTGAAAAAATATGCGGGGACCGAAAGTTCCACGAGCGCTTGTATTTGCGAGTTTATCAGCTGATCCTTGACGAGAGGCAGGTCGAGCACCTCCTCGATGTTCAATCCGGCAAGGATTTTTTGTACATCCGCCAGGTCTGACGTAATCTGGGGCATGAGGGATTCCGGCCGACCGTCGATCATAATACCCAGGAGCTTGAGTGATTCAATTCCGATTTCCTGGGCCTCAACGTGTCTTCCGGTCAGGGTATACAGGGTGACCCGGGAAGCGCTGATCTCACCGCGATCGATATCTGTTGCTGCTTTTTCCATGACAAGTCTGAATATTTTTTCAGATTCTTCCAGGTCGCCCGCCAGATACAGGAAATAGGACATTTCACGGAAAATATCGAACATCAGGCGATAATGATTTTCCCATCCATGACCGGAAAGAACATTGATGCCGGTAGAGAGGAATCCGCACGCCTGAGTGTAGGCGGCTGAAGCTCCTGCTTTTTTGCCTGCGGTCAGGCTGAGCGAGGCAATTGCCAGCTTTTCTTTATCATCGGTCAGCAGGTCAATCCCTTTTCCGAGCTGGGTCAGGACCTCGAAAATCCGGTTTTCCGTTTCTTCGGGTTTCATGTTTTGCAACATCGCGCGCCCAATGTTCAGGTGGATTTCTCGGATATCTCTTTTCACGAGAAGGGCGCGGGAGGCCTCCTGTATGCGGTCGTGAAGGAACCGGTAATAACCCGGTTTTTCATGCCTTCTTTCAATGTCATGGATCTCTTTTACGGGAAGCAGAAACCCTTCCCTGATCGCAACAGACAACAGGTTTATTGTTTCCTGGGTCGGCGCTTTTCTGATTTCCGCGAGAAGGGACGCATGGAAGGTGTTGCCGATGCAGGAGGCGAGGCTGAGTATTTCGCGCACGTCTTCAGGCTGATGGTTCAGCCGGTCTATCAAAAGGTCGATTATATTGTCCGTCTCGCCGAGCCGGACAATTTTTTCCAGTTCCCATTCCCAGGCCCCTTTTTCAGTGTTGAACCATAAAAGTTTTTCCCGGTAAATTTTATTGATGAACTCAATGACAAAAAAGGCGTTGCCGCCAGTTTTCATTATAACAAGCTCGGTAAGGGGCAGCACTGCTTCCAGAACACTGGAGAACATATCAGTGCTCAGTGCCTGGATGTCATTGCTGCTGAGCGGCCCCAGTGTATATGTTTCCATGCGGACGCGGGCTTTGTTCAGGTTTCCCAGTGCTTCAAGGAGGGGATGCCCGGTCCCGGTTTCCTCTCCGCGATAGGCGCCAACCAGCAGGAAAAAACTGCAGTCGTCGTCAATAAGGACGGTTTCCATCAATTTGAGCGAGGCCGTGTCCGCGTTATGAAGGTTATCAAGAAACATGATAAGGGGATGTTCCTTTCTCGTGAAGACCTTTAAAAAAGCCGTGAAAAGCATGTCAAAGACGTTTTTAGTTTCCATCGGACCGAGCGGTGGCACAGGGGACTGCGGTCCCACGATCAATTCCACCTCGGGAATTAAATCAATGATGATCTGGCCATTCATCCCGAAGGCGGAAAGAAGCATGGATTTCCATTCAGTGAGTTTTTCCCTGTTTTCGGTCAATAATTGTCTGATAAGTCCCCTGAATGCCTGGATAATAGCGCTGTACGGTATATTCTGCTTGAGTATGTCATACTTTCCTTCAATAAAAAAAGCTCCTTCAAAAACGACATCCCTGAATGCATCATGGACAAGGGATGTTTTGCCGATCCCGGCGCTTCCGCTGATAAAAACAGCTTCGCATACGCCCTGTGAAATGCGTTCATGGGCTTTCTTAAGAGCTGTTTTTTCATATGTTCTGCCATATATTTTATGCGGTATATTCAGCAATTCGGGAACATCTTTGCCACCTATTTCAAAATCCTCAATTTTTCCCTCTGATCCAAGCTTCAACATGCATTTTTCGAGGTCGTACTTAATGCCAAAAGCACTCTGGTAACGGTCTTCGGGATTTTTCGCGAGGAGCCTGGCCACTATATTGGAAATGACTTCAGGGACCAGCGGATTAATTGAATTAAGGTGTTCGGGAACCCTGGCCATATGGGAATATATAAGCTCCATGGGCTCATTTGACTTGAAAGGCGGTTCTCCCCCAAACATCTCGTACAAGGTGATGCCCAGGGAATAGAAATCTGACCGGTAATCAGGCACCCTGTTCATGCGTCCAGTCTGTTCGGGGGATGTGTACCTGAGAGCTTCCGGCTGCATGTTCATGCTTTTTTGCTTACCGGTTCTGCAGAAGCGCGAGCAGGCTCTGTCGATAATTTTTATTTTTCCGGTTTTTTGATTTACGATAATACTGTGAGGCGAAATGTCCCCATGAATGATCGCTTTTGAGTGCAATCGGCCCAGGATGTCAGTTGCTACTATGGCGACATGGAGCTTGTCCTTTAAACCGATTGACCCTGCAATTATAATTTTTTCAAGAGAGACCCCGTCAAAATCTTCCATGATCAGGGCAATGCCGTCATCAAGTCTTTCAATGCGGTATATTGTAATAATACCTTCAGTTGATTTTTCAGCGGATGTTTCCAGCTCTTTGGTAAATTCATCAGAGAGGGAATCTTCCCTGCTGATGATTATGATGCTTACAATTTTTTTATCCTTTTCACTGTAAGCTCTGAACAGGGGTGTTGCCCGATTGTCGTGGATTGATTCATGAATATGATATCCGGGTATAGTAAACATGGACCATGTTATAATAATAAAAGTTATTTATAAAATGATTATTTTCAGTATCTCACGGGGATGTTTTTTTGTCAAGATTGCGTGATATTACAACAAAGAACCTCTATGGTGGCAAATTATTTTAGGGGCAACCGTTTCATAACACCTTTTGTTGTCATCCCGGTTTACTGAAGGTATTCTGAAGGTGTAGCGATGACATAGGGGTTCTCCGGAAAATTTCATCCTGCCCCAATAAAGTTCTGGAAAAAAAAATAACGCGCTGGTACTGTACCCGCCATGCCGGGAGTTGTCACACATTCGCGCGTCATCCATGAATCGATCGAGCTTCTGAAGGGGCGAAAAAAGAAGTCGTTCCTGCTCCGGTCGCTGCTTGCGCTGTTCAATTCGAAGGAGTTCCTGCGCGCGGCCATGTTCGGGGCACTGGGGCCGAACATTTTCGATTTTTACCGCTACCGAAAATCATCGTCCCCCTTCGGTTCTGATATTTCTTTTTTTCTCCATGACGGCGGCAGCCACGCCCTCCTTCAAGCCATGATCGAGGAAGTGCTTTCCTACCGTGATAAAAACAACGAATGGGCCGCGTTCCAGCGCGCCTACCTTTACGGGTTCATTTCCCATATCATGGGTGACGCGTTTTATCATCCTTTCATATTTTATTTTTCCGGGTTCCCTGACTCCGGGGCGAAAGAGGAACAGCGCCTTTACCGGGAGCAGAACCTCCTGTTCCAGTATAATATTGACAACTACTACCTGTATTACGCCGAGCCCAGGACCGATTTTTCCCTTGACGACATGCTTCCCGTCAGCGGGGGACGCTCGTCCCTGCTGAACCAGTCGATTAAAAGCCTGATCATCAATTCAGTGAAGAAGAGCTATCCCGAGTTCATAAACCATCTGAAGATACCGGTGATAAACCGCAAAAGCGCGGATATCACCCCGGAAAAATACAACGCGCTTGATGTCATCCCTCACGTGATCAAAGCCGTCTATACATTAAAATTCACCGGCAACCGAAAGCTTAAAGATATTTTGAGAGACCTTCGCAAGTATCCTTTCCTGTTTTCGGATTACCTGGTGTGTTATCCCGAAAAGCGCTTCATCAACAGGCATGTGCTGAACCTCCACGCTGAACGATGGCAGTACCCGGTCGAACGGCCCGGCGTTTTCTATGACTCCGTTGATTCGCTCATGAAAAACTGCTGCGAAAAAACCGTGAGCTTGTGGGAAAAGATAGAGGCCGGGCTTTACGGCGCGGCCGATCTTTCGGTGCTGGGGGACCTTGATATAAACGCGTACACAGGCGGGGTCAAGGCCGGATATTTTGAGATGAAAAACAAAAGCCCGGTAAGAATCCGTTACTGATACTGATTTTTTAAAAACCGCAGTTGGGACCGCCTACGGTTCAAGCCCCTGCAATTTTGAGTTAAAATAATCGCGCGCGAGGTTTTTTATTTCAGAGGTCTTGAGGTTTTTGATAAGACCCGGTCTGGCAATGATTTCCTTTTTTCCGGTCTGCTCGGAATAGAACCTGATCAGGTTGATCACCGCAATGCGGTGAGGGTTGATTGAGTTGTAGTTGAGGTAGCTGTACATGACCGAAAGCCCCAGGTAGGGGTTGAGGTAAATCGTGCTGCACAGGGAAAGCTCCTCGCCGGTGATCTGGTCGTAGTTGTTGTAGGTGTTGTTCAGCACCTTGTGGGTCAGTTCGTGGATCACGAACATCTTCCATATCTCGTTGCGGATATTCTGTTTGTCGGGAAACGCCTTAAGCAGGCAGTAGCGGATGTCGCCGGTGATCCGTGATCCCACGAAAAAGTACGAGTTGACGTTTTCGCCGTTTATTATTTTCTTCGCGATCAGGTAATCATTTTCTACTTCAACCGGGTTAATATAGATCATATTATAGTAAAAGGTCGAATTGCTTGTCGAAAATTCGTCATAGTAGATATAGGGCTGTATGTTGTAGATCTTTTCGTTTATTTTCAAAATGGGATGTTTAATGCTGATCAGCGCCCTTTTACCGAAGATCGAATAATCCAGAGAGATCTTCTCAGCCCCGGCGAAACGCTCACGAGAAAACTGGAGGATGATGTTTTTATCAACCAGGATCTGTTCTATTTCCCTGAGCCTGGCGTCCGCTACCTGGAGCGGCTCCAGGTAAATGTTCAGTATTTCTTCAGCAAGGACCCTGAGATTGCGGTCGGTGATGGTTTTCAGGTACTGGCGGTATTCCTTGATGTGAAAACCCTCCTGGCTCATCAGACGCAGGGGGATGCTGTCCTTCTGGATCAGGTTCACGAAATGGGGGTTTTCATTGAAAAGCAGGACGATATAGGCGTAAAATTTGCCGTTGACGTTTTTAATGCTGCGCAGTTCACTGTATGAATCGCGCAGATCATTATCATATTCATAAGTGTCGACGCTTCCGTTTGTCAGAAGGAACAGTGAGATAACAAGGGCATGAACTGCTGTATGGATCATCGTATAGCTCGATTCCGCTAATTATGGAATCAAAATACAAAAATCCGGTAAAAAAGCAATAAGTATTTTCCGCACAACCGCGGCCCTTACATGAGGTGTACGACCATGCCGCTTCTCAGCTTGGGCTCGAACCAGGTTGATTTCGGCGGCATGATGCCATCGCTTTCCGAAACATTGATGAGCTGTTCAACGGTTGTTGGGTACATTGAAAATGCCGCTATAAAGTTACCTGAATCGACCAGTTTTTCAAGCTCTCCCGTTCCCCTGATCCCGCCGATAAAATCTATGCGTTTATCGGTTCTGGGGTCTTTAATGCCGAGCAGGGGGTCAAGCACCGTGTTCTGCAGTATCTTGACATCCAGGCCTTCGATGGGGTCATCGGGAATGTCAAACTTCGGAACAAGAGTGTACCACTGTTTGCTGCAGTAGAAGCTGAATGAATGTATCCTGTCCGGTTCTTTAAGCCCGGAGGCGGTCACCGTGTATTTTTTTTCTATGGCTGCGATGAATTCATCCTGGTTCATGCCGTTAAAGTCCCTGATTACGCGGTTGTAGGGCAGTATTTTTAACTGGTTATGGGGGAAGATGACCGCGAGAAACCAGTTGAACTCTTCGTCTCCGGTATATGAGGGGTTCGCCTTTCTTCTCAACTGCCCCACGCGCACCGCGGATGCTGCACGGTGGTGTCCGTCCGCTATATAGAGAATATCATTTTTAAAAGATTCCCCGAAAGACCGTATCAGTTCAGGGTCATCAATAACTCTTAGAATATGTGAAATGCCGTCCGGGGCGGTGAAATCGTATTCAGGGGTGATCTCAAGGGCCTTTTTGAACAGGGACTCTTTTTTCCCGTCTTCGTGGTAGAGCAGAAAAACCGGGCCGGTGTTGGCGTTCAGGATGTCAAGATGGGTCGTGCGGTCCTGTTCCTTGTCGGCGCGCGTCAGCTCATGCTTTTTCACCCGGTTGTTCAGGTAATCATCAATGTTCACGCTCGCGACCAGGCCGGTCTGCGCCCTTCCATTCATGATCTGGGTGTACAGGTAAAGACAGGGCCTGTTGTCCTGAGCCAGGACCCCTTTCTGGATGAAACGCTCAAGGTTTTCTTTGCCTTTTCGGTATACTGCTTCATCATAGGGATTGATCTGCTCGTCAAGGTCGATTTCAGGTTTACTGATATGAAAAAAGCTGAATTCATTGCCCGCTGCTATTGTCCTGGCTTCCTGCGAATTAAGAACATCATAGGGCAGTTCAGCAACTTTATCTGCGAGGTCCTTTCGGGGCCTGATTCCTTTAAATTCCCGTATCTGTGCCATGGTTCCTCTTTTTATACTAAATGGTTATGCAGGGTCTTTCAATAAAGGCCTGTACTTTAATGATCACCATAAGGAAATGGTATTTTATTTTTCAACAATTATTAGTATAATTTCAGGGATAATTGTAAAAAAAATCACAAAATAATAATTAATTATGGAATTATGGCGATTTCAACGAAATATGTACGGAATTAATCTTGACAGAGTTAGTGAAATATTTCACACTGCCTTAAGTTGCTGGGATGAAAAGTATGGCAATACCACGACCAACAATTTCACGGCTCTGTAAATTGTACAGTCTGCTAGAGGAAATGAATGAACGCGGCCAGCTTACCCTGTCCTCAAATGACATTGGTAAACGGCTTGGCGTAGGCTCACACAATATACGAAAAGACCTGACCTATCTCGGTGAAACAGGAACAACAGGATCAGGCTACGACATAAAAACGCTCAAGGAGCAGATAAGCAGGTGCCTTGGTTTTGACCGTAAAAGAAAGGCCTGTATTGTGGGGCTTGATAAGACAGGTACGGCGATATTGTCGAACGACATGTTTTTTTCAAAAAATTTTGATATTGTTGCGGGTTTTGATTCAAACATCAACAGGCTGGAGACGCTGAAAATAGACATCCCCCTGTACCCGACCTACGATATTCCCGTGGTCATAAGGCGTGAAAGAATTGAGCTCGCCCTGCTTACGCTGAGTGGAGAAACAGCGCAGATCGTAACCGAAAAGCTTATAGACGGGGGAATTAAGGGCATCGTGAATTTTTCTCCTGTTGTGTTGAGTTCGTCGGACAGCAGTGTTTATATCAGCAATGTTGATATTATCAATGAGTTCAGGTTTTTATCTGCTCTCTTCACCCTTGATAGGGGTGAAGCATAGCCAGAGGTTTTGCGAATGAGCCGGGCACGGCTTGCGGCGCGGAAAAGCACCGCTACAGTCGGCTGATTGCCCGTAAATTATAAATTAGGTAAGGAGATAATAATGGCACGAGTGTATAATTTTTCAGCTGGCCCGGCAGTATTGCCGGAATCAGTTTTAAAGAAGGCTGCGAGTGAGCTTGTTGAATACCAGGACAGCGGCATGTCGGTCATGGAGATGAGCCACAGGGGAAAACATTTTGAGAAGATCATCAATGACACTGAGACCGTTCTCAGGGACATCATGAACATCCCCTCAAATTACAAGGTGCTGTTCCTTCAGGGCGGAGCGAGCCTCCAGTTCGCCATGATTCCCATGAACCTTTTCAGCAAAAGCAAAAAATGCGACATGATCCATACCGGAACGTGGACCAAGAAAGCCATGGGAGAGGCGAAACGCTACGGGACCGTTAACATCCTCGCATCATCAGAGGACAAAAAGTTTTCCTATATCCCCAAGGTTGATAAAAGCAAATTCAGCCCGGACGCGGATTATTTTTATATCTGCTCGAACAATACCATTGAAGGCACGCGTTTTGCGACCTTCCCTGACACGGGCAAGGTGCCCCTGATCGCGGACATGTCTTCCAACATCCTTTCTGAAGTGATGGATGTATCTAAGTTTGGCATCATCTTCGCCGGCGCGCAGAAAAACATAGGGCCTGCAGGACTTACTATTGTTATTATCCGTGAAGATCTTATCGGGCATCCTCTGGATATTACGCCCACGATGCTGAACTACAAGACCCATGTCGATGACGGCTCCATGTTCAATACTCCGCCGACCTATTGCATCTACATGGCGAAGCTGGTCTTTGATCTCATCAAGGAACAGGGCGGGATTCCGGCGGTTGAGGCCCTGAACAAGAAGAAGGCGTCGCTGCTGTATGATTACCTTGACGCATCGAAGCTTTTTAAAGCCACGGTTCCGGTTGAAGACCGTTCAATCATGAACATTCCCTTTGTCACCGGTTCAGACGACCTTGACGCCAAATTCATTAAAGAAGCCAGCGCAGAGGGACTGGTCACCCTTAAAGGGCACCGCTCGGTCGGCGGCATGAGGGCAAGCATTTACAATGCCATGCCTCTGGAAGGGGTCCAGAAACTGGTCCAGTTCATGGAAAAATTTGAGAAGAACAATTAACAGGTGACGCTTATGTATAAAATTCAGAAACTCAATAAAATATCACCGAAAGGCCTTGAGCTTTTCCCTTCAGACCAGTACGAATACGCTACCGAGATTGTTAATCCTGACGCGATCCTGGTCAGAAGCGCTGCCATGCATGACCTTGACCTGCCGGAATCCCTGAAGGCGGTCGCACGGGCCGGCGCTGGGGTGAATAACATCCCCATTGAAAAATGCGCCGAAAAAGGCATTGTTGTGTTTAACACTCCCGGCGCTAACGCCAACGGCGTCAAGGAGCTGGTTCTTATGGGCCTTCTTATGGCGTCACGGAAAGTTTATGACGGTATTACCTGGGCCAAAGGCCTTAAAGGCAAGGGGGATGAGGTTCCCAAGCTGATTGAAAAGGGAAAGTCGGATTTTGAAGGCCCTGAGATCAAGGGCAAGAAACTCGGTGTTATCGGACTCGGGGCCATCGGGGTAATGGTGGCAAATGACGCTCAGGCCCTGGGCATGGAAGTTGCCGGGTTTGATCCTTTTATTTCAGTTGATGCGGCATGGGGGCTTTCCCGTTCAGTGAAAAAAAGCATAAGCCTTGACAGCCTTCTGGCGGATTCTGATTACGTCACCCTTCATGTTCCCCTGAATGACGCGACCAGGGGCCTGATCAACAAGGACAAGTTTAATATCATGAAAAAGGGCACGCGCCTGCTTAATTTCGCGCGCGGCGGCCTGGTCAACAATGACGACCTGAAGGCGGCCATCGATCAGGGGATCATCAGCTGCTATGTGACTGATTTTCCCGATGAGGAACTGCTTTCAATAGACAGAGTAATTCCCATTCCGCACCTCGGCGCTTCAACACCCGAGTCAGAGGACAACTGCGCCATCATGGCCGTGAACCAGATCAAGGCCTACCTTGAAATGGGAAACATCGTCAATTCGGTAAACTATCCTGACTGTATGCTGCCGTTGACCGGCAAGATGAGGATCATTATTGCGAACAAGAACGTGCCGAACATGATCGGGCAGATAACCCAGGTCCTGGCTGACCACAATATCAATATCGCTGACATGCTCAACAAGAGCAAAGGCGACTACGCCTACAACATCATCGATATCGACGGCAATGCCGATGATGCTCTTGTCAATAAACTGAAATCGATCAAGGACATCATTATGGTGCGCCTGCTTGCCAAGAAGTAATAAAAAGGGGGCTGTCTTAAAAAACGCTCGTCGAGTGAATTTCGTAAAGCGGACACAGTATTCCCGCTCATTTCGATACGATTTTGATGTTTTCTCCATCAAAATCACTCAATGAGCGTCACGAAATTAGTATCGAGACGACTTTTAGGACAGCCCTTTTTATATAGAAATCCCTGTGAAAACTATCGTCTCCATGAGCTCAGGTCGTATAACTTCCGGTATACCGGGTTCCCTTCGTAGTCGAATATCATGATTAGCGCCTGGTTGAAGAAAAAATAATTCGCCCGGTAGGGGCTCAGATGGTAGGTGCGTATTATTTTTTTGTCCTTGATATGATAGGGCTTGCCGGTTTCCTGGTCAACGCCCTTTTGGGAGTCATGAGGGTATTTGACCCAGGTGTAAACATCATGCCCCTGCCGGTCTTTAATGGTGTTTCCCTGGGCGTCTTTTGCAGGGACCCTGAAGTTGTCAATCTCATCAGGGTAGGGTATAAAACTGCGGATCCTTTTCTCGGGAGGGATCGGAGTCTCAAAGCTTGACCTGGTCTTCTCTTTAACTTCATAGCTTGCTATAATGAAAAGATACAGGTCAAGGGGATAATCGGTTTTGTTCACAAGCTCAAATTCCACTTCGAGCAGCTCGCCTTTGCCTGACAGCTCAATGCGTTTGTTAAAAGAGATATTTTTTATTAGAAAGTCTTTACTGTACTGGGACAATACCGGTACCTGCTTTTGTACTGTCCGGGTCGTTTCTTCGGTTTTCTGTGGTGCCTCATTTTCCTGGGTCATGACAACCACCGGAAGGGCGCAGATAAGTAAAATGATAAGTATCCTTTGCATAACATTATCCCGGGTTTGAATTTGCGTGTCGTATCATTTTCATTGTCGGTTAATACCGAAACCAGGTTAAGCTAAAATGGGCCTTTGATTTTTTCAGAATATTATCCGCTCAATGGCGTTGTGCTTTTTAACGTGAGCAATGAATTCCTTCTGCCACGAGCTTCCCAGAATCTCTTCGGCGATGAAAACAGCCAGAGATTTTCCGGTTACGGAGATTCCCTCCTGTTTTCGCGAAAGGCCCTGGACACAGCTGGGGCAGGTGGTCAGTACCGTTACCCTGCTCCGGTCCGTAAGGCCGGTGATATTGCCCCGCTTCCTTTTTCGCAGCAGGTTTGATATTTCCGGTGTCGAAAGGGCGAGCGTCCCCCCTTCGCCGCAGCAGTTTGGCACGGTAAGGGGCTTTTCACCGAAGATGCCGGTAAAGGTTTTATCAACACCCAGAGTCTTTAACGGCGAGTGGCAGGGGTCATGATAAAGAATATTTTCATCACGTGGTTCGACCGAGTACAGGCGCTCACGCGCGATGAATTCATTGACATCGATTATCGAAGCGCCGTGAAAGATGTTGCCGACCTGGTATTTGCCGAGCATCTCATGGCAGGTCCCGCAAGAAACGATCACGTCCTGTATTTCCATGTAGCCGATGATGTCGGCCATGCGGTGGAAAATGACCCTGTTCTCGTAGCTTTTCATGTCGGCTTCTTTTGTTCTGCCATTGGCGAGAAGCGGGTAACCGCAGCAGAGATAACCGGGAGGGATGACGACGCGCACCCCGAACTTGTACAGCAGGGCGATGACGGCGATGCTGATCTCCGAAAACATCCGTTCAGAGCCGCATCCGGGAAAATATATCACGCTTTTTCCCACGGGGACGTTCGGGTTCTGGAACGCGAAAAAGGTGTTGCTCCCGGTGAGATCGAAGATTTCACGCAGCGTTTTTTTGCCGGCAGAAGGGAGCCTGCTTGCGAGCATGGCGTCAACCGTTGGCAGGATTTTGGCGGTGAGGCGGTGTAACGGCTTTATCGCGTAATAGCCCAGCTTCTGCGCCGCATATCCGGCGCGCAGAAAAGCGATTCGCATGATCTTGTTCGCCGCGTATCCCTTCATGCGCAGATAAAAAAGCGTGGCCTGAGTTACCGGTTTATGGGTTGACCTGTTTCTTTCAACGAGCAGGCGCCGGATCGACAGGGTAACCTCGCCGAAGTCTATCTTTACCGGGCAGGGTGCCAGGCAGTTGTGGCACATGGTGCAGTGGTTGGAGATCTCCCTGAGCATGGCAAAGTTCCTCAGGCCCAGCGTGTTTTCAGTCTGGGCCTCGTACAGGACCGCTTCGATGATCAGTGAAACGCCGAGTATCTTGTTCCTGGGATTAAAAAACATGGTCCCGCCCGGATAATGGGTATTGCACGTTTCCTTGCACTTGCCGCAGCGCACGCAGGAAGAAATTGATGTCGTCAGTTTTTCCAGGTCCACGGCCTCGAGAATAAAGGCCTCTCTTTCAAGAAGGTTAAGGGACGGTGTGTATATCGTCGCGGTGGGGAAGTCGGACCTGAGCTTGCCCGGATTGAACAGGTCGCCCGGATCATTTGTCTTTTTATACTCTGCGTAATCGTCAAGGATGTTCTGGTCAATGAATTTCAGCTTGGTCAGGCCTATGCCGTGCTCGCCTGAAATAACGCCTCCCATTTTCTTGACCTCCTCCATGATCAGGCCCGCGGTTTCATCAGCGTCCTGAAGCATGAGGTAATCATTTGAATTTACGGGGATGTTCACGTGCACGTTTCCGTCGCCGGCGTGCATATGGGTCGCGACGATTATTTTCTTTTTCCGGTATTCGTCGACCAGGCCCGTAAACGCATTGATGATGTCAGTGTACCCGTGAAAGGTCTGTCTGAACCCTGAAATGCTTTCCTCGATCGGGGACAGAGAAACAAGCCCGTCGCGGATCAGCTGGAAGAGCGGCTTTTTATCGCTGACGGCGCCCTCTGCGCCAGCGGGAACATCCTGAGGGGTGCCCAGATTTCTTGAATGGTATTCATACCCTTCAGTCAGCGACCTGATATGCTCAAGGCAGTTGGATATTTTTGATGTAAGGAAGGTATCGGTCTCATCACGGCAGCTTTTTATAAAATCAAGCGCCTCGTGAAGTATCAGGACATTGTTTTCAAGTTCCTTTTTGATATTCAGCATTTCAATAAAGTCGGAAAATTCAGGAAGCGATTCAAGGGGGATGACAACGTCTTCATTGAGCTTGAACGCGTTGGTGTGTTTCGCGATGGCGCCCAGATTTTTTCTGTCCTTCCAGAACTTTGCCCTTGTTTCGGGGTCTTCGGCGATAAAGGCCTCGGTGTTATAATTTTTAACCAGGTCGAGCACGGAGCGCGCGGACTCGTCGAGCCTGGCTTCGAGGTTGCTTTCAATATCAATGAGCAGGACCGCTTTCGGCAGTTCACTCCGGTTCGATTTGTTGCGGTAATCGATGGCCGTGACGTATTTTTCGTCGAAGTGCTCAAGCGCGGTGAGGAAAACGTCCTCATCCTTTGAGAACTTCTCAGTCAGTTCAACAATCGCTTTTGACGCGTTGATCATGTTTTTGCCGAAAAATTCGAGGCAGAGCGTCCTCACTGATTTGAACGGCGAATACAGCACGAATTTCGCTGAGGCGATGATGCCGTCCCCCCCTTCCTTCTGTATGCCGGGAACGCCGCCGAGCGCTTTGTTGGTTATGTCCTTGCCCACGCCTTTTTTTCTTATCTCGGTGCCGGACAGGCTGACGGATATGACGGGTTCCTTTTCGCCGTTACCTTGGAATTTATAAATGTCGAATATCACGGTATCGCCCGGGAATATTTTTCTGTGGGGATGGGCGCGTCTTCTAATTTCCAGGATTTTCCCTTCATGGTTAATGAGCCTGAAGGAATAGATGTTGTCGATCGCGGTTCCCCACATGACCGCTTTTTTTCCGCCGGCGTTTTCAGCGATGTTGCCGCCGATCGTGGAGGCCCATGCCGAAGTGGGGTCAGTCGCAAATATGTAATTGTTCTCCGCGCAGTAATCCATGACCCGGTCAGTGACCGCGCCGGCTTCGACTTCTACCACCGGTATTTTCCCGTGGCCTTCATCAATGATTTCGATTCCCCTGATCCTGTTGAGCTTTTCAGTATTGACCACGACCGTGTCATCCATCACGGGAACCGCACCGCCGGTAAGGCCCGTGCCGCCGCCCCGGGGAATTATTTTTAAGCCCATGAGCGACGCCTTTTTGACAATCTCCGCCGTCTCTTCAATTGAATCGGGATAAACAACCGCAACGGGATATTCAACCCTCCAGTCAGTCGCGTCAGTCACGTGCAGTACTTTATGGAATGCCGTAAAGCTGATATTTGCCTGACCGGTTGTCCCTTTAAACAGTCTGATGATTTTTCTTCTTCTGCTGTTTTCTCCGGCGAGGCGGGTGAAAAAGTCACGGTCAATATGCCTGACTTTTTTAATGAGCTTGAAAACAAGCTGGTTGTTGGCCCCTTTTTCAATGGTATCAAGCCTCATCTCGTGGAGAGCTTTTAATTTTGCCTGTTTTCGGGGGTTGTCCAGAAAATCGTTAAAGATGTAAGGGTTCCTGTCTATGATGAATATATCTCCGATAATTTCAAAAAAGAGCTTTGCGCTTCTTCCCGTGACCCGGTGGCTTCTCAGGTTGTTAAGAATGTCCCATGTTTCTTCATCGAAATATTTAAGTATGATTTCCTTGTCAGAGAATGATGTATAATTATAGGGTATTTCCCGATACTTAGAGTTATTGATCATTATTGATTCTCCACACAAAGAAAATTCGCGATTACAAAATTAAAGAGAAGATGGAACATCAATTATCTGTTCAGGTATTGTCAAACAGGGATTCCTGGGATGTTTCATCAAGAAGTTTTGAATAAGGAATACCAAGATGATTAAAGGCCTTTTCAGTGGCGATCCTGCCGCGGGGAGTGCGTTTGAGAAGGCCGATCTGCACGAGGAAGGGCTCGTAGTAATCTTCCAGGGTTTCGGTCTCTTCGCCCACTGAAACAGCGATGGTCTTCAGGCCGACTGGCCCGCCGTCATATTTATCGATTATCACGGACAGGATTTTTCTGTCCATTTCATCAAGGCCGAGATTGTCAATGTCAAGGCGTTCGAGTGAATAGCGTGCGATCTCAAGATTGATGTGCCCCTGGTCTTTGACTGTCGCGAAATCAGCGACCCTCTTAAGAAGCCGGTTCACGATTCGGGGTGTGCTGCGCGATCTCTGCGCGATTTCATGCGCGGCTTCGGGAGAAATGTCATACCCCAGAATCCCGGCCGACCGCTGGGCTATTATTTTCAGTTCATCGGGTGTGTAAAACTGGAGACGCAGGGGGATGCCGAAGCGGTCCCGGAGGGCTGAAGTCAAGAGGCCTGTTCTGGTCGTTGCCCCGATCAGGGTGAAGGGAGACAGGCTTATCTTTATGCTCTTCGCGCCTATGCCCTGGCCGATAATGATGTCGATGGTGTTGTCTTCCATTGCCGGGTAGAGAATTTCCTCAATCGCCGGAGACAGGCGGTGTATCTCGTCGATGAAAAGAACATCGTTTTCCTCAAGTCCGCTGAGTATTGACGCGAGGTCGCCCGCTTTATCGATGATCGGGGCGGATGTCGCTTTGATGTTCACCCCGAGCTCCCGGGCAATGATAAAGGCGAGGGTTGTTTTCCCCAGTCCCGGCGGGCCCGCGAGGAGAACATGGTCCAGGGGCTGTGACCTCAATTTCGCCGACTGGATAAAAACGCCGAGGTTTTCAGTATTCTTTTGCTGGCCGATAAATTCTTTTAGCAGGTTCGGCCGGAGCGACTTTTCGTGTTCGTCGTCGCATTCAATTTTTGCGCCCGATGTAATTCGCTGAAATTCATCCATGATGTTTTATTTAATCTGGCTGTCGTGTTTTTTCAATTCTTTTAAAACATTTTCAGGAGTTTTAAGGGAGAGCAGTTTTGACCTGAGATTTTCGTCGCTCATGAGCTTGGCGATATTGGCAAGGGTTTTAATATGCTGTGTCAGTTTATTTTTAGGTACAAGAAGCAGAATTGCAATTCTTACCGGCTGGTTGTCTATTGATTCAAAGTCTATGCCCTTTGTGCTGATGACCATTACAATCACCACTTCTGAAACATCAGGGGTGTTGCAATGGGGGATGGCAACTCCGTTCCCGATTCCGGTACTCATTGATTTTTCTCTATCAATCAGCGCTTTTATGATGCTTTCCTGGTGTTCTTCCCTGACCAGGCCATTGGTTATTGCAGTTTCCACCATTTCACGAATGAGGTCCCATCTGTTTATGGCCCTGGTATTGATGAGGATGTTGCTTTTTTTCAGGTTTTCGGATAAAACCATAAGGTTTAACACTCAGATAGAGATTATTTAATTATTTACAGATTCAGAAATAATCCAGGCTCAGATAACGGTAACGATTTTTTCATGAGACTGATACTTTATAGTTTATTAGGATATTTAGTCAAGTCTATAATAATTTCTATAATTAAACGGTGTATATTCAAGGTTATTGTTATTTATAGTTAAAAATGTGTTGACTTATCCAAATTAGTGGCTTCAATAAAAACAATGATATGGTCAATTTAAATAAGCAAATGGAGTTTGCTATGATCGAAGTTAATGACAAGGGACAGGGTGTATTTACCATTAAAATTATTATGCAGGAAGTGCATACTCTTGATGTTCCTGATTTGAAGGAAAAACTTCAGCAGGCCATCATTAATAAGGGAATTAAAAAACTGGTGCTGGATTTAACCGACGTGAAAATGATTACGAGTTCCGGTATTGGTATTTTCTTGAATATAAATCAGAGTTTGAAGAACCAGTTGCGCCTGGCAAGCGCGAATCCTGAAGTGAAGAAAGTGCTTGAACTGACAAAAGTAACCTCGGTTATCAAGACATTTAATACAATTAATGAAGCGCTCGACAGCTTTTAATTTTTTTTGACTTTTTCAACGGGAAAATTATATTAGAATTTAGAGATGTTTACAGGGTTTTGACAACTCGATTTTAAACATGATTCACCGGAAGGTGAATTCAGTCTGGTACTAAGTGTACCTCTCTTCAAATTACAATGAAGAGAAGAAAAAGGGAAAAGATTTCCTGAAAGTCTTTTCCCTTTTCTGTTTATATTATTTATAGCAGATCACGAAACAATTAGTACATTGTCATTCCGGTCGTAGCGTTAGCGAAGTACCGGAATCTCATACAAAAAGACTATCCTATGAGATTCCTGCATGCGCAGGAATGACAAAAAA
>Ga0116162_10000352_pt1 | contig 33584 bp, 34 predicted proteins | sample AD_UKC105_MetaG_FD_89875 | JGI IMG/M metagenome (GOLD analysis project Ga0116162, IMG submission 89875) | Active sludge microbial communities of municipal wastewater-treating anaerobic digesters from Hong Kong - AD_UKC105_MetaG | ecosystem: Engineered > Bioreactor > Anaerobic > Digestate...
ATGAACTCCGAGGATTATCCCGAATTGGATTTCGAGGAAATCGGGGAAGATATTACCGTTCCTAGGGAAACCGTTCTGAGGATGATGGAAAACGTTATTTTCTGCGCCACTACGGATGAAATGATCAGAAATCTGAACGGCATTCTCTGGGAGTTTTCGGGAAAATATCTCAGACTTGTTTCCGCGGACAGTTACAGAATGGCCGTCACGGAAGAAATGATATACGATGGGGATTCCACTCCGCTGTCATTTTTCCTTTCGTTGAAATCGATGAAGGAAATACAATCTCTCCTGAGAGAATCGGACGAGGACGACTTTAAGATAAAATTCGACGGAAAAAGGGTCATCACCAAGATAAAGAAAATCACATTCGTGGCAAGATTGATGGATGTGAATTTTCCGAATTACAAGGCCGTCATCCCCGAAAGCTTTCAAACAAAGGTGATCATCAACCGACCCGAACTGCTGAAGGCGTTGAAATTAATCAAGATTATCGCCAAATCACAGGGGGATATCGTCAAACTGGATATTTCAGATGAACAGTTAACGGTATCGGCACGTTCACAGGACAGAGGCGATGGTGAGATTCCGTTCGAAATCAAAAAAGAGGGGCAGAACATGCTTGTCGCCTTTGATCCGTCATACCTGATCGAAGGACTTCAGCATTTTCAGAGCGATGAGGTGGAACTCAATTTTGTGGATGAAGATAACGCACTCCAGATCAACGATCAGGATCTGGCGGGCTTTTTGCATATTATCATGCCGGTGAAGATCAAAAGATGAGAATAGGGATCGGCTATGATGTTCATCAACTCACATCAAACAGGAAACTGATCATTGGAGGCGTTAGCATCCCCTTTGAAAAGGGACTCCTTGGACATTCTGATGCGGATGTACTTCTGCATTCATTTATGGATGCATTGCTTGGTGCCTTAAATCTCGGCGATATCGGAAGACTCTTTCCGGATACGGACAATCGGTTCAGGGACATCAGCAGTCTTGTGCTACTTGGCAGGGTATATGAACAGGTTTTCAACCGCGGGTATCGAATTATCAACACGGATTCGGTGATTATAGCTCAAAAGCCCAAGCTGATGGATTATATTCCGAAGATGAAAGAAAATATCAGTCGAGAATGTTTCACGGCTGTTGACAGAATCAGTATCAAGGCCACGACGACCGAGGGCCTGGGATTTGAAGGCAGAGAAGAGGGCATTGCGGCTAAAACGGTCTGCCTCCTGGAGGAAAGCGTGTGAATTTTGAATTTATAATGGGGCGTTATGTCCCCACGGATTCTATTCTCCATCGAGTAGATGCGAGAATTAAGCTCTTTTACACAATTGCCGGCATTATCGTATTGTTCATGCTGAACAGTTGGGAGTCAATCGCTTTATATACCGTATTCGTCCTCGGAATGATCGCCTTATCAAAAATGGGGATGACGCTGGCCGTAAAAACGATTAAATCTATCTGGATTCTCATTTTACTGGTCTTTATCTTTCAGATGTTTGATTCGACGGGACGAATCATCATAGATCTCGGATTTATAAAGCTGACCGAGGAAGGATTGCTTCAATCCGCAAAGGTTTCAGTAAGATTGATCCTCCTTATCTGGTTCTCAACGGTATTTACAGCCACCACGTCTCCGTTGAAGATAGCCGATTCCGTAGAAAGCATATTGAAATTCTTCCGAGTGAAGGCTCAGTACGCCCATGAGATATCCATGATCATGTCTATAGCGATCAGATTTATTCCCGTCATCTCACTCGAAGCCAATCAGATTATCAAGGCTCAAAAGAGTCGTGGAGCCAGATTTGACAACGGCAACATCATCAACAGAATAAAGGCGTTCTTTCCGATAATCATCCCGTTGCTTGTAAATACGTTTAAGCGCGCTGATGAGCTGGCGCTTGCAATGGACGTCAGATGTTACAACGGACATTCCGGCAGAACAAAATACAACGAAATGACGGCTGGTGTTTCAGACTGGATTACCCTGATAGTTATGGCAGGCCTTTTTTCCCTGTTTATTCTTGCCGATAAGACCCTTTTTATCTGATCCGTATACATCAGGAGGAATCGTGGAACAGTCTATTGATACAGATTTCAAAAAGACTTACAGAAGATTGATAGGGGTTGATGAAGCGGGACGTGGACCGCTTGCGGGCCCCGTGGTGGCTGCCGCTGTCTCGTTAAGCGAAACAGATGAAAAAAATATCCTGACAGATCTGCCATTTCTGACAGACAGCAAGAAACTTTCCGAAAAAAAGCGGGAACTCATTTATGACTATGTATTAAAGAATAAAATCAGATTTGGTACGGGAATCAGTGATGAAGCGGTTATAGACAAGTATAATATCCTGAATGCAACGAATATGGCCATGAATGAAGCGGTGGATGACTTGAAGGTCACATTTGACATGGCACTCGTTGACGGGAAGAATCTCAAATTGATTTTTCCGAACAGACAGATCGTCAGAGGGGATTCGTTGTCTTTGAGGATCGCCCTGGCTTCAAATATCGCAAAGGTAACTAGGGACCGAATAATGTACAAATATGCAGAGGTATACCCTGAATACGGTTTTGAACATCATAAAGGCTATGGGACGAAAAAACACATAGAGGCACTCAAACAGCATGGCCCGTTGCCTTTGCACCGCATCACCTTCCGACCGGTTTACGAATTCACAGAGGAAGGCTCACTGATCGTCTGGGGAAAAGAGGGAAAAATGGATGAAAACAGGATTCTTTCCATATTAAGGAAAATACAGAACGCCAAATAAAAAGACCGGAATTTAAATTCCGGTCCTTACTATAAAATCTATCGAAATTGATTGATTATGATTAATCTAATACAACAACGTCTGCAGCCTGAGGTCCCTTGTTTCCTTCCTGAATCTCAAACTCTACAGCCTGTCCTTCTTCAAGATTCTTAAACCCGTCGCCTTTGATTGCTGAGTAATGTACAAATACGTCTTCGCCGCTGTCCTTAGTAATAAAGCCATAGCCCTTCTGTGTGTTAAACCATTTTACAGTACCTTTTGCCATTAATTTGTTCCTCCTAATACTTCCTTTAAATGCCTTCTGAAAACCTTAAACAGGTACTACGTTTGCAGCCTGTGGTCCTTTACTTCCATCCTGTACTTCGAACTCTACAGCCTGTCCTTCTTCAAGGTTCTTGAATCCATCTGACTGAATTGCAGAGTAATGTACAAATACGTCGTCTCCATCTTCCTTAGTGATAAATCCATAACCTTTCTGAGTGTTGAACCATTTTACAGTACCTTTTGCCATTAATTTGTTCCTCCTATATTTCTGCACGTCCAACGCGCTTGATGTCATACTATACAACAATTTTTCAAATTTGTCAAGTGATATCAAGTAAATATCTCAAAATAACAGAAAAACTGAAACATTTCTCTGAGTTTTTCGTGTTTGAATTAAACTCAAACTCTTCTCAGACCCCTCATCACGCGCCTAACACAAATAAATTCCATCATATTAAATCCATCTTCATTTTATTTTTACATGTGATTGTACAGGATTCTACCGTATCCATAAACAAACAAATGTTTTTTTTCCTTCTTAAGGAATCAGCGATTTCTCCGATAACAAATAGGAAAAGATAAAGTTTTAAAGGGAGGATACGCATGGCAGATATTAGTATTTTTTCGATTTTAAATACAGGAGTCCTTGGAACGTATACTGCTAAGCTGGCAATGAGCGTAACGGCGCATAATATTGCCAATACCAATACGGAAGGCTATTCAAGACAGAGGGCGGATATTTACACGACACCTCCACTTGCCACCAATTCACTGACTCAACCCGGTATACCAATGACCATCGGTACGGGATCCATGGTCAAGAGGATAGAGAGGATAAGAGATCAGTTTCTTGACACCCAGTATAGAACGATCAACGAAAATCACAGTTACTGGGATAACACATACAGTAATCTCCATTATCTTGAACAGCTGCTCGATGAACCTTCAGAAGATGGATTCAGGCAATATTTCGATAATATGTGGTTTTCATTCCAGGAAGTTATGAATGATCCCGCAAATGATGCCACCATACAGAGTGTGAAAGGTGAGGTCAACAATTTTATAGAGGTTTATAAAGATCTTTACGGCCGATTCAACGAACTCAGGGATAATCTGAATCAGGATATCAAGGACACTGTATCGCAAATCAACAGCATTACCGGTCAGATCGGTGATCTGAATTCTCAGATCAGGATGGCCTATCTCGGTAATTCATCTCCGAATGATCTTCTCGATGAAAGAGACAGATTGCTTGATGAACTGACACAATATGCCGATACAACCATAAAAAGCGGTGAAAACGGTCATCTGGAAATTTATATCGGTCAGCAGGTCGTCGTTCACGGAGACGATGTGACGGAAATCAAGACCTCGGTCAGACCGGAGACCTTGAATACCTATGATCTTTTTGTAAGGGGCACATTGATAGATGTCCAAAGCGGTGAACTCGGTTCTCTGATAAACTTGAGGGATGAAACGATACCCAATTATCTCGATAAGTTCGATGAAATGTCATTGATGCTTTCTGACAAGTTAAATCTGATACATCAGGCCGGATATGATAAATCGGGAAAGATAACGGGAATTGATCTCTTTAAAGAAATGGAACAGATCAGATCCTCCTATCCGAATCTTTATCGAATGGCGGGAACGAACTCCATACTCAGTGGTCCGATTCGTATGGCATCAACAGAAATCTCATCAAATCCTTCAGGCACCTCACTCGGTCTTAGCGGAAACATCTCATTCGTCGATCTGAACAACTTCCTCTTTAATACCGCTGTCAGTACCGGAGATTTTAAGACGAGTACCAAGTTTGAAGATGTCATGAACGCCATCAATTCACTCGGCTTGTATACGACAAATGCAAAGAATTTCACACTCGACGCGGTAACGAATGAAATCAGTCTTACAAATTTTGATACTTATACCGGGAAGGCGAACGTATTTTATAAGACAACTGAATCCATCGAATACTCTAACGACGGAATAGTAGATTTGCCTGATCTGATAGATATTGACGGAGATGGCCAATTCACGGATGAGGATATCCGGATAATTGACTCGAATACAGGAACCGTATACGAAGATTATACCTATGATATTGCAACGGGAAAACTGGTGATCAACAATCTCCCGTCTGATTATTCGGGCGATGTGGATATTCAACTGTGGAAAAAAGCGGAAATGTCTGTTTCAGACGGAACGATTGATTATAGTGGAATAGAAACAGAGCTGACCGGAGAAAGTGCGGACAATTTCAAGATATTCCTGAAAACCGTCAGAAGTGATGTGATGCGGACGACGGACCTGGATAAAAATCCGACCGGATTGTACAACATGCTTCTCGGAATTGTCAATGACGGGATTGACGAATATGGAAACGTTGATGAAGAACTGGTCAACTCTCTCGGTGATTTAAAGGATCTTCTCGTACTTGATAATGACGGGATTCTGGCGAGGATGGGCTATAATACAATTGCAAAGGAGTTTTTAAAAATCTCCGACTTCACAACCACACTGGATACTTATCTCAGAGATGGACTGGAGGGAATTTGGTGGCTTGACAACATGGTCAATCAAGATGAGTTCTCCCTCGATCCTACTAGCAAGACGTTGTCTATCCTGACCGATGAATACAAAGACTATGAAAGCTCATTTACCTTTGCCGACTCCTCAAAATACACCTTTTCAAATTATGATAACGTCAATGATACGATAGACCTCCTCTTAAGTGGGGATATTGCCGATTATGAGGGAAAAGCAAGAATTCTTTATTCTACGGAAGAGACAAATCAAGGTGTTACAAATGCGGGAGGCGGTGTTGGAACGGTAACGATTTCAGGATACGGACTTCATGATGGAAATGGCGATGGGGTAATCGATGCCAGCGATGTAAAAATCTATGGAAATAGTTCCGGTCTCCTGAATGACATTACCGTCAATACGGATGGAACCATCACGATCAACTCAGGATGGAACGGAACGGAAGATGTCAGTGTCGTACACTGGGACGAAGTCAGAAGAGATATAGATTCGACCGTTGGGGTAGAATCCGAAATTAAACTTGACAAGGATATTGTGAATTTTGATGACCGTACAAACGCGGTAGATCTTTCCGCCGATATCAAATTAAAATATGCGTCGAAAGAACCGGAGGAAAGCTTTAACGACCCCGTACACCTCTTTTACGTTGCAGAAGAGCAGGGGAAATCTGTTACCCTGGATTCCGGTTCATTTAAGTTGAACAACCTGATAGATATAGATGATGATCAGGAGATCACCACCGCTGATATCAGTATCAGAATAGATACGGATAATGATGGGGTTACCGACACCATCCTGAAAGATGGCGATTTCTCCTACGACAAGGATCTGGAAATGATAACGATAGATACCACCAAATATTCCGGTCTCACCAATCCCGTAAAGATGGATATCAGGCGATGGGTAAAATCTTATGAGGATTTTGAAGATGGTTCTTTCGATTTTACAAAATTGAATCAATCGCCGGTCGCCCTCAATTTTTCGGATACCGAACCGGGGAAATCCGATTTCAGAATATTCAAGTCCCCTTTACTCAACAACCCGGAGGAAATAAATGACACGACAAAACTTAAGACGATCACCTTTACAATCCCGGTTGAGCAGACGGATGGTTCGACGGATAATACAAATTTCCAGGTAGACTTCTATACTCAGGATGAGCTGGTCGACAAAATCAACAACAATCTTGTTCTGAAAGACTATTTAAAGGCTTTTGAATATGAAGGAGACTTTTATATCTCGGCAAAGGGTTCTCTCAATGATATCTCTGAAGTCGTTGTAAAGGACGAATTCAACGTCCTTGATACAGTTGACATGAACGTTCTGAACCTTGATACCTACGATACGTTAAACAACATCATGTATTCCTATAACAACGCTTATGCGGGCGATTACAGTTTCAGTAATTTTACGAATGCCAGTCCGGATACAATAGATCTTAACCTGAACAGCAATCTGACAGAATACAACGGAAAGGCAAAGATCAAGTACGCTACGTATGAACAGAATTTGAGTATCTCCCCGACGGGAGGAAAATTCAAGGTAGATCTCGGTACCTTTGAAATAAAAGATACAAATGAGGATGGAAAAATCAACAGGCTCGATATCAAATTATTTCAGACGGGTACTAATATAGAGATAACCAATTTCGCCTATGACGAGGAAAATGATGAAATAATACTGGAGACCGATCCGGGTAACGTAGACATCGTTTACTGGACAGAAGATACGGTCAATCTGAACGGAAATGCTGGCGACACTTATACCCTGCAACTTTCTAAGGATGTCATACACTTTGATTCTCCCGACTTGACCAACCCATCGAATGGCATCTCCGCCTCCGATGATTTCAAATTAAAAGTAGAACTCCCCCCGGATGAAATGTCGGTTACGCTGGGAACCGCCGATATCAAAATCTCTCTTAATTCAACAACGATGGAATCCCTGGTCGAACAGATTAACAAAAAGGTTCCAACGGGTATCACCGCAGATCTGACACCGGATAACCGACTTGTTTTCCGCGCCGGAAGCTCGATTGACTTTCATTTCGGACAAGTTTTAAACGATGGTCGAATCGTACAGATCTATGATATTGATGCACCTACTATTTTCTGGGAAAAGATGGGATTTCTGTCAAATGATTCCACCTTCGGGAGTTCCTGGAATTATAATACGGATATAGTGAACAATTATCTTGACGAAAGTGCCCTCTTACACAACGAGGTCAGCTCAGATAACCTTGATGTAGATACGAGGCAGGCAAACGGTCTTTATGACTTTACAAACAGATTATCCCTTTCCAGTCAGATAGAATCCAACCCGATGTTGCTCGCCATCGACTATGGCAGATGGCAGGATCTTGACGGCGACTGGATATCGGATCTTCATACACCGATCGGGGGTGCGAGCAGTTCTTCCGATTCAATCATCACAAAACTCTCCGAAGCCAGGGATGCCTTAATGATAAACAACGGAAGTACGAGTTTTTCGGATTTCTTTGGCGTATTCGTTTCGGAGATGGGAATAGAATCACAGACAGCCATGCGAATGACCTCAAACAATCAGGTCATGCTGACGCAGATTGATAATGAACGCGAAAGGGTTAAAGGGGTATCTCTCGATGAGGAGATGTCCAATATGATCAAATATCAGCAGGCATTTAATGCTGCAGCAAGGGTTGTTACCGCGGTAGATGAAATGATATCCAGGATCATAGACAATCTCGGACTTGCCGGTAGATAATGTCAGTGATCGTATGATAGAACAGATAAAACGCTTAGCGGAAAAGATAGATGAATCTACAAGATTGGTCGTTCTAACAGGCGCCGGAGTCAGTACGGATTCCGGTATCCCTGATTTCAGGAGTCAATCGGGAACCTATTCAAGATGGGACTCCTCGAGGGTCTTTGATATCGATTATTTTCATCGGGATCCGGAATATTTTTTCAACTATGCAAGAGAAGAGTTATATAACTTTGATGCCATAGAACCAAATCCGGTACATTATTTTCTTGCCGAACTGGAAAAATCGGGGAAATTAAAGGCCGTTATCACACAGAATATAGATATGCTGCATCAACGTGCGGGGAGTCGAACCGTTTATGAATTACACGGATCCATACAAGACGCACATTGTCTGAAATGCGGAAAATACTACGAATACAACACGATGCACGAGCTTGTTTTCAGAGAAGCAGTACCCGTTTGTGCCTGCGGTGGAATCATTAAACCGGATATTGTTTTTTTTGGTGAATCACTTCCTGAAATGGCGATAAACGCCGCTTACAATATCTCTTCACAGACAGATCTGTTTATCACGATGGGAACTTCACTGGTAGTCTATCCGGCCGCTTCCCTACCTGTGATAGCGAAAGAAAATGGTGCACAACTCATCATCATCAACAGAGAAGCCACACCTATGGATAGAGCGGCAGATTTTATCGTTCAGGCTGAATTAAGGGATATCGTTCATCAAATCAGTCAATTTTGATTTTAATATTCAGACAAATCATTCGCCATTTTCCGATATTATAACCGGCAGATTTATTGGAGGACAGAAATTGTTTAGAGAAGGCCAATCCGTAAATTCAGGTACCACAGAAGAGCACAAGCTGAGCAGGCACAGATTAGAAGCCCTTTTCGACGGTACACTTGCAATAGTCATGACACTGATGATTCTCCACTTAAAAATCCCTGAAGACACCGTGATCCATGACACGGCTTCTTTTCTTCAAGTTATCGGAGAGATGCATGTTACCTTTATTAAATATCTGATCAGCTTTTTTGTACTGGCTTCCGTATGGGTATCAAATAATTATGAATTTTATTATGTTGAATATACGGATAAAAGGCATCTCTGGTTGAGTCTGACGGGATTGTTTTTTATCGTGTTGATCCCCTTCACAACATCCTTGCAAGATGATTTTTCGGGCATTTTACTGGCAGAAATCATCTTCCATACAAATATGTTCTTCATACAGTTCTTCCTGTTTCTCAGATGGAAACATCTGATCAGGCATCAAAACCTTCTCAGCAGGGAAAAGACTACCCCGGAAATCCTACAAGATCAGATAAGAATAGTGAGGTTTAAAATGTTAATCCCGTTAATAGGAATCTTATTGACTTTTATCTCTTATGATTATTCAAATCTCATCTATCTGACTTATATCTTTTTAAGGGATAAACAAACTGGAAACAAGGGCTGATATGTTATAATTTGCACAACAATAAAAAAGAAAGGGGTAAAATGATGAACAGTTTTAAATTGGTTTATGGTATATTGTTTCTTGTCCTTGGAATCGTCGCGTTACTCGCTGCAATAAACGCGATAACCCTGAGCTGGGATTATTTCTGGCCCTTATTTATACTGATACCTGGGATTTCATTCGAGTATTCCTTTTTCAACCAGAAGAGTAAAGGCATTAAAAACCCCGGTATTCTTGTCCCAGGGGGTATCTTGATTACAATCGGAATCCTTTTTTACATCAACGTCTTCTTCGGATGGCATTTGATGGAGTTTCTCTGGCCGGTTTTTGTTCTCGCCCCTGCTATCGGATTGTTTCAACTTTACCTTTTTGGTCCGAGAGTGAAGGCTCTACTGATTCCGGTAGGGATCCTGACGGCTGTTGGATGTTTTTCACTGATTGTAGAGATGTTTAAAATAGACTTCTTTATATACATCTTTTCTATCATTCTAATAGCTCTCGGTGTTTATCTTATCTTTAAAAGTACTAGAAAACATGACGAGTATTAAAGAAGGGATCTGACAACATGAATGACAACATAACCTCTGACGAAATGGACTTTATCCTCGAAAGATACAGTCGGATAACGGGTAAATCAAGGCTGCTTCTCGATTCTAACGAAAAACTGAAAAAGATGGTCGAGGAATACAAATCGCAACACGGTGAAGATATACCCGATGCCGAAGTTCTTCTCGATTTTTTACCCTATTTGCTTGAAAAGATAGAAAAAATGGAAGAAAAATAGGAAGTGCTGTTAAAAAGCGAAAGCTGAGCTTTCGCTTTTTTGTTCAAAAATCCAGCATCTTCCAGAAACCGATATCTTTAAAGCCTATCCTGTGATAAATAGAAGCTGCCTTTGGGTTATCGAAGAAGAGACAGGCACTCTTTCCCCTTCTTCGGTACAAATCATCCGCTATTCTGAACGTACAGGCTGAAGCGTAGCCTTTATTCCTGAACTTTTCATCAGGTTCAGTAGCAACCCCTATGATCATCCCGGATTTTGAATTTTCAGCCGCCAATGAAGCTGTTGAAACAATCCTACCGTCTACTTTTATAATCGTGGTCTTTCTCGATCCATCACTCAGAGAATTTTCAAATTCGTCGCGATCCGTGTTCGTAAATTCAGGTACCCTGTCGAACAGTTCCACAATTTCCGTTGCATTTTCGGGAACGGCATATTCCACCAGTTCTAGTGGTAACCCCTCGAGACCTTCTGTCTTTTCACATTTTGCAAAATATTGACTTTTCACAATTTTCGGATGTTTTAAAAGCAGCGGTTCTACCTGTTCTACAGAATCTCTTTTACCGGAAATTCCTATGGCGCCCTCGTTCAACAAAAGGTTAATCTGTTCTGCTACCGGAGAGATATCCATCGTATTAGCCCGTGTATACACGTTGATAAATTTCAGATAACTGAGTACCACTGCGTTGATTTTCCCATCAACTTCATTATAGAATACCCTGCATTTCGGATTATCAAATCCATAATGTTCAACATCACCGAGCAGGAAGAGGTTAAATTCCGGTTCCGCTGAACAGAACGCTGTAATTTTATTTCTGTCATTTTCTGTGGCAAGAAGCACATTATCACACTCCTAATGTTAGTATAGAAAACACATAATAAAAAAGGGCCGAAGACTCTCCGACCCCTTAACAACATTTCGAACTATTCTGTAAAAAGGCAGAGAAGTTTCAACTGCCCCTATAGCGTTTCCTTTACTTCTTCTTTCTGTCAAACAGTCCTATCAGGATAGGACTCGCAATAAAGATAGAAGAATAAGTACCTACAATAACACCAACGGTCATACCAAACGCAAACGGTCTGAGACCGGCACCTCCGAAGAGAAGCATGGTGAATACCACGATAAACGTGGTCAAAGAGGTGTTGATGGTTCTGCTGAGAACCTGATTGATACTGTCATTGATAGTTCTTTCCATTGTGTTCTTCCTTGATTTCTTGAGATTCTCCCTGATTCTGTCGTAAACGACAATCGTATCATTCAGTGAGTAACCAAGAAGTGTCAAGACAGCCGCCACAACAGATACATCAAATGGTATGCTAAACAGGGAATAAAGTCCGAGCGTGATAATCGCATCATGTGCAAGTGCAATAATCGCACCGATACCAAATGAAAACTTAAATCGGAATGTGATGTAAACGAGGATGATACCCAGCGCTATGATCGCAATCCATATCGATTTTGATCTGAGCTCATCAGCGGCAAATCCGCTTACCGAATCAAATGATTCCACCTTTAAACCGTCAGGAAGCCTTTCTAAAAGGGCATCTTTGTCATCACTCTTATAGAATTCCTGAACGGTAACGGAGAAATTGGACTTGATTGACTCATCACTCTGAATATCGTTGAGCCTCGAAATCTTTGCCATACCAAATTCAGCATCTATATCGGCGAGTTTTTCTCTCAACTCAGCAACGGTCAAATCCTCCGTTGATGAGAATACAAGATCTGTTCCTCCTGAAAAATCAACACCAAAATTGAAGCCTCTTGTAAAGATCGATATCAGTGATACCAGCACAAGGATGACTGAAATGATGATGAACATCTTTCTTTTACTTGTAAAATCTATCTCTCTTCTGCTCATTTGCTAACACCTGCCTCTGATTCAGGATTATGCCATCTGTTGTTAATTGAACCAGACATGCCGTCCAGCAATACTCTTGATACGACAAGCGTTGTAAACATACTGCCAAGAATACCGATGATAAGTGTTGTAGCAAATCCCCTTATGGTACCAGTACCAAGATAGTAAAGAACTATGGCTGCAAGTATCGTGGTAATATTTGCATCAAAAATGGTTGAGAATGATTTTGAATAGCCACCGGCAATTGCGTTGAGCGGTGTTTTCCCAGATCTCATTTCCTCTTTGATTCTTTCGAGAACGATGATGTTTCCATCAACCGTTGTACCGATGGTAAGGATGATACCGGCTATACCAGGTAATGTAAGTATAAAACTTCCACCAGCCATAACGCCGAGAAGAAGAAGTGAGTTGTAAATAAGAGCAAGATCAGCTACAAGACCAAGTAAACCGTATGTGATGATCATATAGACAAGAACGATTGCGAGACCGAAAAGACCGGCAATGAGACTTGCCCTGATGATGTCTTTGCCGAGTGTTGGTCCAAGCGTCCTTTCCTGAAGTTTTTCAAGGTCAGCAGGAAGATTTCCACTCTTGATCAGAGCGGCGATTTCCATAGATTCCTCGGCCGTGAAGCTTCCCGAAATTTCCGCGCTGCCATCTCTGATAGCCGTCTGTACAACCGGTGCTACGAGTACGATATCGTCAAGGACGATGGGCACCTGTTTGTTGATAAAATTGGATGTGATCCTTGAGAAGACGTCAGCACCTTCGCTGTTGAATGAAAGCTGTATCTTGAATCCGCCTCTCTGAGTATCCGGAGCAGCAGTAGCGTTGTTAACGGATGAACCGTCAAGATAAAGTTTCTGTGAGCCTACCTTTGAGTATTCTCTAACCAGATACCATCTGTCAACACCGTTTACCTGTTCCCTTGACTTTACCCAGATTGCATCCGTATAGGCAAGTCCGATTTTCTTCGCCGGTTTCGTATCCGAGTCAGCCGTATCAAGGATTTCTCCAAAATAGAGTTTACCCTTTTTACCAACAAGTCTTTCGGCAACACCAGGATCTTCTACTCCGGGAATCTCTACTCTGAGCCTCATATCCTGTCCACTTGCTACTTTCTGAACGATAGCCTCTGTGTAGCCGGCATTGTCCAGCCTCTGTCTGACAACGAGAACTACTTCGTCTGCAACTTCTGAAATGGTCTTATCCGTTCCCTCATTCAGTTTAATTGCATAATCAAGTCTGGAACCTCCCTTGATATCAAGTCCCAGTCTGATGTTACCAAACATTCTGTCTAAAAAGGATGTGTACTCCTTTTCAGAGTTAGGCCAGAACATAGCTATCAGAGCTGCCAGAATAACTACTACTACAAAAATCAGCCTGATTCTGTCTGCTTTCAAAACTTTCCCCTCTCTTTCCCTGATTGATTATTGATTTCTGCTTTATCTCTCTATAGCATCATTTGGGTCTTTTGTAGATTTTCCGAGAATAGCGGAAATTGATTTCTTTGTTATTTCCATTTTTGCATCTGCAGTCTTGATCTCAACGGAAGTCTCAGTCATTGAAGTAATCTTTCCGATGATACCGCCAATCGTCACGATCTTGTCTCCTACCTTGAGTTTCCCCATCATAGACTTGAACTGTTTGTCCCGCTTTCTCTGCGGCATGATAATCAGGAAATAGAACATGGCAAAGAGTACCACAATCCATATTATCATCCCTAAAGTTCCACCACCGGCAAGACCTCCAGCAGCAGCACCATCAGCCGCCTGAGTCGTTGTGTCCACAGCCGCATCAGGTGGTGCGAATGCACTGAATAAATAATCCATCTGTTTCACCTCTTTTTCCTTTTAAGTATTTAACAACAAAATGGCGGAAGCGGTGGGGCTCGAACCCACATAGGCATGTCTGCCCACCGATTTTCGAGACCGGCTCCTTAGCCAATTCGGACACGCTTCCAACCAAACGAAAGATATTATATCATATTATGATTTACTATATCCACCAACTCTGATTTCACCATCTTCAAGAACCATAACTACCTTCTCAAAGTCCCTGTTGGCGTAGAATTTTCTATCCCTCATCGTAACTTCCGTCCCGGCATACAGGACTTTTTTTACGATAATCTTAGAACCTTTTACCATCTGCTCTATCTTCTTTTCCGTTTCCTCCAGCTCATGTCTGAGCCTTGGAAGCTCTACATTTATGTTGTTGATGGTATGAACACTCTTAAGCAGCATCTCCATTTTATCATTCGGGAATTTGCTTTGCATTTGATCCTTTAACTCTTTCAGTTTTTTTGCAATTTGCTGAACTTTAATCAAATTTTCCTCATCAATCCTGATCTGCGATTGAAGTAAAATGGATTTTTCTCTGAGCGCTGGATCAATACCGACCTCCACACTCGTTTTCAGATTCATGTTCGAACCTACAACGTTGGCAATGATCTGATGAGCCGATGAAGCATAACCCCCTACCAATTCACCGGTCTTCCCCTCTATCAGAAGGTCATTTTTCGCCTTCAGGGTGGAGTTAACCGATGCCGAATCGATAATGATATCCTTACCGGCTTCAAATTCGGCATTTTCTACAAAACGCACCTTGATATTTCTTCCGGCTGAGAGAAAGGCCTTCCCCCTCCCCTTTACACCGGCATCGATCTCTATATCCCTTCCGGCAATCAACGTGGCCGCCTCGACGATATCATTCACTTTGATATCCTCTCTTGCCTTCACGATAAACCCGGGCTTAACGATTCCTTCTATGAGCACAGTGCCTTCAAAATCTATATTGCCAATACCCGCATCGAGATCTCCGTTTACGATAAGGATCTGATCCACATGAATTTTATCCTGCTCATACCTCAAGACCCCTTCTTTCAGAGAAACCATCTTCGTATTTTCACTATCGATAACGAGGTTTTCTCCCTGGAATGACTTAAGGTTCTTATCCTGAGGCTTTTTCGGAATAATGGGTTTACCAAAGACATCCGTTCCAGGTTCCCCTTCTACCGGCGGTTTTCTACGGGCAACGAGAAGACCTTTCTTGACGATGAAATCCTTATAGATATTCCTCCTCGATTTTTCTATTTTACCATTCGAGAAGGCTTTCAGTTTTTCAATATCGAAATTGAAAAAGATTTCCGCATCTTCCGATTCCTTTGCGGGAATTCCTCTGGCAAAGGGAAAGGGGACATCGGGAACCTGAAGTTCAAGGAATCTTTCGATGGCATTTTCGTCGATACCATACTTGATCTTCCAAAGATCAATTACCTGCTTGACCTCTTCCATTACGAGAGGTTTCTCATATCCATCAACCGGACGATAAACGAGAAAAGCATTTAAATTATTTGTATCCGTTTTGATCTCAATCCTGTTTGCCACCGAAAGCACCTGCCTTTGTTCAGGATAATTATCTCACTTCTTAATATTCATCCAGCTCCGTTCTCATCTCATTTATGCCTTCAAGAATCTGTTCAGGTGGTATGAGACTTCCATCCACTCGACTGAGTAATCTCATCAATTTTTTCCCCTTGTTCAACCTGGAAACCTCCTGAAAGATCTGCCCGAGATTCAGTTCAGTTACCATTACGGCATCCACCTGATTCATCAGTTTGGCAAGCCTTGCATTGGGGAACGGCCAGATTGTAATCGGTCTGAAGAGTCCTATCTTCATGCCATCGACTCTCGCAAGCTTCACCGCTCTCTTCGCAGCTCTTGCAGCGGTTCCATAGGCAACGAGAAGGATCTCTGCATCTTCGGTCATATATTCCTCATACATACAGATTTCATCTCTGTGCATTCTGATTTTCTTATCCAGCTGCCTCAACAACTTTTCAGCCATCATGGAATTTCCCATGGGGAAACCGGTTTCATCGTGCACAAGACCGGAAACGTGGAATCTTGTTTTCCCCATGCTCACGAGGGGTGTCGTCGTATCGTTTACATTTTCAAACGGATGATAGATCTCCTCGTCCTCGAAATCATCATCTGAAAGTCTTGGAACGATATATTTAGGATCGATACCCGGGATCTCGAAACTCTCCCGCATATGGCCCAATGTCTCATCCATGAGGAAGATAACCGGGGTTCTGAATCGTTCCGACAGGAAGAAGGCCTTGATAATCAGCGTATAAGTCTCCTTAACCGTACTCGGATAAAGTGCGATGATAGGGTGATCTCCATGAGTCCCCCATTTCGCCTGCATGATATCCCCCTGAGAGATTCTTGTTGGAAGTCCGGTACTCGGACCCCCGCGCATGACGTTGACAAAAACACATGGGGTTTCCGTCATGGCCGCATAACCAAGTGCCTCCTGCATCAGTGAAAATCCGGGACCACTGGTAGCCGTCATCGATTTAACACCGGAAAGGGAAGCCCCTATGATTGAACAGGCACTTGCAATTTCATCTTCCATCTGTATAAATTTTCCACCAATTTTAGGCAGTTCTTCCGCCATCGTTTCCGCAATTTCGGTTGCCGGAGTAATCGGATACCCTCCAAAGAATCTGCAGCCGGCCTTAAGTGCGCCGAGTGCACAGGCTCTGTCGCCCTGTAATAATACATAGTCGCCTTCTTTATACATTATCTCCGACTCCTTCCGCTTCTAATATATCAATTGCAAAATCAGGACATAACCTTTCACACTGTTTACAACCGATGCAAGCATTCTCATCGGCAACTAAAGGTTCATTCATCTTTCCTTTCCTGATCGCATGCGTCGGACAAACTGAATAGCAGATTCCGCATGACTTACAAAGGTCATTATTGACTTTTACTGAGTAGTGTTTCTTCTGGCTCACCAATTCCTAACACCTCCGGGTGTGTAAATTTTCTGATATTTTTTTATCAAGTCGTAATCCGACTCGACCTCCCCAAAATAGCACAAAATGTGTCTCTTTTTATATCCCAATCTTACCATAATCAAGCTTGATAGACCAAATCTGATAAGTCTTACATCCGTTGAACTGAGACAAAACGGATACTTGTTAAAAATCACGATACCTTCTATCGGGTCAATGACTATTTTATTGAAAAAAAGTTCACGAAAAAATACGATACAACACAACACGGCAACGCTTTTGAATATAAAATGAAGAGGTAATAGAAGGAGATAGATAGTCATGAAGAATATGATCAAAGATTGGATAAATACTGCTAAAAACAAGATTTTTCAACTCCAAAAAGAAAAAGCGCGTTTTACGCGCTTTATTTAAACTGCCCTCTTAACCTTTCCGGCCTTCAAGCATTTCGCACAAACTTTAATTTTCTTTCTCATACCATCTTCGCCAACAACTCTGACAGTCTGAAGATTAGGTTTCCATGTTCTTCTGGTCTTTACGTTGGAGTGACTTACACTGTTACCGGTAGTTGTGCTCTTACCGCATACTTCACATTTCCATGCCATAATACTGCCTCCTTTCAAGTCCAAATTTCTATTTACCGAAGGCAATTATACCAATACATTGACAATTTTGCAAGGTTAAATGAAGCGTTACACAAATTTATATTCGTCGTAAAATCACTTATATTCTTCAATTATTTTTGTGGTATAGTAATTCAATTAATTATCCGCAAAGATTCTCTATTCTGCGTTAAAGAAGGTGAAGACATTGAAAATCCTGAAATTTGGCGGCACATCCATAGCCGATGCATCCGGAATAAAAAACACCACGGAAATAATAAAAGGGGAAAATGCCGATATTGTGATTGTGTCTGCATTCGGTGGAATAACCAATCAGCTGATTGACGCCGGCCGATTGGCAGAATGTGGTGATGATACCTATAAGGCCGTTTATGAAAAAATCTGCAGCAGACATTATACGGCAATCAACACCCTGGGATTGAGGGAAATAACCGAATTAAGTCGACGAGCAGAAAAATTACACGAAGAACTGAAAAGGGTTCTCGAAGGGGTATACCTTCTCAGGGAAATCTCCCCGAGGTCAAGAGATCTTATCTTGAGTTTTGGAGAGAAAATTTCTGCGACCATTCTGACTTTTAATCTTAAAAAGGAAGGCAGAGATTGTGTCTACACCGATTCCTCTGAAATATTCGTCACGGATGAAACCTTTGGCAATGCCCTGATCATTCCCGAACAGAGCGATGTGAAGATAAAAACGCTGTTAAGTCAGCCCGAGTCCATCCATATCATCCCGGGATTCACCGGAATAACCGAAAACGGAGTCATTACAACACTCGGAAGAGGTGGTTCCGATTTATCCGCTACTTATATCGGTTCCGTCCTGAAAGCCGATGAAATTCAGATATGGACGGATGTCAACGGATTCATGACCGCCGATCCCAATAAAGTCCATGACGCCTTCAGTTTGAACCGCCTGAGTTATGATGAGGCATTGGAACTCTCCTATTTTGGTGCAAAGGTGCTTCTGCCACATTCTATCAGGCCGGCAAAGCAGAGCGGTGTTCCGATAATGATAAAAAACACCTTTGATAGATCATTTGAGGGAACCGTCGTTTCAGATGAAACATCCCCTTTAAGGAATTTTGCCAAGGGAATCACATCTATCGACAATATTGCCCTGGTCAATATAAAAGGGAGCGGCATGATCGGTGTCAGGGGTATTTCTGCCCGTGTTTTCAAAACACTTGCCGAAAAGGATATCAACATCATACTGATCAGTCAGGCCTCTTCCGAGCAATCTATCTGTGTGGCCATCAGTCCTGAAAGTGTGAAGAAGGCAAAGGTCAGTCTCGAAAAGGAATTCCGGCTTGAAATAGATGCTGGCATGATCGATGAAATAGAAATCGACAAAGATTTATCCATCGTTGCCGTTGTCGGAAACAGCATGAAAAATACACCGGGAGTTGCAGGAAGAATCTTCAACACCTTTGGCGAAAATGGTGTTAACGTCGTAGCCATCGCGCAGGGAGCCTCAGAATTGAATATTTCGACGGTAATCGATAAAAAGGATGAAAATCTGGCATTGAATATTCTGCATGATACATTCTTCTCCCCCGTGTCGGTTCTTAATCTGATCGTCGCCGGAAAGGGGCTCATCGGCTCGGAACTTCTCAGTCAGATCTCTGAGACGAGAGACGTTTTCAGAAAAAAACACCGGATAGATATCAAAGTCATTGCCATACTCGATTCAAAAAAGAAGATCTTTTCAAAAAATGGACTGGAACTCTGCGACTGGAAGAGACAGTTGAGTGAAAGCAACATGAAATCCGAGATAAAGAACCTCGTGAAAAGAATACATGAGAATAACATCGTCAACACCATATTCGTCGATTGTACCGCGAGTGAAAAGGTGGCTGCCGAATACATGTATCTCATGGAAAACAGGATATCTATCGTAGCCGCCAATAAGATAGCAAACACAAGACCAATGGATGAATATTCTGTGCTCAGGAAAGCCGCGAGACGTCATAACATCCATTACTTATACGAGACAAACGCCGGTGCAGCACTTCCGATCATTGATACGATCAACAATCTAAGGGAATCCGGCGACGAAATCATCAAATTTGAAGCAATCCTTTCAGGGACTATCAGTTTCATCTTTAACACATGGTCATCGGAAAAGAGATTCGCAGATATAGTAATGGACGCCAAGGAAAAGGGATACACGGAACCGGATCCGAGAACCGATCTTTCGGGCGTTGACTTTGCAAGAAAAATGCTTCTTCTGTCAAGAGAATCCGGTACATCATTGGAACTTGACGATATCACGATACAGCCAATCTTACCCGATGACTGTATAAAAGCCGATTCGATCGATGATTTTTTTGACAAATTGAAGGAAAACAATCATCTGTTCGATCAGACGATAAGAGAGGCTGAAAACAAAGGCCGAAAGCTTCGATGGATCGGCTCATATCACAAAGGCAAGGTATCGATCAAACTGGAATCCGTCGACAGTACACATCCTTTCTACACCATGTCTGGAAGTGACAATATCATCGCAATAGAAACGCGACGTTACAGGAATCCCATCGTGATCAAGGGTGCCGGTGCCGGCGCTGAGGTTACCGCAGCCGGTGTACTCGCCGATATCTTTAGAATTGCCAATTCCATGGAAAAGAGGTGGCATTACTGATGAGAGAAGTCACATGCTTTGGCAAGGCAACGGTCGCCAATTTCTCATGCGGTTTTGATGTGCTGGGATTTTCCGTTGAAAAGCCCGGTGATACCGTCAAACTGAGAAAGACCGAACAATTTACCGGTGTAAAAATAACGGTCATTAGTGGAACAGACAGACTTTCCAGTGATCCTGAGAGGAATACTGCTGGGTTTGCCGTCTTGAAATACCTTGAGCTGTTTAACCTGGATAACATCGGCATAGAACTGGAACTTTGGAAAGACATGCCGCTTGGCAGCGGTATGGGATCGAGTGCGGCAAGTGCCGCTGCGGCAATAAGGGGAATTGACAAGCTATTTGGTGAACGGGCAACCGACAGGCAACTTCTTGAAATAGGTATGGCCTGTGAAAAGCTGGCCTGCGGTTCTGCTCATGCAGACAACATAGCCCCTTCCCTGTTCGGCGGCATCATCCTGATCAGGGAGACCGACACCGAAGATTTTGTAAGAATCCCTGTTCCGAAAGGATTGTATTGCATGATCGTTCATCCGGATATCGTTGTCAACACGAAGGATTCAAGAAACATCCTTCCTGAAAAGATTCCGTTAGAACAGGCCGTCAGACAATGGGCGAATATTGCATCACTTATTTCCGCCCTGTATCAGGGTGATTTTGATTTACTCAGACGTTCACTCACGGATTATATCGTAGAACCGGTCAGACGGAAGCTGATTCCCTGTTTTACCGAAATGAGGCATATTGCATTGCAAGATGACTTATTCAATCTTTCCATATCGGGATCCGGTCCCTCAGTCTTCTCACTATCCGACTCAGAAGACAAATTGTTTCATGCGGCGGAGAAGATAAAGCGACTTCTTTGCCAAAACGGAATTCGTTCTCAATACTATATCTCTGAGCTGACCGGAAAAGGTTCTGAGATTGTTGACTGTGAGGTGTAATCAAGGTGAAATATTACAGTACGAAAGACAAAGGATTGCGGGTGGGGCTGAAAGAGGCTGTTCTGTCGGGTATGCCAAGTGACGGCGGATTGTATATGCCCGAATACATCCCCCTTTTATCCGGCGAAGAGCTGCGAAGAATAGAGAAGGGAACCCTTCCGGAAATAGCGGTAACCGTTCTGCAAGACTATGTGAGTGAAGATCTATCCGTCAATGAGCTCGAAGAGATCGTTCTCTCGGCGTTCAATTTTCCCATTCCGCTGAAGGAAATAGATGAAAACAAAGCCGTTCTGGAACTCTTTCACGGACCGACACTGGCCTTCAAGGATGTCGGCGCAAGATTCATGTCCAGACTGATGTCTAAACTGATAACGAACGATAAAAGTGGACTGAATATCATCGTGGCCACTTCGGGGGATACGGGAAGTGCTGTGGCGAACGGTTTTTACGATATAGAGGGGATCAGGGTCTTTATACTCTTTCCATCCGGAAAAGTCAGCACACTCCAGAAAAAACAGATGACAACACTTGGAAAAAATATCATTCCACTGGAAATATCCGGTACCTTCGATGACTGTCAGAAGATAGTAAAAAATGCCCTCAACGACAAGATCCTGAATAGTCAGCATCGCCTGACAACGGCAAATTCCATAAACATAGCCCGTCTACTGCCGCAATCCGTTTATTATTTCAAAGGCTACTACGACGCGCTGAAACTTAACGATTACGACGAACAGATTATTTTCTGTGTGCCAAGTGGCAACTTTGGCAACCTCTGTGCAGGGCTCCTCGCAAAAAAGATGGGCTTGAATATTCGTCATTTTATTGCGGCTACCAATGTTAACGATGTAGTTCCCGAATATCTGAGAAGCGGAACGTTTAAAGCGAGAAAATCCGTTCAGACCCTATCAAACGCGATGGATGTCGGGAATCCAAGTAATTTTGAAAGGATTGTCGATCTATATGATGGACTATACGAAAAAACAACCGCAGAGATAACCGGATTTGCCTTTTCGGATACGGAGACAAAAACACAGATCAGCACTACCCTCAGGCAGTCCGAATATCTCCTTGATCCGCATGGTGCGGTAGGGCTTCTCGCACTTGAAAAATACATGAAAGATTGGAAAGGAACTCTATACGGTGTTTCACTCGAAACGGCTCATCCGTCCAAATTTATCGAAACGGTAGAAGGGGTGATTGGAAATGCCGTCTCTATTCCTCAGAGACTTTCTGATTGCCTGAACAAAGAAGAACATCAGATTCTCATGGAAAACGATTATGAGAAAATCAGAGAGTTTTTGTACGAAAAGATGATCTGATTTAACATAGAAGCCGATATCTCGAGAAGAGGGGATCATTTTAAAACTTTAACCTTTTTCAAACTTCAGTCTGATAAGAAAAATAGGCGGGCATATATGATAAAATAAAAACACCGAAAAATTTCATTATTCCGGAGATTTTTTGTTGGCGTTTTAGTTCTAAGGGAACAGCGAGGTGATAATGATGCGAGATAGAGAATTGGAAAACAGCGGTATTAAGATGTCTTCCCTTCCCTCGGAAATGCGAGAAATAATGAACACATTAAATAAAAATTATGAATTGGAGGATCTTCAGGGTGTTTATGATGCCTATCTTTTTGCGAGAAACTGTCATGCGGCACAGGTGAGAAAATCCGGAGAACCTTTTATCATTCATCCAGTCAACGTTGCGTTGATTCTGGCCAGGCTCAGACTCGATGTCGTTACGGTAAAAGCCGCCCTTTTACATGATGTCGTGGAAGATACCGATGTCACGCTTGATCAGATCCGGGAAAAATTCGGAACGGAAGTTGCCCTGATTGTAGATGGGGTAACAAAGATAGATAAGATAGAATTATCTAAAAGTAATCTCGATAAAAAAGCTGAAACGATATTGAAGATGTTTTTTGCCATGACCAAAGATATTCGCGTCATACTCGTCAAGCTCGCCGACCGTCTTCATAACATGAGGACACTCGATTCGATGAAACCTTACAAGCAGAAGGAAAAGGCAGCAGAAACACTGCAGATATTCGCGCCTATTGCTCACAGACTCGGAATACACGCCATCAAGTGGGAACTCGAAGATCTGGCCTTTAAATATCTTTACCCGGAAGAATACGAAAGGACACTTGAGCTGGTCGACTCCAAGAGGGCAACGATAGAAATACTCACAGCCGAATTCAAAGCAAGCCTGCTTTCCGAATTGATCACCAACGGAGTGGATTGTGAGATCAAAGGACGCGAAAAGCACCTTTACAGTGTCTGGCAGAAGATGAAAAAGAAGGGTAAGACGATAGATGACATGTATGATCTCATCGCCTTGAGGATTATAACCAAAACGGAATCGGACTGTTATGTTGCACTCGGAATCGTTCATAAGTACTGGAATCCGATCATGTCCCGTCTGAAAGATTATATTGCCACTCCAAAATCAAACGGATACCGGTCCATTCATACAACGATGATGACCCATCAGGGTAAGATACTCGAAGTTCAGATCAGAAGCCGGGATATGGATGAAGAGGCCGAATACGGACTTGCAGCACACTGGGCCTACAAGAGTAACAAAAAGAATATCATCCGGCAGCAGAAATGGCTTAAGAGTCTTGCCGAATGGTACAAAGATTATGAGCAGGGGCTCACAAGACTGACAGACTTCCAGAATGAGTTGATGGAAGAAGATGAGGTCTATGTCTACACCCCACGCGGGGAAGTCAAACATCTGCCGCTCGGATCAACCCCTATAGATTTTGCCTACTCGATACACACTGAGATTGGCCATCATTTTGCAGGTGCGAGGGTAAATGATGAAATCGTACAGATGGATTATATCCTTAAAAATGGGGATAAAGTCGAAATCATCACCAATAAAAACCGGAAAAATCCCAGCCTTGACTGGATTAAGTTCGCAAAATCCTCCGGGACCAGAGCCAAGATCAGAAGTTTTTTCAAAAAACAGAATCGTGATGATCTGATAGAGGAAGGTCGCAACATCATCAGAAAGGTGGCCAAGCGTGTAGATCTATCCATGGAAAAGGTTGTCGCCTCTGAAGTTTTTCAGGACTTGATAGGGGATACCACCAATTTCACCGAAGAGGATATCTTCATGAAGATAGGTGACTCCAAATACACCTATGAACAGATATCGGCCCTGTTCGAGAAGGAAGAGGAAGAAGAAGAGCTCGTCATCACTTCGGAAAAGCAAGTCAAGTCAAATAATATCGTCTTTGTCAATGGAGAATCAGGAATCTCGGTGAGAATTGCAAGGTGCTGCAACCCTATTCCGGGTGACAGGGTCATAGGGATTACCAGTAAAAAGGGGATTACCGTACACAAGCTCAGTTGTCCAAATGCCAAAAATGTCACCGAGGGGGAAACCGTACAGATTCAATGGGGGGACAATACCAATGAACTGTATCTGACTAAGATCTACCTTGAATCTTCAGATACTTCCGGACAAGTCGTAAAAGATATCGTACAGAAAACCCGCGAAAAGAGTATCAAGATCATAGAGGTCAACACAAGATTTGACGAGGCGGATTATGTCATCTATACGATTACGGTTCAGGTCAAAGATAGAAAACAGTTATACGATGTCATGGGCTATTGGAAGGGATTAAAGGGGATTACAAGGGTTTACAGGACTAAAGGGGGATAAGCTTTGAGAGCTGTTTTACAAAAAGTAACCAGTGCAAAGGTAACCGTTGATAACGAGATAACAGGACAAATAGACAAGGGTCTCGCCGTTCTGATAGGTGTTACACATACGGATACCGAAAAGGATGCCGAATGGCTGGCCGGAAAGATTGAAGGTCTGAGGATATTTGAAGATGAAGCGGATAAGCTGAACCTTTCCGTAAAGGATGTTGGGGGAAAGGTATTACTCGTCTCACAATTCACCCTGTTCGGAGATGCGAGAAAGGGAAGAAGACCTTCTTTTACCGCTGCTGCTTCACCCGAAAAGGCTAATGAATTGTATCTGAAATGCGGTCAGTTACTGGAAAAGATGGGACTTGAGGTAGAATATGGCCAGTTCAGGGCACATATGGAACTCTCCCTGACAAATGAAGGACCGGTCACGATCCTGCTTGATTCGGAGAAGTTGTTTTGAAAAAAAAGATCCTTCTGCATATCTGTTGTGCACCGGATGGAACGACTGCAATCGAAAGACTCGAAGAAAATTTTGAGGTCATCGGATATTTTGGAAATTCCAACATTCAGCCTGAAGGGGAGTATCTCAAAAGAAAGGACGCTGTCGCAAAGATGGCTGAATATTATGGCATAGAGGTGATTTTCGGTAAATACGAACCCGATCGCTGGCAGAAAGAAATGCAGGGCTTGGAATTACTGCCTGAAAAGGGTGTTCGATGCAGGAAATGTATCTTTTTAAACCTTCGGGAAACGGCAGAAATGGCGGAAAGAATAGACGTTACCTCGTTTACGACAAGTTTGATGACCAGTCCGCACAAAGATGTAAACTGGATAGAGATCTGCGGCAGGGCAATAGAAAAAAAGTGCCCTTCAAGCTATTATCATGAGGTATTCAGAAAAAAGGACGGATTTCTCAACAGCGTCAAAAAAAGTGCTGAAATAGGGCTTTACAGACAGAATTACTGCGGTTGCATCTATTCAATTCATGATTAAGGGGAGTTGATGGCTTATTACGGTTGATTCGATCTTCAGGGAAAGAATTCCGGTACACGTTTCTTTTAATCTGGATAACACGCTCAGTTGCGGGCAGACATTCAGATGGCAAAAAAGAAATGGAAAATGGTATGGAATAGTAAACAGACAACCCGTTATCCTCAGATATTCCAGTAGAGATAAAATTCTGGAAATTGAATCCAATTCGGTTGAATTCTGCGGTCTTTCGTTATATGACGGAATATCCTGGTATCTTGGACTCAACGATTCACTCGAAAGTATAAAAGAATCCGGAAGGAAAGCAATCAGCGGGAAATATCCGAAATTTCTTGATACCTTCGAAAAGATCTTTGACACCGCCATAGGAATCCGTGTCCTGCGACAGGACCCCTGGGAGATGCTCGTCGAATACCTGTTGTCAACACAATCCAGTATTCCGACGATAAGAAGAAGGGTGGAAGAACTGTCCTCTTATTTTCCCGAGAACAGGGTCTTTATCGGTGATGAACCGCTTTACCTGTTTCCAACACCTGAACAGTTAAATCAGATTGATGAAGCCTCTTTTCAGAAGATGAAATTCGGATATCGTTCGAAATGGTTGAAAGAACTGGTTTCAACCATAAGGCTAAATGAATTTATGCAGATAAAAAATCTATCTCTTCAGCATAAGATCAGGTACATGACTCAGTTTAACGGCATCGGGTACAAGGTTGCAAATTGTGTGGCCCTGTTCGGCTTTTCCTCTTTCGATGCTTTTCCGGTGGACGTATGGATTTCCAGATTTCTTGAAGAGTTCTTTGGAATAACGGGTAATGCTGAGAAGCTGATGTATACAGGACAGGAGATTTTCGGTAAAAATTGCGGATATATTCAGGAGTATATTTTTTTCTATATAAGAAACAGAAATCGTTCGTTTAAGGGTGGGGGTAATTGATGGCGGTCGAAAAGTTTGTTTTCACTTTTAATTCCCGAATCGATAACATAAGGGTTATGCGGGCTTCTTTGAAGAACTTTCTGAAATTAAAAAAAATATCCGATGCAGATATCTTCGATACTGAACTGGCGGTAAACGAGGCATTGGCTAATGTGATCGAACACACTTATAAATATGTGAAAGAGGAAATGATCATCCTGAAACTGTTCTGGGACGATGACGAAAGAAGCTGTGTTTTTGAGATACAGGATCGCGGTAAGCCCGTTGATAAGAACAGGATCAGATCGAGGGAACTCGATGACCTGCAGGATCATGGTCTTGGTATCTATCTGATGCAGAATATCATGGATGAAGTAGAATTCAGATCGATTAAAAACGGCAATATACTTTATATGAAAAAGAAGTATGAAGAAGAGGGATAATGAATAAACCAATAAAAATAATAGGTGGCGGGCTTGCCGGAACGGAATGTGCCCTTTACCTTGCGGAAAAGGGATTCGATGTAACACTTTACGAAATGAGGCCCGAAAAAGGAACCGATGTACATGAAACGGACAGACTGGCTGAACTGGTCTGCTCGAATTCGTTGAAATCAGATTTACTTGAAAACGCATCGGGCATGCTGAAAAAAGAGCTTGAGAGGCTCGACTCAAGGCTGATCCGTATGGCAAGGGAAAGCAGTGTGGAAGCCGGAAAAGCACTTGCCGTCGACAGAAGAAAGTTTTCAGAGAAAGTCACCACCGCCGTTGAGGAAAAAGTAAAAGTCATCCGAAAGCATATCACCGATCTCAATGAATTTGATCTCGATAATGAGATTGTCATCGTCGCGACGGGACCTCTGACATCGGAAGAACTGATGCAGGCTTTGAAAAACGCGTTGAAAACGGAAGAATTGTTTTTCTTCGATGCGGTATCACCGATCATCGATGCCTGGACTATAGATTTTTCAAAGGCCTTTCTCGCCGACAGATATGAACAGATAGATGAAGAGAGTGGTCTCTTAAAGGAAGGTAATTATATCAACTGCCCGATGAACAGGGAAGAATATGAAGCCTTCAGGGAAGAGCTGATACAGGCCGAAGCGATAGAAAATGGAAACTTTGAAAAGAAATTCCTGTTTGAAAGATGCCAGCCGATAGAGGAAATAGCCAAATCCGGTCTGGATGCCATGCGTTTTGGTCCGATGAAGCCGGTAGGCCTTATTAATCCTGCAACGATGCAGGAGGCTCATGCCATTGTCCAGTTAAGAAAGGAAGACAATGAGGGGACGATGTACAATATCGTAGGATTTCAGACCCGATTAAAATGGGGAGAACAGAAGCGTCTTGTCAGGATGATTCCCGGACTCGAAAACGCCGATATACTGCGTTATGGAGTGATGCATAAAAACACGTTCATCAACTCCCCGGTTCTTCTTGATTCCTTTTTTGAGTCCAGAACGGTACGGAACCTGTTCTTTGCCGGGCAGATCACCGGCGTGGAGGGATATGTCGAATCGATCGCCTCCGGGTTATACGTTGCCATCAATGTCTGCAGGCGGATAAGCGGTGAGGAAATGATCACCCTGCCTTCCGAATCCATGATGGGCAGTCTTTTCAGATATTGTACAACGGCGGAAAGACTCTCACCGATGTACGCCAATTTCGGCATTCTGCCTGAACTCCGCCAAAAGGTTAAAAAGAGGTTCAGAAGGCTGAAAAAGGCTGAGAGAGGAATAGAAGTGTTTGAAGAATTCTGTAAAAAAGAACATATCGCATATAATGGGGATGATTAAGTGAAGGTATTGGATAAGGGATTTGTCGAACTGATAGATTTTATGGGGTCAGATCTCAGAGCGGTAGAAGCAGCAAGGGTCTCTTTTCAGAAAGGGTTAACCGATGAACACAGAGACAGAAAACTGATAGAATATCTGATGGAAAACGGTCATGAAAGTCCGTTCGAACATATTGTTTTCACGTTCCGGGTCAAGGCACCCCTGTTCGTGGCAAGACAATGGTTCAGACACAGAATTTCCAGCTTTAATGAGATTTCCGGCAGATATTCCGTCATAAAACATGAGTTCTATTATCCGGAAAATCTCCGGGTTCAGGATACGGTTAACAGGCAGGGAAGTCTTTTCGGCATGGAAAGCACGGCCGAAGCTAAGGGAATCGATAAGATAAGAAAACAGACTGAAGATTGCTATAATACCTATGAGGAGTTGCTCAGTTCGGGAATAGCCCGTGAGATGGCACGAATGGTACTTCCGGTAAATATTTATACCCAATGGTTCTGGACCATAAACGCCAGAAGTCTGATGAATTTTCTGAATCTGCGGGCAGACTCTCATGCCCAGTTTGAGATACAGGAGTACGCGACGAAGATTGCCGCCATTTTCAGAGAAAAATGTCCCTGGACTTATGACGCCTTTATCAAGTATTTTTACAAAGGCGATTTATTAAACGACGATAACTGATAAAACGGATTTTCATGCTTTTTACAAAACAGGAGAGTGATGAATGATGAAACTCGTAGAAGTGTCTGAAGCGTTGGAAGCAAAGATACTTGTCGGTGAAGAGAAAAAAAATGATCTTGAGATAGACAGAGCAGGTGCCGCAGATATGATGAGCGATGTACTTGCTTTCGCAAAACCCGGGATGCTTCTGATAACTGGTCTGAATACGGCGCAGGTTGTCAGAACTGCAAGTATCGTAGGCATATCTGCACTTGTCATCGTCAGAAAGAAACAGATACCTGAAGCGACCATAGAGGCGGCAAGGCTTTTCGGAATCCCGCTGCTTCATTCCCCGCTTGCCATGTACACGGCATGTGGAAGATTATACGCGAATCATCTGAAAGATATAAAGAGTTTATAAATTACTTTAACGGGGTGATCGGACAATGAAGGCTACAGTTGATAAATTGATAGACCAAATGCAATTGCTTTTCAAAGACCTTCTTGCAAAGGATATTATGATTCCCAATGTTATCTCCATCTCTTCGGAAAGGACCATGGAGCAGGCAAAAGAACTGATGAGGCTGAAGAAGATTTCGGGACTTCCGGTGGTTGATGAAGGAAAGCTTGTAGGACTGGTGAGTATAGAAGATATCATTAAGGCTTTGGAAATGCATAAGATACTCGAACCTGTCAAAAAGCATATGAGCACCAATTTAGAGGTTATAACCCCAAAAGATACGTTACCGATGATATTTGAACAGTTTACACGTCACGGCTTCGGCCGTTTTCCCGTCGTGGACAAAGAGAATAATCTACTCGGTATTATCACGAAAGAGGATATCCTGCGAAGCATACTGGAAGAATTCAGGGTGCTGTATGTCAGAGATAAGCGGATGTCCGACGTCCTTGACGGAGACACATTGAACCGCTCACTGATCACCGGAGAGGAGATTAACAAATCGGGAGCGGACTTTGTCTTTCCGGTAGACTACACGGAAGTCAGCCTGTCGGGTATAGGGGCCGCCAAATTGAAGGATTATCTGCTGAATCAGCGGGGGATTCAGGAGGACATCGTCAGGAAGATAGCCATTGCCACTTATGAAGCCGAAACAAATGTTGTCATACACAGCGGAAGCCACGGAACGGTATACTGTTTCGTTTACGATGAATATATCAGAATCCGGATAGAGGATCACGGAAAAGGGATATCCGATGTGGAATCCGCCATGATGGAGGGTTTTTCCACCGCATCTGACCAGATCAGAGAAATGGGATTTGGCGCCGGCATGGGACTTCCCAATATTCAGCGCTATTCGGACAAAATGGTCATCGTTTCGGAAGTGGACAAGGGGGTTGTCCTTGAGATGCAATTCTTTCTTAAAGGTGAAGGAGAATAGGTGATAGGTTTGACAGAACAGATACTGGTAGTTCCAGGCGACTATCTGCGTGAAATTACAGATGGAAAGCCGGGACTTCATGATTTCGACGAAAAAAGGATAGAGACCATCATCGACCGGTATGGCGAATTCAGACTTAGAGACGAGATGGAACACAATCCGGCCTATAAACAGATAATTCCCTACATTGCGATGTATAACACACAGGGAGATATCCTGACGCTTGTCCGAACAAAATCACAGAGTGAAAGGCGTCTGCATAATATGGTCAGCCTCGGGGTAGGGGGACATGTCAACGATCAGGATTCCGATAAGCCTTTGGAAGCCTATAAAAAAGGGATGCAAAGAGAAATTGATGAAGAAGTCGATGTGACATTATTAAATAAAACCGAATTTCTTGGCGTCATATATGACGAAACCACGGATGTCGGTTCCGTACATCTCGGAATGGCCTTTAAGGTCATGATAGACTTCAATGGGATCAACGAAAAGGATAAATTCGAGCATAGCTGGAAGACACCTGAAGAATTGAAAGAAATTACTGAGAGCATGGAAGGATGGTCAGTTCATATTCTTGAAAAGCTTTAAAAGGAAGCGGTTTGAATGAGACGTTTAAAAAAATTTTTATTTCTACTGATGATGGCAGCGCTGTTATTCTCATTGAGTGGCTGTCAGAAAGTTCCCGATGAGGCAACGGATGTATCACAGTTGATCGATTTCAGGATAAACAATTTCAAGACGACAAAGCTGGAATTCAAAGACATACAGGATTTTCTCGATGATCAATCATTTAAGGGAAACATGATAGAGATCGAATACAGTAGAAGTTTTAAGGATGAAGTGGTTGATTCTACCGATTTTGTAGAGATTGTTGCCGCGAAGGGTGAAAACAACCGTACGGCGTATAAACTCTGGAGGGTCTTTGCCGGAGAGAATGATGCTTCTTTTAAAGCGGCATTTTCCACGATTCCGTTCCTGAAGGGAGAATATTCCCATGAAAATGGGAGCGATTACATCATTTCCTGGTACGATGGCAAATGGTTCTTCTTTGTCAAGACGTCTACCAAACAACTCCGTGAAACGATCAGAAAAAATCTTGATACATTTTTTGAAAACGATACCGTCATCAATGAGAGTGTGATAGGAATTTGAGATTATATAACAAGTTAAACACCTACTGGAAAAGCAGATATGGAAAAAGGGTACAGCGAATTCCAGTTTCCACGGGTCTTGGTTGTCCGAATAGGACCCCTGAATCTGGCGGCTGTATCTTCTGTGATCCGTCGGGAAGCGGTTTTGCCGCAGAAAGTCCGGATATGCGGATATCCCGGCAGATAGAAACAATGATCGGACGGACAGAAAAAAAATACGGTGAAGATCTCTTTTTTGCCGCTTATCTGCAATCCTACACAAATACCTACGCTTCAGAGCAGCTACTTAAAGAGATCTTTGATCAGATCTTTATCGATGAAAGGATCAGAATCCTCGATATCTCAACGCGACCTGACTGTGTGGAGAACAACAAGCTGGATCTCATACAGTCCTATTCGGACAGGGCGGATATCATCATCGAATACGGTCTGCAGTCCGTCAACAGAAACACATTAAGGGATCTGAACAGAGGACACACCTTTGCCGATTTCGTAGATGCCGTTGAAAGAACGAAGAAAAGGGGCCTCGAAACACTGGCTCATATCATCGTTGATCTTCCGCAGGATTCACTCGATGATGTCGTAGAAGCGGCTCAGCTATTAAGTGCCCTCGGTGTCGACGGGGTAAAGTTGCATTCTCTCTATGTGGTGGAAGGAACTGAACTCGACCGTCGTATAAAAAATGGAACCTATCAATTACTGGATTTTAATACCTATCTCGAAAGGGAGATTGCCTTCCTTGAAAATCTTGACCCGGATATTGTTGTTCACCGCCTGTGTTCAGAACCACCGACAGAAGGGGCTTACGGTAACTGGGGCTTGTTGAAGGTACAGGTCATACAGGCCGTCGAAGAGGAACTTAAAAGACGTGAAACATACCAGGGCAGCCAATTCAACTATTTTAACAGATAACATGAACGACCGGCTTCTGAAGCGATATAATCATCTCACCGATGTCTCGCTGAAAGATTATTCTACCTTTAAGATCGGCGGGACGGCAAAGTATCTCTTTCAACCGCTTTCACTCTTTGAATTCACCGGACTCATACAAGAACTCGAAGAAGATCACATCCCGTATCACATCATCGGAAGGGGATCAAATATCCTCTTTGCCGATGAGATGAAAACCAAATGTATCATCGTTACCTCTTCACTCAATCAAATCGGTACCCGGGAAAACAAGATAATTGCCGAATGCGGGGCCCCATTGCGTTCTGTTTGCTATACCTGCCTGAAAGACAACCTCAGCGGGATGGAAGGATTATCCGGAATACCGGGAACCGTTGGTGGGGCTGTCTATATGAACGCCGGCGCCTATGGGTTTTCGGTAGACCGTCTGTTGTCAACGGTAGAGGTATTCAATCGAAAAGATTTCTCTTTCGAAACACTCGACAATCGCGAATGCCGCTTTTCCTACAGAAATTCGATCTTCATGGATTCAGACCTTCTCATCCTTCGGGCAACATTTGTATTGGAAAGGAAAGAGACGGCGAATGAAATAGAAATACTGATGAGTGATTTTGAACGCAGACGAGCGGAAAAACAGCCGC
>Ga0116162_10000353_pt1 | contig 33518 bp, 31 predicted proteins | sample AD_UKC105_MetaG_FD_89875 | JGI IMG/M metagenome (GOLD analysis project Ga0116162, IMG submission 89875) | Active sludge microbial communities of municipal wastewater-treating anaerobic digesters from Hong Kong - AD_UKC105_MetaG | ecosystem: Engineered > Bioreactor > Anaerobic > Digestate...
GTCGAGGAGGTCAACTGACATGCCATCGCAATCCGCTTCACTCGCGCTCGATCTGCCGGCGCGCCTGCAACTGCCGTGGCAGGCGCGACGCCTGGTGCGACACCTGGCGAAACTGCGCCGCGGCAGCCTTGTGGTCGATCTGCACGGACGCCGTTTCACCCTGGGTGGCCAGGAGGCCGGACCCGCCGCCGCGATTCGCATCCATCGCCCCGGTGCCTTGCTGCGCCGCCTGTTCTGGCGTGGCGATCTCGGCTTCGGCGAGGCGTTCGTCGCCGGCGACTGGGAGTCCGCCGACCCGGCAACCCCGCTCGAGTTGATGGCGATCAACCTCGATGCCTTTGCCGGCAGTGGCGAACGCCACCTGATGACCCGCGTGTTGAGCGCCCTGCAACACTGGCGCAACCGCAACAGCCGTAGCGGCAGCCGGCGCAATATCGCGGCGCACTACGATCTCGGTAACGACTTCTACCGCGAATGGCTGGACCCCGGCATGACCTACTCGTCCGCGGTGTTCGACGGCGGCGGCACCCTGGAACAGGCGCAGCAGCGCAAGTACGAGCGCATGCTGGCGCTCGTCGCGCCGTCACCCGGACAGCACATCCTCGAGATCGGTTGCGGTTGGGGTGGCTTTGCCGAGTATGCCGCCCGGCGTGGTTACCGCGTCACCGGCCTGACCCTGTCGCGCGAGCAATTGGCCTACGCCCGCCAGCGCATCGCGCATGCCGGCCTGGCCGACAGGGTCGAGCTGCGCCTGTGCGACTACCGCGATTTCGATGAGCAGGTGGACCACGTGGTGTCGATCGAGATGTTCGAGGCGGTCGGCAGGGCCTATTGGGAAACCTACTTTGCCAGCCTGGCGCGCTGCCTGCGCCCCGGTGGTCGGGTGGCACTGCAGGTGATCACCATCGACGCGGCGCAGTTCGACGACTACGCCGCCAATCCCGGCGGCTTCATCCAGACCTACATCTTCCCCGGTGGCATGTTGCCAACCGAGGACCACCTGGCCCGGCTGGGGCGCGACAGCGGTCTCGAGGCGACGGTAACGCACCGCTATGGCGCCGATTACGCAGCGACGCTGGCGCATTGGCACGACACCTTCAATGCGTGTACCGGGTGGCTCGAGGCGCACGGTTACGACGCGCGGTTCCGGCGCATGTGGCGGTATTACCTGGCGTTCTGCGAGGCGGGTTTCCGTGCCGGTCATATCGACGTGGTGCAGTGTGCGTTCCGCAAACCCTGAGCGGTCGGCATGAACCACCGCGTCGCATTGTTCGCCTATGCTGCGCCGGCCGTGCCGCTGGCCTTTCTCGGCCTGCCGCTGTACGTCTACCTGCCGGCGCACTACGCCGCCCTGCCCGGGATCGGCCTGGCCGCCGTCGGCGGGGTGCTGCTGCTGGCACGCCTGATCGACCTGGTGACCGATCCGCTGGTCGGGTTGCTCAGCGACCGGCTGCGCCCGCACCTGCGCCCGCAATGGTTGATGTTGCCCGGGGGTGCCCTGATGGTCGGCGGCGCCTGGTGGCTGTTTCAGCCGCCGCCCGGCGCAGGTTCGCTGTACCTGTTCGCCTGGCTCGGGGCGACCTACCTGGGCTGGACCCTGCTGGCCATTCCGTACTATGCCCTCGGCGCCGAACTGGGTGCGCGTGACGGCACGCCGAACGGCCAGACAGGGGTCGCCGTGTGGCGCGAGGCGGGCATGATCGCCGGCACTCTGGCGGCCTTGTTGGCCCCGCTCGCCGTGGTCTCTGGCGACACTCTGTCGGCGAGTGCCTTGACGCTGCTGTGGTTGGCTCCCGCCGCACTGGTGTTGGTCCTGCTCGTACCCGTCGGCCGTGCCTATGGCGTCTCCAGTGCACCGACCGGTGGCCTGCGCACAATGTGGCGTAACACCGGGCAAGCCGCACGGGCGCTGCTCGGCATTCACCTGCTCAATGCGCTTGCCGGCGGCACCGCGGCCACCCTGTTCGCGCTGTATACCGGCGAAGTGATCGGGCTGGATCAACGGGCCGGGGGGCTGTTGCTGTTGCTGTACTTCGTCTGTGGCCTGCTGGTGCTGCCGCTGTGGACGGCGCTGGTGCGGCGTATTGGCCTGGTGCGCACCTGGCGCGCCGCGATGCTGCTGGCGGCAACCGGGTTTCTGCCGGCGGCGTTGCTCGGCAGTGGTGACTGGCTCGGCTTTGCCATCGTGTGCATCGTCACCGGTGCCACCCTGGGGGCCGACATCGCCCTGCCGGCCGCGATCCAGGCGCGCATCGTCACCGCCGAATCGCGGCGCCTCGTGCGCCCGCGCGGCGGAGCCCTGTTCGGCCTGTGGGGTATGGCCGGCAAGCTTTCGCTGGCCCTGGCGGCCGGTATCGCACTGCCGCTGCTGGCCGTGCTCAGCATGCCGGCGACCGGCCTGGCCGAACGCGATGTCATTCCCTGGCTGTACGCCGCGCTGCCGGCGCTGATCAAGCTGTGTGCCGTGCTGCTGCTGCAGCGCTCGCTGCTGTGGCATTCGCCACTGGCAAACCTCGACCGTCCCGTTCTGGAGATCACTGATGAGCCTCAAGACCTGGTTCCTGAAGGCGCTGCTGTTGGCGTCCCTGCTGGTACTCGGCGGCTGTAGCGGCATGCAGGCCAAAGACTATGCCGGCAGCACGCCGCATTTCGACCTGTTTACCTACTTCGACGGGCACACACGCGCCTGGGGAATATTCCAGGGCCGGACTGGCTCACTCAAACGTCAGTTCACGGTCGACATCCATGGGGTGGTCGATGGTGATGAGCTGACCTTGACCGAACACTTCGTCTACGCCGACGGTGAAATGCAGCAGCGCATATGGACCATCCGCCGCATCGACGCGCACCACTATGAGGGACGCGCCAACGACGTCGTTGGCGTCGCGCGCGGCGAAGCCTACGGTCAGGTCCTCAACTGGCGTTACATACTGCGCCTGCCGTTCGGCGACGGTGCGGTCGACGTGCACTTCGATGACTGGATGTTCCTTCAGCTCGATGATGTCCTGGTCAATCGTGCCGAGGTCACGAAGTTTGGCGTCAGGGTGGGCGAGGTGACCCTGTTCTTCATGCGCAGGGGGGGGTGGCATATGAGCAGATTCGCAGGCCTTCTGCTGGTCTTGTCCACCCCTTTCCATGCCGCTGTAGCCGCACTATCAGTCATGGATGCTGAACTTCCTGCGCTGCAGGCCCAGGCGCGCGCATGCTATCTCGGCTTTTTAAAACTCTACGAGGTGGATTATCTGCGCGATGATGCTCCGGGCGAGACAAGCACACGCTGCGTGCGCGTGTCGTACCTGCGAAAGTTTTCTGCTGATGCGCTGGATACTGCGACCCACAAGGTGTTTCGCGATCGTCATGGCGAGGCGCTTGCACGCGCATACGATGCTGAGCTGGTACGGCTCGGTCTGGTCTACGCGGCGGTTGATGCGGGCGACCAGTACACCTATTGCCTTGATCCTGGCGCTGGTGGCTTCCTGCTGCGTGATGGTCGCGTGGTTATCCGTTTCGCGGCGGACGACTTCGCCAGACGCTTCATGCAGATATGGGTGCGAGGCGAGGACGACGCGGGTATGCCGCTATGGGCGTTCGCGCGCTGTTGAGCGCAGTGTCAGGCAGGCTGCATCGGAAAGCCGGTGCGTGGGCCTATGTCTTCCTGGTCGCGCAGGAACAGCGGTGGGGCCTGCATATAGACGGTCACCAGCTGGGTCAGGGATTCCAGCGCGTTCCAGTGAATCCGCTCCCACCCGTGTGAGGCGTCGATGCCGAAGGTGGCGAGCGCGGTGCGCAGGTCGGCCCCGGCCTCGACGGCCGCGGCACTGTCCGAACGGTAGTAGCGGAACACGTCACGCTGATACGGGATCTGGAACTCCTGGCACAGTCGGATGATGTAGTGCGTCAGGTGGTAGTCGAACGGTCCGCTCATGTCGGCCATACAGATGGTCGCGCCAAATTCGCTTGAGTTCTGCCCCGGCGCGGTGGTGCCATTGTCCAGGGTCAGCATCTCCGAGACATCGCCGTGCAGGACTGCCGAGGCACCGGAGCCGACCTCCTCGGAGATCGTGAACAGCGGATGGCAGTCGACTGGCAGCGCCACCTTGTGATCGACGATCGCCTTGACTGCTCCCAGCAGCACCGCGGCACCGGCCTTGTCATCGAGATGGCGGGACACGATGTACCCGTTTTCCAACACTTCGGGTTGAGGGTCGACCGAGATGAAATCGCCGACATGCACGCCCAGCTGCATCAGGTCCGCCCGCGAGTAACACACCTCGTCGATGCGCAGTTCGAGGTTTTGCCAGTTGGACGGTTGCTTGTCGATCTCGTCGGCGAAGGTGTGCCCGGATGCCTTGAGCGGCAGCATCGTGCCGCGATGCGAGCTCAGATCGGTGTGCAGCGTGACACGGGCACCCTCGGCAAAGCGCGCATTCCAGTGGCCGATCGGTACTACTTCAACGCGGCCATTGTCCTTCAGTCCCTTGACCATGGCGCCCAGCGTATCGATATGGGCGACCACTGCACGGTCCGGGCTGCTGCGCTCACCCTTGAGGGTGGCGCGGATCGCGCCGCGTCGGGTCAGTTCGACGGGTACGCCGAGCTTGTCCAGCTCGTCGGCGACCAGATGAACCGCGCGATCGGTGTATCCGCTGGGGCTGGGCGTATGCAGCAGCCGGAACAGCACGTCCTGTACATAGGTCTGGTCGATAGGCAGCAGTTTCATGTTCTTTCCACTTCGATCATGTCGGATTTGCACGTTGCCACTCGGGCCGCCACGCTAGCGGCCGGCGGTGCTCGGAAACAGCAGGTCGACGAAGCGCTCTGCGGTCGGCTGGGGTTCGTGGTTCGCGAGGCCGGGGCGTTCGTTGGCCTCGATGATGACGTATTCGTCGCGCTGCGGGTCGCTCACCATGAGGTCGAGGCCGGTAACCGGGATCTCCAACGCCGCCGCGGCATCCACAGCCGCCTGGCGCAAGGTCGGGTGCAGGCTGTCGGTGACGTCGTGAATGGTGCCGCCGGTATGCAGGTTGGCGGTCTTGCGCACGGTGAGATACTTGCCGTAGGGCAGGACGTCATCCAGGCCGTACCCGGCGTCGCTCACGCAGCGTTCGGTCTCGCCGTCGATCGGGATGCTGCTCTCGCCACCGGTCGCCGCCTCGCGGCGTCTGCTTTGTTTGTCGATCAGGCTGCGGATGCTTTCCCTTCCGGTTCCCTGGATGCGCGGCGGTCGGCGCGTGGCGCCCGCTACGACCTTGCCATCGATCACGATGATGCGCAGGTCCGTCCCCTCTACGTATTCTTCCAAAAGCACCGAATCGCAATGTTTGCGTGCTTGTTCGACGGCAGCCTGCAGGGATTCGCGGTCGCGTACGTCGACACTGATGCCGGCGCCCTGTTCCCCGCGCGCCGGCTTGACCACGATCGCCTGGTATTCATCGAGAAATGCCCCCGCCTGTTGTGCGTCCTGCACCTGGAGCTGTGCCGGTACCCGCAGCCCGGCACGTTTCAGGCACCGGTGGGTGACCGCCTTGTCGTCACAGCGGCTCATCGCAATCGAGGTGGTCAACTCGCTCAGTGACTCGCGGCAGGTGATGCTGCGGCCACCCAGCGCAAGTTCGAAAAAACCGGCTTCGGCATCCAGCACATTGACGCCGATCCCCCGCCGCTGCGCCTCGCGGGTGATGATGCGCGCATACGGGTTGAGTTTCTCCTGCGGCTGCGTGCCGATGAACAGGGGTTCATTGAACGAGTTCTTGTTCTTGGCGGTGAACACGTTGATGCGCTCGAACTTCAGGCGTTCGTACAGCCTGATGGCTTCGCGGTTGCTGTGCATCACCGAGAGGTCGAGATAGCTGCGTCCGCGACCGATGAAGTATTCGATCATGTGGCGCACCAGTGCCTGCCCGATACCGGGGTTGCGTGCCTGGGGATCGACCGCCAGCGCCCACAGGCTGGCACCTTTTTCCGGGTCGTTGAATGCCTCGACATGATCGACGCCGGTGGCCACGCCGAGCACCTCGCCGGTGTGGATGTCCGACGCGACGAAATACTGCACCGTGCGCGATGTTCGATTGCGCCACACGAAATCGACCGGGGGCGGGATCATCTCCCGTGCGAGGTAGACGCGGCGCACGGCCTCGGCGTCGGCGCGGCTGTTGAGCAGGCGGATGGTGTAGCCACGCGGCCGCAGCGGCCCGACCTTGTAACGATCAAGCCACAGGCGGTAGCTGTGCGAGGGATCGAGAAAGACGTTCTGCGGCTCCATGGCCAGCAGTACATGCGGATCGCTGACATAGAAAGCGATATCGCGCTTGCCCGGCGACTCGGCGAGCAGCGTATCGATCAGTTTGCGATTGTCGTGAAAGGTGTGGGCGAAAATCAGCCTTCCCCAGCCGCAATCCACGGTGGCGTCCCGCCGGACGCCCTGGTCGCCGCCGGCGCGTTTCGATTCAGCCCCGGATCCACCCAGTGCCCGCTGTCTCGCAAGCCTGGCACGGTAGTGTTCCTCGCGGTTCATCGTCACGCTCAGATGCCGTGCTGCTGAAACCAAAGCTCCAGCAGTGCGATCTGCCAGACCTTGGAGCCGCGCAGCGGGGTGATGTGGCGCTTCGGATCGGCCATCAGGCGGGCCACGTAGTCATCGCGGAACAGGCCGCGTTGCCGGGCTGCCGGTTGGGCCAGGGCCTCCTGCACGAAATCCAGGTACTCACCCTCGAGGTATTTCAGCGCCGGTACAGGGAAGTAACCCTTGGGACGGTCGATGACCTCGTTCGGGATCACCGAGCGTGCGGCCTCCTTGAGTACGCCCTTGCCGCCGGACGCGATCTTGAACTCGGCGGGGATGCGGGCGGCCAGTTCGACCAGTTCGTGGTCGAGGAAGGGCACGCGGGCCTCCAGACCCCAGGCCATCGTCATATTGTCGACCCGCTTGACCGGGTCGTCGACCAGCATGATCTGCGTATCGAGGCGTAGCGCCTTGTCGATAGGGCGCTGCGCACCGGGCGCGGCGAAGTGACGCTGCACGAAGTTCCGGCTGTAGTCGTCTCCGGCGAACCGGGGGTCCACCGCTTCGGCGAACTCCGCGTGGTCGCGGTCGAAGAACACGCGGGCGTAGTCGTCTACCGGGTCACTGCTGTCGACCATTGGCGGGTACCAGTGATAACCGGCAAACACCTCGTCGGCGCCCTGGCCGCTCTGCACCACCTTGACGTGCTGCGACACCCGCTCCGACAGCAGGTAGAAGCCGATCACGTCGTGACTCACCATGGGTTCGCTCATCGCCGCGATACAGTCGTTGAGCGCCGGCAACAGCCGTTTCGAGTCGACTCGGATCTGGTGATGTTCGGTGGCGAAGTGGCGGGCGATGATGTCGGAGTACTGGAACTCGTCACCGGCCTCGTCGTCTACCGATTCGACGCCGACCGAGAAGGTATTGAGACCTCGCTGGCCCTGCTCTGCGAGCAGGCCGACGATCAAGCTGGAGTCGAGCCCGCCGGACAGCAGGACGCCGACCGGGACATCCGCAATCAGGCGGCGTTCGACGGCCGTGCGCAGGGCGCCGAGCGTCGCCTCCTGCCAGTCTTCGTAGCTCATCGACTTGTCCGCGCCCTGCGGACCATAGTGCAGGCGCCAGTAGCAGTGGTCGCGGCTGCGCCCGTCGGGCTCGATCACCCGGACCGTGGCCGGTGGCAGCTTGCGCACGCCGCGGATCATCGTGTGTGGTGCCGGGACGACCGCGTGGAAGGACATGTAACAGTGCAGCGCCACCGGGTCGATCGCGGTATCGATGCCGTCGGTGGCCAGCAGGGCTGGCAGGGTTGAGGCAAAGCGCAGCCCTCCCTCGGTCTCGGCGTAGTACAACGGCTTGATGCCGAGACGGTCCCGGGCCAGGACGACGCGGCCGGAGTCACGTTCCCAGATCGCAAACGCGAACATGCCCTGGAGATGATCGACGCAGTCCATGCCCCATGCCGCGTAGGCCTTGAGGATGACCTCGGTGTCACCGTCTGAGAAAAAATGGTAGCCGAGTGCCCGTAAACGGGTCCGCAGGTCCCGGAAGTTATAGATGCAGCCGTTGAACACAATACCCAGGCCGAGATCGTTGTCGATCATCGGCTGCTGTGCACGTTCGCTCAGATCGAGGATCTTCAGGCGCTGGTGGCCAACCGCCAGGCGGCCGGCCTGGAAGACGCCGCTGCCATCGGGGCCGCGGGGGAACAGGACACGATTCATTCGTGTCACGGAATCGATCGACGGCATACCGCCGTCGAAGCGGATCTCGCCGCAGATACCACACATAAGCAATTGCTTTTTTAACTAAAAACAACTGGAAGCCTAAACAATGCGCGTATCAGTTTCAATTTTGCGGGCACATCGGGGTTGGCCCGGGACGCCTTGCACGACATCCCTCGCGGGTGATTCAGCCGTCGCTGATGTGCAATCCGAGTGCGTCGGCAAGGCGCTGCGAGAGCTCCTGCGCCAGCAAATCGGTGTCGTCACCGATCCCCAGCTGCCGTGTGCTGGTGACCTCGAGGCCGGCATGGCCGCAGGGGTTGATGCGTCGGAAGGGCTCCAGGTCGTTACTGACGTTGAGCGCCAGTCCGTGATAGGTGAAGCCACGGCGCACGCGCAGACCGAGTGACGCGATCTTCCTGCCGTCCACGTACACCCCGGGGGCATCGGGGCGCGCCTGTGCCTCGATGCCGCGTGCACCCAGCAGGTCGATGATCGCCTGCTCGATGATGCTGACCAGTCCGCGGATACCGACCCCTACGTCACGCAGTGAGACCAGCAGGTAGACCACCAGCTGGCCCGGGCCGTGGTAGGTGACCTGGCCGCCGCGGTCGGTCTGTACGACCGGGATGTCGCCCGGCGCCAGGAGATGTTCTGCCTTTCCGGCCTGTCCCTGGGTAAATACCGCAGGGTGTTCGACGATCCACAGTTCCGAGGGTGTCGTGGCGGTACGTGCGTCGGTGAAAGCGCGCATCGCCTCCCAGGTTGGGAGGTAATCGCGGCGCCCGAGGTGGCGCACGATGAGCGTTTTTGGCGATGTCCGGCTCAAAGGCGCATCAGCACCTTGTCGTGCGCGGTGAGGTCTTCGTATATCGCATCGAGTTGAGCGCGGCTGCTGGCCTCGATGACGATGCTCACCGAGACATATTTGCCGCCACTGCTCGCCCGCGTACGTACGCTGCCGTCGTGGATGGCGTCACAGTGCTGGCGAATGATCTCGATCACCACCTCGTGAAAGCGGCCGTCGTCTATCCCCATGGCCTTGATCTCGAAAGCGCAGGGGAACTGCAGGCCGGGTGCCTGTCCGTCGTTGTGCGCATCGTCAGTCGTCATGGCACTCCTCGCCCTGGCGCAGACGCACCTTACATGCCTGGAACAGCGCATCCATGCGATGCCACAGTGGGCCAGGCACTCCGGCACCGACCTGCCTGCCGTTCAGCTGCACCACCGCGGCGATCTCGCGGGTCGAACTGGTCAGCCAGATCTCGTCCGCCTGCTCCAGCTCGTCACTGCCGATCGACGCCTGCGCGTAGGGCACGCCGGCCTCCTGGGCGAGTTCCAGGACCAAGTCGCGGGTGATCCCTGACAGCAGTTCGGTTCCCTCGGGAGGGGTGATCAGCAGGCCGTCGTGGACGATGAACAGGTTGCTGGCAGTCCCTTCCATCGCGGTGCCGTCGCGCACCAGGATCGCGTCGTCGACATCTTCGTCGCTGGCGCGGGCACGGGCCAACACATTGGCCAGCAGCGTGGTGGCCTTGATGTCGCAGCGGTGCCAGCGGATGTCGTCGAGCGTGATCGCGCTGATGCCGCGTGCCGCCGCGGCCTGATCGCGCGGTGGATTGGCCATCGTAAAGGCGAACACGTTCGGTGCGACCGTGGCCGGGATGACATGGTTGCGCACCGGGTAAGCCCCGCGCGTGACCTGCAGGTAGATTGATTGGTCCTGCCCCGGTAGCTGCTGCGCCAGGCGCTCGAACACGGCCCGCCATTGTTCATGGCTGAGCGGGTTGTGCATCCCGATGGCGGCAAGGCTGCGGTCGAGGCGCTTGAGGTGATGGGCGACCCGGAACGGCAGGCCACCATAGGCCGGCACCACTTCGTACACGCTGTCGCCGAACAGCAGCCCGCGATCGGTGATCGGCAGGCATGCCCGATCCCCTGGCAGGTATTCACCGTTGAGGTAGGCAAGCAACGGTTCGGTCATCGTTTACTCCAGCATCATCAATACGGTATCGACCGCCTGGCGCCATATGCCGCCCTCCGGGACGTCTTCGAGCGCGACCAGCGGCTGGCGCGTGATCACCTCGCCGTCGAGTTCGACGACGACTTCGCCGACCTTCTGCCCCTTGCTGAGCGGTGCCTGCAGCTGAGACTGCACATCGGTGCGCGCGTTGAGTCTGTCGTATTGCCGACGCGGGATCGTGACGTACAGGTCTTTGGCCAGGCCGAGCGATACCTCCTCGTTCTCGCCCATCCACACGCGGGTGCGGCTCAAGCGATCTGCCACCGCGTACAGGCGGTGGGTCTCGTAGAAACGAAAGCCGTAGTTGAGCAGCGACAGGCTCTCGTCGAGGCGCGCCTTTTCACTGGCCGTGCCCATCACCACCGACACCAGGCGCATGCCCTCGCGTTTCGCCGAGGCAACCAGGCAATAACCCGCCGCCTCCGTGTGGCCGGTTTTTACGCCGTCCACCGAATCATCACGCCACAGCAGGTTGTTGCGATTGTGCTGGCGTATGTCGTTGAAGGTGAATTCCTTGACCGCATACAGCTTGTAGAGTTCGGGGAACTCGCGAATCGTCGCCTCGGTGACCAGGACGATGTCGTGCGGCGTGGTGTAGTGATTGGGGTCCGGCAGGCCGGTGGCGTTGACGAAATGCGTGTCCTGCAGACCCAGGCGCCGGGCGTGGTCGTTCATCAGGTTGGCGAATGCCTCTTCGCTGCCGGCGACGTGCTCGGCGAGGGCCACGCTGGCGTCATTGCCGGACTGGATGATCATCCCCCTGAGCAGGTCTTCGACCGTCACCCGTTTGTTGACCTCGATGAACATGCGCGAGCCCGGCGTCTTCCAGGCCTTCTCACTGACCAGCACTTCGTCGCTGAGTTTTACCGAGCCGCTGGCGATCTCCCGGAACAGCACGTAGGAGGTCATGATCTTGGTCAGGCTGGCCGGCTCGAGGCGCTGCTCGGCGTTCTTTGCCGCCAGCACCCGGTCACTGTCGATGTCGATCAGCAGGTAACCCGAGGCCGCGACCGAGGGTGGCGCGGGCGCCGGCGTGACGGCCGTCGCAGCCAGCGGTGCGAGTGCGAGGATGGCTAAGAGATTGATAACGATCTTGTGCACGATACTGCTTTCCTGATGACGATTCGCCGGACCCGGCGGACAGGGGCCGGGGCGGCTTGTTGCGCATTGCTGCGATGTGGCTGTCGGGCGATACATGCGTGGCCCTGAATGGGCACCATTCTACCGCCTGGATGCGGGACCGGTCAGGGTGATATCCCTAACGAATGCGCCACCTGTGACGTAATGCCGTTGCTCAGTCGATCACGACCAGGGGTTCGGTGATCCCGAGACCGTGCATCCTGCTGCTGACCTCGTCGGCGATCTCGACAGAGGCCAATGGCCCGACCTGTACGCGGTGTACCGGGCCGGAGGCGAGCGTGGCGGGGACGACCCGCACGCCGCTCGCAAGCCCCTCCTCGAGGCGCGCGCGCAGGCGCTCGGCATTGCTGCTGTCGCTGAATGCCCCTGCCTGGAGGAAAATCCGCGGACTGTGGCCAGACGCCCGCGGTGCCTGCACGGCGGGCTGCGTTGCCGGTGTCGGGGACTTGGCCAGGCGGGTCGGTGGCGTCTTTGGCGCTGCGGGGTCGATCGCGCGGATCTCGACCAGCGCTGTGCCTTTGCCCAACATGCCGATGCGCGAGGCGGCGGCGTATGAGAGATCGATGATGCGGTTCTCGTGAAACGGACCGCGGTCGTTGACGCGGACCACCACGTGCCGCCCGTTTTCCAGGTTGGTCACCTCGAGGTATGTCGGGATCGGCAGCTGCTTGTGCGCGGCAGTCATCACGTACATGTCGTAGATCTCACCGTTCGATGTCGCATTCCCGTGAAACTTGCGGCCGTACCAGGAGGCAATGCCGCGTTCGACGAAACCGCGGCTGTGCGGCAGGGTGTAATAACGCTTGCCGAACACCACGTAGGATTGCGGATTGCCGCCGCGGCTGCGCGGTTCGACCCGCGGTACGGCGTCCGGCACCCGGCTGACGTCACGGTGTTCGCCCGGTCCATCCTGTTCATCGGGAAATCCCGGTCCGCGTACGCCGCAGCCACCCAGAAAGGTGCTGAGCAATGCCCCGACGCAGAACCAGCGGAGCAGGCGGGGCCGGTCGGTGAGTGACATCGCTCAGCCGGCCCCTGGTGCACGGGCGGCTTGTTGCTGCGCGTGCAGTTCGCGGATCGCTTCGCTCAGCTGGTACACGGCCATCGCATACTTGGTGCGCGGGTTGTAACGCATGATGGCGTAGAAATTGTCCATGCCTACCCAGTATTCCGTGCCGTCATCGGTGTCGAAGTCGAGCAGGCTGAGTTTTGCGCCCTCCGGCGTCGGCGGATCGATGGCCAGCCCGGCCGCTGCCAGTTCGCTGGCAGACAGGCTCGGCCTGGCGCCGGCATCGACAAGGCGCTGGTGTTTGCTGGTGACGCCCTGTATCGGCTGCGCAACCGGTGCGCCGCGCTTCCAGCCACCCTTCTTGACGAAATAGTTGGCGACGCTGCCAATCACGTCCTCCGGTGACAGCCAGATATCACGCCGGCCGTCGGCGTCGAAATCGATCGCGTATACGCGAAAGCTGTCGGGCATGAACTGCGGTACGCCCATTGCACCGGCATACGAGCCTGTCGGCGAGGTGGCCGGGATGTCCTCCTCGCGTGCGAAACGCAGGAAATGGCTGAGCTGTTCGCGAAAGAACGCGCCGCGTTTCGGGTAGTGGAAACCCAATGTATGCAACGCGTCCAGGACGCGGTAGCCGCCGGTGTTGGCACCATAGCGAGTCTCCACCCCAAGGATGGCGACGATGATCTGCGGTGGCACCCCGAACGTCTGCTCGGCCCGTTCCAGCGCGGCGGCATGCTGGCGCCAGTAGTCCACGCCACCCTGGATGCGTGACGGTGTCAGGAAGATATTGCGGTACGCGGTCCAGTTGAGGGTCTTCTCGGCCGGCCGCGAGATCGCCTCCAGGATCGGGCGACGCAATTGTGCCTGGTACAGCGTGCGCGTCACCTCTTCTTTGGAAAAGCCGTATTTCCCCACCATCTCGGCGATGAATTCGTCGCGCAACTGGTCGGGAGTCTTGGCCTGCACGATCGCACAGGCGGTGAGCAGCGAGGTCAGCAAAATGGCGATGCGCATGGTCAGGTCGGCAGCAGTCTACGGTGAGTGTGAATGGACATCAGCATACCGAACCCCGCCATCAGGGTCACCAGCGAGGTCCCGCCATAGCTGACCAGCGGCAGCGGGACGCCGACGACCGGGAGCAGGCCGCTCACCATTCCGGTATTGACGAACAGATAGACGAAGAACACCAGCGTCAGTGAGCCGGCGAGCAACCGCGTGAAAGTATCCTGGGCCCGCGTCGCGATATACAGGCCGCGGCCTATCACGAACAGAAACAGCGACAGCAGGATCAGCACGCCGACCAGGCCGAACTCCTCGGACAGGACAGCGAAGATGAAGTCGGTATGGCGTTCCGGCAGAAAGTCGAGCTGAGACTGTGTGCCATTGAGCCAGCCCTTGCCGTATACACCACCGGAGCCGATCGCGATTTTCGATTGGATGATGTGATAGCCGGCGCCAAGCGGGTCTTTCTCCGGGTCGAGAAAGGTCAGCACGCGCTGTCGCTGGTAGTCGCGCATCAGGTACCAGATAACAGGGGCGGCAGCGCCGGCCGCGACCGTCAGGCCGCCGATCAGCTGCCAGCTGATGCCGGCCAGGAACAGCACGAATACGCCGGCGCTGGCGACCAGCACCGCGGTGCCCAGGTCCGGCTGCTTGGCGATCAGCAGCACCGGTGCGACGATCAGTACCGCCGCTATCGCCAGGCGTTGCCAGCTCGGCGGCAGGCGTTTTTCCGCCAGGTACCACGCGATCATCAGCGGCACCGCCAGTTTGACCAGTTCCGATGGCTGAAAGCGCACTATCCCGAGATCCAGCCAACGCTGCGCGCCCTTGCCCACTTCGCCGAATACCAGCACCGCCACCAGCATCGCCATGCCGGCCGCGTAGAGCCAGGGGCTCCAGCGTCGCAGTGTCGCAGGGCTGACCTGCGCGATGGCGACCATGACCGCCAGCGCCAGCACGATACGCAGGGCCTGGCGTTCCATCTGACCAAGATTCTCACCCGAGGCCGAGTACAGCACGATCAGGCCGAACCCGCACAACAGCAGCAGGCCGACCAGCAGCGGCAGATCGATATGAAACACCGCCAGCAGACCCTGCCTGCGATTCGGGTTGGTCGGCGTCAGGTCACCGAGTTGGCGCGTTGAATAGCTCATGTCCCATCCAGTGCCGGAGGCTCGTCGGGGTATAGATAGGCGTCCATGATGGCACGCGCGATCGGTGCCGCCACCGAGCCGCCATGGCCGCCATTCTCGACCACCACAGCGACTGCAATCTGCGGGTCGTCCGCCGGTGCATAGGCGATGAACAGGGCGTGATCGCGCAGTTTCTTCTCCAGTGTCTCTTCGTCGTACTCGGCATCCTGTGCCACGGTGAACACCTGCGCGGTGCCGGTCTTGCCGGCGATCTTGTAACGCTCGCTGCGGATGCGTTTGGCGGTGCCGCGCGGGCTCTCGATCACGTGCAGCATGCCGTGATGGACATCCTCCCAGTTCTGCTCGCGCACCACCGGGATGACATGTGCGCTGGGCGGGATCGGCGTTACTTCGCCGCTTTCGCGCGAGCTCAGATAGTCGACCACGTGCGGGGTGTAGAAAGTCCCGTTGTTGGCGATGGCTGCGGTCGCCGCAGCGAGCTGCAACGGGGTGGTAAGGAAATAGCCCTGACCTATACCCATGATCAGCGTCTCGCCGGGATACCAGGGTTGCCGCTTCGCCCGCCGCTTCCATTCCCGCGACGGCAGCAGGCCGGTCGACTCGCCGGTCAGGTCGATGCCGGTGCGGCTGCCGAAGCCAAACTGTGAAAGGAAGTCATTGAGTTGGTCTACGCCAAGTTCGTAGGCCAGCTTGTAGAAGAAGACATCGCACGATTGCACGATCGCGGCATCGAGGTCCATGGTGCCGTGGCCGGTCTTCTTCCAGTCGCGGTAGCGATGCGTGTTGCCAGGCAGCTGGAAGAAACCCGGGCAGTAAGCGGTGCTGTCAAACTGGATCGCCCCGCGCTCCAGGCCGGCCAGACCCATGAACGGCTTGACTGTCGACCCCGGTGGGTACTGACCGCGCAGGGCGCGGTTGTACAGCGGGCGACTTTCGTCGTCCTGCAGGGCGTCGTAGTTCTTGGTGCTGATCCCCTCGACGAACAGATTGGGGTCATAACCCGGCTGGCTGACGAAGGCGAGGATGCCGCCGTTCTTCGGATTGATCGCCACCGCCGCGCCGTTATTGTCGCCGAAGGCCTTCATCGCGACCTCCTGCAACGCGATGTCGAGGTGCAGGTGGATATCCACCCCGGATTCGGGTGGCGCCTGCTCCAGGGTGCGTACCCTGCGTCCGGCCGCGTTAACTTCGACCTGCTCCAGACCAACTGCGCCGTGCAGTGCCGATTCGTAGGTCTTCTCCACCCCGTTTTTGCCGATGTGGCTGGTCCCGGCATAGTTGGACACGTCGATCTGCTCGAGATCGCGTTGGCTGATGCGGCCGACGTAACCCAGTACATGGGTGGTCTTCACGTCGTGCGGATAGTGGCGCAACAGCTGCGCCTTGATGTCCACGCCGGCGAATCGATGCCGATGGACCGCGAACTGCGCGGTCTCGTCCTGACTCAGATTGACCCTGATGGGCACGCTGTCGAAACGGCGCCTGCGCTTTTTGAGCTGCCAGAAGCGTTCCAGGTCTTCGTCGCTGATCTCGATCACCTTTGCCAGCTCGGCCAGGGTGGTGTCGAGGTGTTCGACCTGCTCCGGAGTGATCTCCAGGCTGTAGGCGGGGCGGTTTTGCGCCAGCAGCACGCCTTTGCGGTCGTAGATGAGTCCGCGCGTCGGTGGCAGTGGCAGTACCTTCACCCTGTTCTCGCGTGACAGCGTGGTGAAGTGCTCGTGGTCGACGATCTGCAGCTGGACCATGCGCCAGATCAGCACGGTGACCGCGGCCAGGACCAGGAGGCCGGCGATGATGGCCCGGTTCAGGAAGGCCTGGCTTTCGCGAATCGTGTCCTTGAGCAGCATGGGGGCGGGGGGTTCTCAGCTGACCTTGAAGTGCCGACGGACCTTGCGCAGGGTGACAAAGACCCAGGGCCAGAGCAGGGCGCCGATCAACGGCACGCTCCAATAGATCAGGCCGGGCGAAGTGCCACGTGTCGCCCCGGTCACCCACAGCGCGAGCAGATGTTCGATCACCAGCAGGATCAGTATACCCAGTGACTGCTGCCAGAACGGAAACACGCGAATGCGCTGGTGGAGCTGAATGGCGACAAAGGTCACGACCGAGAGGCCGAGCGCGTGCTGGCCGAGCAGGGTGCCGGTGAGGACATCCAGCATGATGCCGGCAACAAAGCCGCTGCCGACGCCGACGCGGTGTGGCAGCGCGATCGCCCAGTAGAGCATCACCAGCGTCACCCACTGGGGGCGAAACGGCCTCGCCCAGTCCGGCATCGGCAGGATGGTCAGCAACATCGCGATGCACAGTGTGACGATGATCACCAGGCGTCCACCACCGCCACTCATGTGCCGGGCTCCGCCGTCGCGTCGACACCAGGGGTATCCGATGGTTCAGGGGTGGCAGCTGCATCCGTGGGCAGGTCGGATGCCGGCGGATCCTCGGTGAGCTTTGTCCTCGGCGGCCTTTCCGGCAACTGGTTCGGCACCGTCCACACCAGCAGGACCTCGCGGCTGCGGTCCAGGTGGGCGCGTGGCTGGGCCAGCACATCGGAGAAAGGGGCGTCCGGCGAGCGGTCGATACGTGTCACCCGGGCCACCGGGTAGCCGGGCGGGAACTTGCCACCGAGGCCCGAGGTTACCAAGAGGTCGCCTTCGACGATGTCCGAATTGGTTGGCAGGTAGGGGAGCTTGAGTTCGTCGATGCGCCCGGTGCCGACTGCGATGGTGCGCAGGCCGTTGCGCAGTACCTGGACCGGCAGCGCGTGACTGGTATCGGTGATCAGCAACACGGTCGACGAGAACGGGGTGACCGCAATCACCTGACCCATGACGGCGTGCGCATCCAGGATCGGTTGTCCGACGAACACGCCGGATGCCGAGCCCTTGTTGATCAGCACCTGCTGCTTGTAGGGATCGAGGTCGACCGAAGACAACTCGGCAACCAGTACGCGGTCACCGACCTTGAACGACGAGTCGACGAGGTCGCGCAGGCGCATGTTCTCGGCTTTCAATGACTCGTACTTCTGCAGTTCGGCACGCAGGCGCAGGTTCTGGTCCTTGAGTTCGCTGTTCTGTTCGAGCAGCGCCTCGCGCGTGCTGGTGGATTCGCTGACCCAGTGTGAAGCAGTAAACGGCAGATCGGCCAGGTAGTGCAGGGGATAGGTCAGAAACGCCAGCGCGCTGCGCAACTGCTCGAGATGGTGGAACCGGTGGTCGAGCACCAGCAGGATCAGAGACAGGATCACGGTGACGACCAGACGGGTGGCTTGCGACGGGCCCTGTGCAAAAATCGGCTTGATGTTGACGCTCTCCGTTCTTGCGATGTGCCTCGCGCGCCAGGGCCGGGCCCTGACGCCTTGCAGCTTTACTCGACCGTGAAGATCTCGCCTCCGCGCTCGTCCATCAGTTCGAGGGCGCGCCCGCCGCCGCGTGCGACACAGGTCAGGGGGTCCTCGGCGATGATCACCGGCAGGCCGGTCTCTTCCTCGATCAGGCGGTCGAGATCTTTGAGCAGCGCGCCGCCACCGGTGAGTACGATGCCGCGTTCGGCGACATCGGCACCGAGTTCGGGCGGAGTCTGTTCGAGTGCCTTCTTGACGGCATCGACGATGCCCGACAGCGGCTCCTGCAACGCCTCCAGGATCTCGTTCGAACTCAGGGTGAAGCTGCGCGGTACGCCCTCGGCCAGGTTGCGGCCTTTGACCTCCAGTTCCCGCACCTCGTTCCCCGGGTACGCCGAGCCGATCTCTTTCTTGACCCGTTCCGCGGTGGCCTCGCCAATCAGCGTGCCGTAGTTGCGTCGGACATAGTTGATGATCGCCTCATCGAACTTGTCACCGCCGATGCGCACCGAGTTGGAGTAGACGATGCCGTTGAGGGAGATGATCGCGACCTCGGACGTGCCGCCGCCGATATCCAGCACCATTGAGCCGCGTGCCTCGTCTACCGGCAGGCCGGCGCCGATCGCGGCCGACATCGGCTCCTCGATCAGGTATACCTCCCGTGCGCCGGCCCCTGCAGCCGATTCCTTGATCGCGCGGCGCTCGACCTGGGTCGAGCCACAGGGCACGCAGACCAGCACGCGAGGGCTGGGGCGGATCAGGCGCGATTCATGCACCTTGTGGATGAAGTACTGCAACATTTTCTCGGTCACCGTGAAATCGGCGATCACGCCTTCCTTCATCGGGCGGATGGCGGTGATGTTGGCCGGTGTGCGGCCGAGCATCTTTTTCGCCTCTTCGCCGACCGCGGCGACTGACTTGGGGCCCCCGGGTCCGCGGTCCTGGCGTATCGCGACGACCGACGGCTCATTCAATACGATCCCCTGGTCGCGGGCGTAGATGAGCGTGTTGGCAGTACCGAGGTCGATCGAGAGATCGTTGGAAAAGAGTCCACGAATACGGCGAAGGAACATGCTGTGACTTCCGATGACCGGCCGGACCACCTCGCTGCGAGGGTTCCGACCGTTGACGATTGAGCGGTAAGCCGGGCAACCCATGCCCGGAAAGACGCGTAATCTAACAACGGCCCCGGGGTTCGGCAAGGGCACGGGTTCTCAGTTGGTTTCGGCCGCCCGCCCGAATGTGGTAATTTCGCCGCCTCGTTCGCTTGAACTCCTTTGAAACGCACGCTTATGTCCCTATCTGCTGACGATGTCGCAAAGATCGCCCATTTGGCCCGCCTCGCGGTGGCGCCGGGGGAAAACGCCGCACTCGGGCGCGAGCTGTCGAATATTCTCGATCTGGTGGCGCAGATGGATGCTGCCGATACCGCCGGCGTGGTGCCGATGGCCCATCCGCTGGACATGGCGCAGCGGCTGCGCGACGACGCGGTCAGCGAGCAGAACAGCCGCGACCAGTACCAGGCCGGTGCCCCGGCGGTCGAGAACGGCCTGTTTCTGGTGCCGAAGGTCATTGAATAAATAGTTCCGAGTTGTGGGTCCTGGTTTGGAGTCGGGCGGCTTTGTGTCCCGGCATAGCACAACTCAAAACTCACAACTCAGTACTCAAACCTCAACACTTCCAGGCCCCTTTATGGAACTGCACGAACGATCGATCGCCCAGCTGAGTGCCGGGCTGCGCAGCGGCGAGGTGTCCAGCACCGAACTCACAAAGCACATGCTGCAGCGCATCAGGATGCACGATGCGGCGCTCAACAGTTTTATCACGGTGACCGAAGAGCTGGCGCTGACGCAGGCCAAGGCAGCCGATGCGCGAATCGCCGATGGCACGGCCGGGGCGTTGACCGGTATTCCGATCGCGCACAAAGACATCTTTTGTACCCGCGATGTACGAACCAGCTGTGGCTCGCGCATGCTCAAGGACTTCGTCTCACCTTACGACGCGACCGTGGTTGAGAATCTGCAGCGTGCCGGCGTGGTCATGCTGGGCAAGACCAACATGGATGAGTTCGCAATGGGTTCCTCGAACGAGACCAGCCATTTCGGCCCGGTGCGCAATCCCTGGGACCGGGAGACCGTGCCCGGTGGTTCCTCCGGTGGTTCCGCGGCAGCGGTGGCGGCGCGCCTGTGTATCGCCGCGACCGGTACCGATACCGGTGGTTCGATCCGTCAGCCGGCAGCACTGACCGGCATCACCGGACTCAAGCCAACCTACGGACGCTGCTCGCGCTGGGGGATGATCGCGTTCGCCTCGTCACTCGACCAGGCCGGCCCGATGACCCGCAGCGCCGAAGACGCGGCGCTGATGCTGACGGGCATGGCGGGATTCGATGAGCGCGATTCGACCAGCGCGCAACGCCCTGTCGATGACTATGTGGCGGCGCTCGGCCAGGACATCCGTGGCGTACGCATCGGCATCGTCAGGGAATTCATGGGTGAGGGGCTGGATGCCGGGGTCGGCGCCTCGATCCAGGTGGCGATCGATGAACTGAAGCGACTCGGTGCCGAGATTGTCGAGGTGAGCCTGCCGAATGCCGGCCTGTCGGTGCCGGCCTATTACGTGGTCGCACCGGCGGAGTGTTCGTCCAACCTGGCGCGTTTTGACGGCGTCCGTTACGGGCATCGCTGTGCCGCGCCGAAGGACCTCGAGGATCTGTACAAACGATCGCGCTCCGAGGGGTTTGGCCCCGAGGTGAAGCGCCGCATCATGATCGGCACCTATGCGCTGTCGGCCGGCTACTACGATGCCTACTACCTCAAGGCGCAGAAGATCCGTCAGCTGATTGCCGACGATTTCCGCAAGGCATTCGCCGAGTGTGACGTGATCGTAGGTCCCACTGCGCCCAGCACCGCCTTCCGTATAGGGGAAAAGGCCGACGACCCGGTATCGATGTACCTGTCTGACATCTACACCATTGCGGTCAACCTCGCCGGTCTGCCCGGTATGTCGATCCCGGTCCAGCCCAGCGCCGGTATGCCGGTGGGACTGCAGCTGATCGGCGGGCTGTTCGACGAGGCGCGGCTGCTCAACGTCGCGCACCAGTTGCAGCTGGCGACGGACTGGCATCGACAGGCCCCGGCGGGGTTTTAAGGCGCGCGCCGGGTGCCGCTGAACAGACGCCTCGACCGCCAACTCTGACTAACGAACACGTTTCGGGAACACCAATCATGCAATGGGAAACCGTCATCGGGCTTGAGATCCACACCCAGCTTGCCACGCAGTCGAAGATATTCTCGGGATCCTCGACAGCCTTCGGTGCCGAACCGAATACCCAGGCGTCGCTGATCGACCTGGCGATGCCGGGCGTTCTGCCGGTGCTGAACAAGGAGGTGGTGCGCATGGCGGTGCGTTTCGGCAAGGCGATCGATGCCGAAGTGGCGCAACGCTCGGTGTTCGCGCGCAAGAACTATTTCTATCCCGATCTGCCGAAGGGCTACCAGATCAGCCAATACGAGCTGCCGGTGGTCGGCAAGGGTATGGTGGAGATCACCCTCGAAGACGGGTCGAGCAAGCGCGTTGGCGTGACCCGTGCTCACCTCGAGGAAGACGCCGGCAAGTCCTTGCACGAAGACTTCCACGGCATGACCGGCATCGATCTGAACCGCGCGGGCACGCCGCTGCTGGAAATCGTGTCCGAACCCGACATGCGCTCTGCAAAAGAGGCGGTGGCATACGCGAAAAAGATCCACCAGATCGTCACCTTCATCGGCATCTGCGACGGCAACATGCAGGAAGGCTCGTTCCGTGTGGACGCCAACGTATCGATCCGGCCTAAGGGTCAGGCCGAACTTGGAACACGCGCGGAACTGAAGAACATCAACTCGTTCCGCTTCCTGGAGAAGGCGATCAATTTCGAGATCACCCGCCAGATCGATGTGATCGAGGACGGTGGCAAGGTCGTGCAGGAGACCCGTCTGTACGACGCCAACAAGGACGAGACGCGCTCGATGCGTTCCAAGGAGGAGGCCAACGACTACCGTTACTTCCCCGACCCCGATCTGTTGCCGCTGGAGATCGACGAAGCCTTCATCAACGAGGTGGTCGCGACCATGCCGGAGCTGCCGGATGCGCGACGCGCACGTTTCGAGTCGCAGTACGGCTTGTCCGCCTTCGATGCCGATCTTCTGACCGGCAGCCGCGCCCAGGCCGATTATTTCGAGGCCGCGGCACAGGTCGGCGGCGATGCCAAGTTGACCGCCAACTGGGTGATGGGCGATCTGGCGGCGGCACTGAATCGCGACGGTTTCGACTTCGCGCATAGCCCGGTGGCGGCTGCCGCGCTCGGCGAGTTGGTCGCGCGCATCCGTGACAACACGATCTCGGGCAAGATCGCCAAGGACGTGTTCACCGCGATGTGGGCAGGCGAAGGCGGCGCGGATGAGGTCATCGAGGCTAAAGGTCTCAAGCAGATCACCGATACCGGTGCTATCGAGGCACTGGTGGACGCAGTGTTGGCGGCGAACCCTGAGCAGGTGGAGAACTACCGCAACGCGGATGCGGACAAACAGCCTAAGATGCTCGGTTTCTTCGTCGGCCAGATCATGAAGCAGTCGCAGGGCAAGGCCAATCCGCAGCAGGTCAATGCATTGCTGCGCGAAAAGCTGGGGTAGTTCGGCGCCCCTCGTCGTGGCGTCCGCTACCGGTCGCCGGTCCATCATGTGCACGGGGCCCGCACGCGCGCTGCCCGTCCATTAAATGCCATCACTGGCCCGGGGTTGAGCAGTGGCTGACGACATTCGTATCCGTGTAGCTTCGGAACCCGATGGCGGGGCCTGGGATGACTACGTCCTGGCACATCCGCAGGGTACTTTTTTCCATCGCTACGGCTGGAAGCGTCTCCTGGAGGCGACCTACGGTTATCCCGGTCACTACCTGGTGGCCGAGCGCGCGGGCACCTGGTGCGGCGTGTTCCCGCTGGGTGAGGTCAGGCACCTGCTGTTCGGTCATTCGCTGATATCGGTGCCGTTCTGCGTCTACGGTGGTGTGCTGGCGGACGACGAGCGGGTGCGCGAGGCGCTCGAGGCGCATGCAGTACAACTGGCCGAACGCCTGGGTGTTGATCACCTCGAAGTGCGCAACGACCATCCCGTGCGTGATGACTGGCCGCGCAAGGCCGATCTGTACGTCACTTTCCGCCGTGAGTTGAGCGAGGACCACGAGGTCAACATGACTGCCATCCCGCGCAAGCAGCGGGCGATGGTACGCAAGGGCATCAAGGCCGGCCTGGTCGGCGAGGTCGACGACGGCATCGAGCATCTCTACCGCGCGTATTCAGAGAGCGTGCGCAATCTGGGAACCCCGGTGTTCCCGAAGGCGCATTTCCGCGCGATCAGGGCCGAGTTCGGTGACGATGTCGATGTCGTCACCGTCAGGCACGACGGCGAGGTGGTCGCCTCGGTGATGAATTACTACTTCCGCGACCAGGTGCTGCCTTTCTACGGTGGCGGTATCTCTGCGGCGCGCGAGCTGGCGGCCAACGACTTCATGTACTGGGAAGTGATGCGCCGCGCGGTGGAACGCGGTTGCCGGGTGTTCGATTTCGGCCGCAGCAAGGTGGATACCGGTTCGTACAGCTTCAAGAAGCACTGGGGTTTCGAACCGCAGCCGCTGAGTTACGAATACCACCTGGTGCGTGCGACGCAGATGCCGGACCTCAATCCCAACAATCCGAAGTACCGGGTCTTCATCAATGCCTGGAAGCGACTGCCGATCGGGGTGAGTCGGTTGATCGGTCCCTGGTTGGCGAAAGGTCTGGCGTAACCCGAAACTCTCGCCGGCAGTCAAACGGAGCGCCGTCAGGCGACGTTGACGCGGTTCCTGCCCTTGTCTTTGGCCCGGTACAGCGCCTGATCGGCGCGATTCAGCAGATCCAGGATGTCTTCATCCTTGCGATACGTTGCGACCCCGGCAGACAGCGTGATCTGGCCCAGCGGCTTTTTGTTGTCGGCGCGAACCAGCTGTGCGTTGGCGACTGCCGTGCGGATCGACTCTGCCACCGCTTGCGCGCCCTTGCTGCCGGTTGTCGGCAGCAGGACGGTGAATTCTTCGCCGCCATAGCGGGCGGCAGTGTCTTTGCCCTTGATATTCTTCTGCAGAATCTGCGAAACGAATCGGATAACACGGTCGCCGATCAGGTGACCGTGGGTGTCGTTGACCGATTTGAAATGATCGATGTCGAGCATGATGACCGAGGGTGGCTGGCCGTTTGGCATCTCCGCGACGGCCGCGTTGAGCCGGTCGATCAGTGCGAAGCGGTTGTACAGACCGGTCAAGGGGTCGGTAATCGCGCGCTGGCGCTCAACCAGCAACTGCTCCTGAAGTTCCTCGATCTCGCGCGACTTCGACTCGAAATGGTGCTGCAGGTCGCTGGTGGCATTGCGCATCGAGCAGGTTTCGATGATCAAAGTCTGCAGCATCTGGCGGATATTCGTCAGGTCATTGTTCGCGTCCACACCCTTGGCGAATCCGTCGAGGGTGCCCTCGAAAGCCTGCACATCGCTGCCGGCATCGCTCAGCGAGGTGCCGACATCGAACAGGATCTTGTTGAGGTTGCTACGCACCTGCTCGATATTGCCGATGTTGTGTTCTGCGACGTATTGGCGATGGAGCCGGGCACACACTACCGCGGTGAACGCGGCGTTTTCTGCGATCAGGCGGTCGATCTCGGTCTTCAGTTCCGGATTTTCGCCGCTGACATAGGTATACCAGACCGTGTAGTTGTGCGGGGTCGGGGGCACCTCGTGGCGCGACATCAGCGGGACGGCCAAGCGCAACAACTCGGCCGCAGTGTCAGCGGTTACGTCGTGAGCAATGGCACTCATTCTAATTTCCTCGGGCCGTACTTGGGCTGTCGTCACAGTCCTTCGATGTGGTATCGGTCGATGCCGGCCGGGACTTTAGGGCGGTTTTCAGCCGGGTCGCACGGGGCGCTCGGCCAGTGCAACCGTATACTGCCGTCCCTGCTTGATCTTCTGGTGATTGCCGAAGACCTCCTCAAAGGCGCGCGCAATGAACTGGCGCAGGCCGCTGATCACCACCACGTAGAAACGACCACCCGGCTCCAGGCGCTCGCGGATGTCGTGAAAGAACAGGTAGTAATGCTCCTTGCTGGTCTTCGCCGGCAGATTGGTCACCGCCAGCGTGAAAGACTGTGGCGGTACATGACGAAGGCCATCACTCAACATCGCGTGCGCATTGTCGATGTGGTTCCGCCGGGCATTGGCGTTCGCGTACTCGACGGCCACGAAATCCTTGTCGACCATCAGGCAGTGCCCTCGTGGCGCGGCCCGGGCGATCGCCAGGCCAAGCGGGCCGTAACCACAGCCGAGGTCGATCGCGCGCTCGTCCGGCCTCACCTCCAGGTGGTCGAGCAGCAGGCGTGTCCCCTCGTCAATCGCCTTGGGCGAAAACAGTCCCCAGGTGGTGTGGAAGGTCAGCCGATGCCCGAGCAGGGTGTCGCTGAACACGATGTCCTGGCGCAGGCGTTCGATTTCAAAGGGTGGTCTGGTGTTCTTTGTCATAGCGTTCGTCGGATAGACGCAGCCAATCGGCGATGCGTGGGAGGTGGTGGGCGAAACCCTCGAAGCGGTGGCTGCCACCGGGCATGCTCAGCACATCCTTGCCGGCATAGAACGCTTCGGCGCGGCGGAAATCGAGAACCTCATCGCCCTGCTGCAGCAATACCAGGTAGCGCTCGTCTGCTGCCAGCTGCTTTCGCTGCAGCCGGGCCAGTGCCGGCAGGAAATCCGCGCCGACATCGAAAGCGGCGCCGTCACACCAGCGTGTCTGCGCCCCGAGGTGATCGGCGAGCAATTCATGGGGCCGCACGACCGGGTTGATCAGCACCGCGGGCAGCCGTGTTGCTGCGTTCAGGCAGGTGGCATAGAAGCCGCCCAGTGAGGAACCGACCAGGGCGTCGACGGGGTGACGCCGGAGCAGGCCCCGCAGGGTGTCCATTGCGCGGTCGGGGTGAAACGGCAGGTCGGGCGCGAGGACGCGTTCAACACCGAAATGGCGGCGCAGTTGCAGGGATTTCTCCCCCCAGCCGCAGCTGCCGAACCCGTGGATGAACAGGATCATCGCTGACATACCGGGCAGGCCGGGTCTGCGCGCAGGCGCAGCTCGCGCCATTGCAACCGCAGGGCGTCTAGCATCAGCAGGCGGCCGCCGAGCGACTCACCAATACCGCTGAGCAGCTTGATGGCCTCAACGGCCTGCATCGCTCCGATGATGCCGACCAGCGGCGCGATCACCCCGTTTTCGCTACAGCGCAGTTCTTCCTCGCCATCCTCGGCGTACAGACAGCGATAGCAGGGGCCGCCGGGGCGGCCGTCGAATACCGTGATCTGGCCGTCCCAGCGGATGGCGGCACCGGATACCAATGGCGTATGCAGCGCCTGGCACGCCTCGTTGAGGGAGAATCGGGTGGCGAAGTTGTCGCTGCAGTCCAGTACCACGTCCGCGGCCTCGACCGCCGAATGCAACGCCGCTCCATGCAGGCGCATGTCGCGCAGTACGAGATGGGTGGTTGGATTCAGCGCCTGCAGGGTGAGCTGGGCAGAGCGGGTCTTCGGCATGCCGATATGGCGGCTGCTGTGCAGCACCTGGCGCTGCAGGTTGCTCAGGTCCACCTCGTCGTCGTCCACCAGCTCCAGGGTGCCGACGCCGGCCGCGGCCAGATACATGGCCGCAGGTGAACCCAGACCGCCCAGGCCTATGATCAGTGCCCGGGCACCGCGCAGGCGTTGCTGGCCTTCGATCCCGAATTCCGGGAGCATGATCTGGCGGCTGTAACGCAACAGTTCATCGTCTTCCATCGGGAGGTTGCAGCATCTTGAATGAGTGGTTCGTGGCTGGCGGCCGGCGAGCGGCAAACGCCCGGGTCAGAGGTAACGCCGCCAATGCTCCGGCCGGTCGTCCTGGCAGCCATGATCGCGCTTGCGATAACGATTCACGAACACCTTCTGCGTGCAGTTGCTCTCGCCCTTGGCGCAACCCAGGTTGGCACGCTGCGTCTCTTCGGTGTAGTGGAACAGGGCGCGACGGATTTTGTACTTCAGTCGGTTGTCGAGATGGAAGCCGTTTTGCTCCAGCAATGCCTCGATATCGGCCAGGCACACCACGAGCAGGTGGTAATGCACTTCGATCAGCCCGGTACTGAGGGTCTCGACGTGCCGGACACCGTCGACTTCGACCAGCAGTGCGGCCGCCGATCCCGCCTGATCGGGATCCGGGTGCAGGGTGCAAAACGCGATCTCGCGTCTCTTGAACAGGCTGTCGCCTTGCGTTTCCATGGGGGCAATGCTGTGCTGAAAGGCCGTATCGGTCAAGGGGGATTACCCCGTACCCGGTTGTGCGCTCCGGGCTGCGAATCGGCCGCCGCAATGGCGGTTATGCCCTGCCAGATCACGCTGTGAACTCACCTGGTTGAACCCGCGCTGGCGCAGCAGTGCGGCCACCTGGTCGCCTTGGTCTGCGCCGTGCTCCAGCCACAGCCAGGCGCCGGGCAGGAGATACGCGGGTGCGGTGTCGATGATGTGTCGAATCGCGTCCAGCCCGTCGGTCCCCGATACCAGTGCCTGTGATGGTTCAAAGCGCAGGTCGCCACGTTCCAGGTGGCGGTCGCCGATGGCGATATAAGGCGGATTGCTCAGGATCAGGTCGAAGCGCGGCTGCGTGGGCAGTGCGGCGAACCAGTCGCTCAGCAGGAACTCGATGTGGCCCAGCCCGAGGTAGTGGGCGTTGCGCCGCGCAATATCGAGCGCGCCGGCCGAGGCATCGACTGCGGTGATCTGCCAGTCCCTGCGTTCGGCGGCGAGGGCCAGCGCGATTGCGCCGCTGCCGGTACCAAGGTCCAGCACCCGCGCGCGCGGCGGCAGGTCGAGTCCGAGGGCAATCTCGATCAGGTGCTCAGTCTCCGGTCGCGGTACCAGGGTGTCGCGGCTGACGCCAAGACGCAGCGACCAGAACTCACGTTCGCCAGTCAGGTGGGCGATCGGGTGCCCGGCAGCGCGCTGTGCAACCAGCTGCTCGAATTGCAGGACCTGTTGCGCATCGGGGACATGCTCAGGCCAGCCGTAAAGCCAGCTGCGGTCACGGCCCAACACGTGCGCCAGCAGCACCTGGCTGTCGAGTAGCGCGTCGTCCGAGCTTGTCTCCAGTGTCTTGCGTGCGCGGTCCAGCAGCTCGCGCAGCGTATTCATTCGGCGCCGAGGGCCGCCAGCTGTTCGGCCTGGTACTCGTGGGTCAAGGGGTCGAGCAACTGGTCCAGAGCGCCTTCCATGATCTCGTCGAGCTTGTACAACGTCAGGTTGATGCGATGATCGGTGAGCCGGTTCTGCGGAAAGTTGTAGGTGCGGATGCGTTCGGAGCGATCGCCGCTACCGACCTGCAGGCGCCGGTCTTCGGCGCGGCTGGCTGCGGCACTGGCGCGTGCAGCGGCCAGCAGGCGCGACTGCAGCAGCGACATCGCACGTGCCTTGTTCTTGTGTTGCGAGCGTTCGTCCTGGCATTCGACCACGACGCCGGTGGGCAGATGGGTGATGCGCACCGCTGAATCCGTGGTATTGACGTGCTGGCCTCCGGCCCCGGACGAGCGGTAGGTGTCGATGCGCAGGTCGTTGGGATTGATATCGAACTCATCGACGGCCTCGGCCTCGGGCAGCACTGCGACGGTGCAGGCCGATGTGTGAATGCGGCCTTGTGCCTCGGTCTCCGGGACGCGCTGCACGCGGTGTGCACCGGATTCGAATTTCAGTCGCGAGTAGACGTCTGCGCCAATGATTCTAACGACCACCTCCTTGTAGCCGCCGTGTTCACCGATACTCTCGCTGATCATCTCGGTCTTCCAGCGCCTGCGCTCGGCGTAACGCAGGTACATGCGCAGCAGGTCGCCGGCGAACAGCGCAGCCTCGGCACCACCGGTGCCGGCCCGCACCTCGAGATAGATGTTGCGCTCGTCGTTAGGGTCGCGTGGCAGCAGCAGGCGTTGTAGCTCGGGCTCCAGTTCACGCAGCGTGGCACGCGCATCCTCGCAGGCGTCCTCGGCGAGCTCGGCCATTTCCGGATCGGCCAACATGGCCTCGGCACTGCGCAGTTCATCCTCGGTGCCGGCATAACGCTGATAGCACTGGCCGACGGGTTCGAGTTGCGCGTACTCGCGGCTGAGGTCGCGAAAGCGGTTGGTATCGGCCTGCACGTCCGGGTCGGTGAGGAGTACGGCGATTTCCTGGAAACGCTCGCTGATCTGTTCGAGTTTGTGGCGGATGCTGGATTTCATCGTCAATGGCTGTCGCCGGGTGGGTGAAACGGGGCATGGATCCGCCACGCCGATTGGCGTGGCGCTGTGTGCAGCCTGCTAGTGCTTGCCGGTATCGCCGTGGCCGAGCTGAAACAGGGCGTTGGCCGCCTCGAGCAGTTCGTGCCGGCCGGTGCTGCCGGCCTCGCGCAGCTGGGTGCTCGGTGTGTGCAGCAGCTTGTTGGTCAGGGCCTGGGCGAGGAAGTTCAGCGCCTCTTCGGGCGGCTTGCCCGACTCGACCATGCGCAGTGCCTTGGCCAGTACCTCGTCACGGATCTCGCAGGCCTGGCGGCGATAGTCCTGGATCAGCCCTACCGCATCGAGCGAGCGCATCCAGGCAATGAAGTCGTCGACCTGGAACTGGATGATCTCTTTCGCCTGTTCGGCCGCCTCCTGACGCGAACGCAGATTGCCCTGGATCACCTCGTCGAGGTCGTCGACGGTGTACAGGTAGACGTCCTCGAGATCGGCCACCTCGGCCTCGATGTCGCGTGGTACCGCAATGTCGACCATGAAGATCGGCTGGTGACGCCGCCGCTTCAACGCGCTTTCCACGGTGCCCTTGCCAAGGATGGGTACCGGGCTGGCGGTCGATGCGATCACGATGTCGGCGTCGGCCAGATGCGAGGGGATTTCCGTGAGGCTGATAGCGTAGGCATCGAATTGCTCGGCCAGTTCCTGCGCACGAGCAATGGTCCGGTTGGCGACGATGATGCGCCCGATGCCGTTCTGTACCAGGTGTCGCGCGGCGAGCTCGATGGTCTCGCCGGCGCCGATCAGCATCGCGGTCTGCTGGGACAGATCGGAAAAGATCTGGCGTGCCAGGCTGACTGCGGCAAACGCGACCGATACCGGGCTGTCGCCGATCGCGGTATCCGTGCGCACCCGCTTGGCGGTGGAGAACGCGTGCTGGAAGAGCCGGGTCAGCATCTTGCCGCAGCGTCCGGCGTCGCTCGCTGTCTGAAAGGCGCTTTTGACCTGACCCAGAATCTGCGGCTCGCCGAGCACCAGGGAGTCGAGGCCGCTGGCGACCGACAGCAGGTGGTCGATCACACGGCGTCCTTCGTAGGCGTACAGGTAGGGCGCGATGTCCTCAACCGCCAGCCCGTGGAACCCGGCCAGCCACTCGCGGGTCAACTCGATTGAATCGTCGCTCGCGTGACAGTACAGCTCGGTACGGTTGCAGGTGGACAGGATGACGGCCTCGTGCACGCCGGTCAGCTCGGTCAGGCTTCGCAGCGCGGCCACGACGATATCCGGCCCGAACGTAATGCGTTCGCGGATACTAACCGGGGCGGTCGTATGGTTGAGTCCGATGGCTAGCAGCGGCATGGTGGCCTTGTCGGCGCTGGAATGAGGTAGAAATTTTGAGATATCAAAGAGTTGAATGCAAGTACCAGGTGCGCGGCAAAAACAGCTCGGATTGCGATTCCGGCGCTTGCGCGCAAACGGCGATCCGTTAACCTTAGCAGCGTGAAAATACTGACATTCAGCCTGGCTACCGTGTTGTTGCTTGCCGTCCAGGGCTGTCAAACCATAAAGCAGACAGACATCGCCCCGGGCGCCGCAGCGGAAGTGCCGGGAGCGCCGGCGCCCGTGCTGCCGTTCGCCGAACCGGCCCCGGTGGCGCGCGAACTCGACGAGGACCTGGTGTTCAGCTACCTGGTCGGCGAGATCGCGGCACACCGTGGCGAGCTGCGCCTGTCACAGGCGCACTATCAGCATGCCGCGATACTGGCCCGCGATGCCTATGCGGCCGAGCGAGCGACCCGCATCGCCCTGCACCTGAAGGATTATCAGGCTGGCCTGGCGTCGGCGAGGCGCTGGGTGGAACTTGCACCCAATGACATCACGGCGCGGCAGCTCGCCGCGGTGCTGTTCATGCGCAACAAGCAACTGGATGCGGCCGGTGAACAGTTGGATGCACTGGTGAAGATCGCCGATGCGCGCGGCAGTGACGGATTCCTGCAGGCGGCGAGTGCGCTCAGTGTCGAAAGCGATCGCGTCAGCGCCGAGCTGTTGATGCAGCAGTTGCACGAACGCCATTCTGATGATGTGAGATCACTGTACGCGGTCGCGGTACTGGAGACAGCACAGCGTCGATTTGGCGAGGCAGAGACGCGACTGCGGGCGGTCACTGAGCGCAAGCCCGACTGGGAGCAGCCGCGGGTGCTGCTGTCGCGGGTACTGGTGGCACAAAACCGACGTGAGGAGGCGCTCAGCTTTATCGACGAGAGTGTCCGGCGCTACCCGCAGAGCGTCCTGTTGCGCACGACCTACTCGCGACTGCTGGTCGATGCCGCCGATTATCCACGCGCCCTGGAACAGTTTCGTGCCCTGCATCGGCTGGCGCCGCAAGACGACGAGTTGGCGTTCGGCTACGCGATGCTGGCGACGCAGCAGGAGCAGTGGGCCGAGGCGCGGCCATTGTGGCAGGCGCTGCGTGGCAGTTCGGAGCGGCGCGACGAGGCGAGTTACTACCTGGCGCAGATCGAGGAGCGGGCTGGCAACGACGAGTTGGCAATCGGACTGTACCGGTCGGTCGGTGGGAGCGAGCTGAAGGTCGATGCGGTGATGCGCATGGCGCAGGTCCTCGGCCGCAGCGGCCGCCTGGCGGAAGGCCGTGAAGGGCTGCAGCAGGCGCGCATCTCCAATCCGGGACGGGCCACCGACCTGTATATCACCGAGACCCAGCTGGTGCAGAAGTATGGCGAAGAGATGGAAGCCCTGGCTCTATACGATGCGGCGATTGCGGCTTTTCCCGACGACCATGACCTGCGCTACAACCGCGCCCTGTTCATCGTCGAGCTCGGTGATTTCGAGGGCATGGAGCGTGATCTGCGACGCCTGCTCGACGAAGACCCCGATCACGCAGAGGCACTGAATGCGCTGGGCTACACGCTGGCCGATCGCAACGAGCGTCTGGATGAGGCCTTCGCGTTGGTGTCGCGAGCCTTGAAGCTGCGTCCCGACAGTCCGGCGGTACTCGACAGCATGGGCTGGGTGCTTTACCGGCAGGGTGACCTCGAACAGGCGGCGGTCTACCTGCGGCGCGCGCTGGACCTCAGCCAGGATGACGAGATAGCCGCCCACCTCGGCGAGGTGCTGTGGGTGAGCGGCAGGCAGGCAGATGCCAAAACGGTGTGGCGTCAGGCGCTCGGGCATGCGCCGGACAGTGACAAGATCCGTGCGGTCGTTCAGAGGCTGCAGGCCGGTCTGCAATGACCGAGGTTGCCTGGCCGGCCCCGGCCAAGCTGAACCTGATGCTGCGCGTGGTCGGCCGCCGGACGGACGGTTACCATCTTTTGCAGACTGTTTTTCAGTTCATCGACCTTTGTGACGAACTGTCGTTTCGCGTGCGCGATGACGGGGAGGTGCGGCGGGTCAATGAGGTGGAGGGAGTTCCGGCCCACATTGACCTGACAGTGCGGGCTGCCAATCTGCTGCGCAGCGAAGCCGGGTGCGCGGCCGGTGCTGACATCCGGGTGGAAAAGCGTATCCCGCTGGGTGGTGGCCTCGGCGGCGGCAGTTCAGACGCAGCCACCACGCTGGTTGCGCTGAACCAGCTGTGGGGTTGTGGCCTGGATAGCCCCCAGCTGATGCGTCTTGGTCTGCAACTCGGCGCCGATGTGCCGATTTTCGTTCACGGACATGCCGCGTGGGCCGAGGGCGTTGGTGAGCAGTTCACCGACATCGAGCCGATTACACCCTATTATCTGCTGCTCGCTCCGGCCGCCCATGTGGATACCGGCAAGATCTTCCAAGACCCGGAATTGACAAGGAATTCTCCCAGAATCACAATACGCGACTTTCTCGCCGGGACGCACGGCAACGATTGCCTGGCGGTGGTGAGGCGGCGCTACCCGGAAGTCGCGGCCGCATTTGACTGGCTGGCGGACAAGGCCGAGGCGAGGCTCACCGGCACCGGCGCCTGCCTGTATGCCGCCTGTGAATCGCGCGCAGAGGCGGAGGACTTGTGGCGGCAACGGCCTGATGGCCTGGCCGGATTCGTCGTCCGTGGGGTGAATCGCTCCCCATTGCTCGATGCGTGCTGAAGGAGCGGGGCTGAAAGAGTTTTTTGGGGCGTGGCCAAGTGGTTAAGGCACCGGACTTTGACTCCGGTACTCGTAGGTTCGAATCCTACCGCCCCAGCCAAATTGAAAGCGGCCGCACGGCGGCCGGGCACCGGGGGTGCATGGCGGTAGGATGAGAACCGTAAGGTTCGACGCAGGCGCGTAGCGCCGGAGAACGTCGCGCGA
>Ga0116162_10000356_pt1 | contig 33183 bp, 38 predicted proteins | sample AD_UKC105_MetaG_FD_89875 | JGI IMG/M metagenome (GOLD analysis project Ga0116162, IMG submission 89875) | Active sludge microbial communities of municipal wastewater-treating anaerobic digesters from Hong Kong - AD_UKC105_MetaG | ecosystem: Engineered > Bioreactor > Anaerobic > Digestate...
GATAACTCACCAAGCACTAAAAATTCAGCCAATTCTTCTTTCGGAATTATTTCCATCGCGGCCAACAGTCCCAGCGCAATGGGAAGATCAAAATGGCTGCCCTCCTTTGCCAGATCCGCCGGCGCCATATTCACCGTCAAGCGCTTGGGCGGCAAAGCAATTCCTAGCGCATGAAGCGCCGCGCGAACCCGCTCCTTGCTTTCCGCCACAGCCTTATCCGGCAAGCCAACAATCGTGAACGCAGGCAGCCCGTTTGAGATCTGCACCTGCACATCCACCGGCTGTACATCAATCCCCTGAAAAGCAACCGTGTTAACCCGCGCAACCATGTCCTTTTCCCCTTCTACACGTATGTCCACAGATTTCACAAACCGATGAAAATACCTGTTTCTCTGCGCTTTATAGCATATGGGGATAAAAAAGAAATGGCCGTTAAGAACTTGTTTACCTTTACCCGTTAAACACAAGGATACAAGCCGCGCAGAAATGAAAAAATAAAGCGCGCACCAAAAGAAGGACAAAGACAATGTTGAGTGAAAAAGAGCTGGCCAAACTGACAAATACGCTGCAAATCCCGATGATTGTTCAAGGCATCCTGGACGGACAGGAATCATTCACGCCCGATATGCAATATGGCCTGCACGAAATCCTGAGCGATTACCAACCAGATTCCGCACTGCTAAGCATCGCGCTGGGGGCGCACAAGATCGCCGCGCATTTCCAAAACCACAGCCCCAATATGGCGATCCTGAAACTGGAATGTGAACGCATCATTTCCGATTACGCTGAAATCTGGGTGCGCAATGCCGAATCCAAAACCCTCGATGATAATCTGGTCTTCGATACGCTGGAACAAATCCCCGAAGACCTTGAGACTCTCGCCGAACTGCTGGAAATCAACGCCACGCTCTTAAACGCGCACAATGAAGAACTGGCTAAAATTTGCGAAACATTCGCGCTGCAAGCCCATGCGCAAGTCCTGATCGCCGATACATTCATAGACTTGATGGACGAAGGCGCAGAACTTGCAGAAACATATGCGCCCACGACAACAATTTATAACGACAATGTCATCCCATTCCCGGGAACCATGAACGCATCATAAAAGTTTCATTAACCTCCAAAAAACGGGCTTTCAGAGATGAAGGCCCGTTTGATTTTTAGCATCAACGACAGGGAGGGGTGTCTCTACTTTACGCGGTCTGTCCTGTAATAAAACAACATTGCCTTTGGGTTCTATTTGTATTTTCTGATTAATAACACCCGTCCCCGCTTTGTAAAAAACTTCACCAACACGATACACGCCTTCAGCAGTTCCGAAACTTAATGCTACTGTTGCGCCCGTCCCTGCACCCAAAGCATACCCACTTGCCCCCAAAAAACCATGCACGGTCGTATCTTCAATCGGATTAATCGCCAACCACGGCCCCCATGTAACAGCATGACCCGCAACGGTCGCAAAATTGTGCCCCCCGGTACAATAAAAATCCACAGCGCTTACGGCCGTTACAACACCGCTTCCCACAAGGGTAAGCGGAATATCCGTTTTTTTTCGCTGCAATTTCGGAATATTGTAACCGGCCTGATCAAGCATCGTATTTTCTGGAAACGCAAAAGCTTTTAACTCTTCACCGACACCTTCCGTTGCCCTTTCAAAATGGGCCTTCCGTGTAAAATATTTATGAAGCTTATGGACCGTATTACCCCCGACCATCCCGCCAATACCCATCCATGCTGCTTCAGCATTCAACCCCTTCGCCAGAGTAAAAATATAGTCACTCTCTTGGGCAACATGCGCTGCGCCAGCAATAAACCCGGCCCAGCCCAGGAAATTCTTTCGGCTACTGCGCACTGCAAAATCACCAACACTTTTCCAAAAAGATTTTTGATCGTCCTTGTGCTCCGCATAAGATTTAAACGCGGCAATTCTGGCTTTTTTGATACTGCGCTTTTCAGCAAAACGACAAAAGTTGACAGTTAATCCCGGTGCATAACAAACAGCAGTCTCTGCCATAAATTCCTTAATAGATTGTGCTCCATAACTGATCCTCTGCGTCACAGGTTTCACAGCCTGACGCATTCCAAAAGACATCAATTCGGTCTCTTGCCTGAATAGCTCTTTAACTGGACGTGTAGCCCTGCCCCAGGCTTTTCTGATTTTACTTTTTTTATAAACAGCGCTAGCTGCAAACATTGCAAGAACTGCCGTCAGTCCTTCCCCATATGTTACTGAAGGTATGGCAGCGTGCAGCGCAAAATTTTCACCGATAGCGACAGCCGCCACCTGGTCCTGACTTGTTTCAATCGCCTTAACAAAAGTGTCGGCTGCCGGTGTACCGGGTTTGATAATCATGGAGACATCAACACCCTTGCCCATATTAACGTAACCCTTATTCACCGCGTATTCGCGGTAATCATTAAGGACACCATGCGTCGCAAGCGCCGCTTTATTGATCGTCATACAACTTTCCTGCGACAGGACTTTATCCAAACCGACAGAAAGTGCCGCATCTGCGACAAAATCTGGCGCAATCATTTTCACAAGATTATGAGGGTGACAGCCACCCGTATAATTCGGATCAACAAGGCTATAATCTTTTTTGATTTCCTTAGGCTGACCGCCACCAGGCAAAAACATTGTTGCATCCATCCCGGTCGCGGCGGCTTCTTCCACGGAAAGTTTTGTCGCTCCAACATTCAGTTTGCCGTTAAAAGTCAGCCACGTCATATAAGCAGCCACCGGCGCAGATAAAGTCAACGCCATCTTATGGTCTTTGATTTCCTCCCACATATGCGCGCTAAATCTTGCCGTGCTTTGCGCACTACGTCTTATTGGTTGTGCCATGGGTTGAGCGGTTTCCCGCTCCAGCATTTTTAAATATCGTTGTTGGTCTTCGGATAAATATTTAACCGGCGGCACCTCTTCTTCGGGTAAGATTGAAGATAAATACCCGGCCAGTTGATCCAGCCCGGCGCGTTTTTGGATAAGTTCGGAATCCTGCTGTGCTAAAGGATTTCTAAGACGTGAACGCGCCGCTCCGCGCTCAATCTCGATCACTTCACGGGTAAAACGCAGCAACTGCGGATGTTGACAAAACTTATCGGCCCAAACTTCAGAATCCTTACCTAAACCCAGCAATTCCCACGCTGCTTTTGATCCGGGATTATCCGTTTTGCGCGTTATATAATGCTGTTTCCACCTGCGCTGCATTTCAGGATTATCAACAATCCTGGCCAATATATGGGGTAAAGACACCGATTCCACAGATGCAGACATTCAATAGCGCCCCTAACGCCGGGGAATCTGAAATCCGGCATCCATACAACCCTTGAGAACCTCGGTAAAAACACACTGCGTATTGTCCCGATAGTGGGGGGGAATATTTCTCAGGTTAGAATTGATGTTAGCCGTATAACTAGGAACGCACTCGCCATGAACGCGGGCCAAGTGAATCGTATATTCCTTCAAAGAAGACTCAAGGCTTTTACGTTTATCCGCATCAGACACGTTCGTAAGATCGGGATCATCCGTACATTTCTTTTCATTATTTGGATCGGCCTGACGCCCCGCCTCGCAGGACACATAAATGCTATCGTCCAGATACCGCGTATATTCTCCGCAATCGACCGGAAGACGCTTTTTACCATTAATTGTATACGCGCCATGCGGATGTTCAATAATCGGATCGGCCTGCGCCTGAAAGGTTGGCAATACGGAAAGGCTGGCAAGCAACGCACCGCCAAAACAATCTCTTAAAGACATAGGTTAATTCCTCAAATGTTAAAAAATTACTCATAAATTTTCTGAAAAGCCTTCTGATACAAATTAAATAAGAATGACTCTCATTTGCTATTGACTCAACATGAGCAATTGATAATCATTCTCATTATTAAATCAAGTGCTTTTTTGATTGGGAATCTAAAAAATGGAAAAAGACAAAAAAGAAAAAGGTATGCTGTCAAAAGTTTTTGGGGGCGCTGCCAAGCTTGCCACAATCGGCGTTGCCGCTGCTGTGACATGGCAAATTCTTCTGGATCCTATCTTTTTCCCGATCATTCATAACCTGGCTGCCCACCCGACGGCGGCAGCCTGGGTTTCTTTTATTCAGGATCACACGGCCTTTATTACAGATTTTATCGGATTCACCGGCGACGGGGGCTTATTACAATCGGAATGGGGAGACGCTCTTCTGGCCGACTATTACCCGGACCCGGTAAGTAGCGGAACGACAGCCGTACAACAAGGTACTAGTGTAGCAACAGCCGTTCCAACACCGGCACCTAAAATGGATGCTACGATGTTTTTACCGCAGCCGGGCTAAACTACGATTAACCTGCCTTACTCACCATAGGACCAACCGGGCCGCCGCCCAGAATATGCAGGTGGAAATGTGGCACTTCCTGCCCGCCATCGACCCCCGTATTGGCAATCGAGCGAAAACCGTTTTTGTTCAAGCCCTGCTCATTTACGATTTTGGCTACGGCTGCAAAAAATCCGGCGACTTCCTCCACGCTTGCCCGCTTTCCAAAATCATCAATTGAAACATACCGACCGGTCGGTATGATAAGAATATGCACAGGCGCTTTTGGATCAATGTCCTTAAAAGCCAACGCATACTCATCCTCATACACCTTGTCGCAAGGAATCTCCCCGCGCAGAATTTTAGCAAAAATATTTTGATTGTCATAATTCATTATAAAAATCCTTCCCTTCAATAAAAACTCGCACTATATAAAACACATGTTGCTGAGAATGCTCAAATCAAAACTCCACCGCGCCACCGTCACACAAAGCGATTTGCATTACGAAGGCTCGATAACGATTGATCCGGAGTTGATGAATGTCGGTGAAATTAACCCTTACGAGCAAGTTGATGTCCTGAACATCAATAACGGCGAGCGCTTTACCACCTATGCCATTGAAGGACAGCGCGGTTCAGGCGTAATTGGTATCAACGGTGCCGCCGCCCGCCTTGTCCAGGCCGGTGATCTGGTAATCATCTGTTCTTATTGCGAAATCGAAAAAGAAAAAGCGCGCGGGCACAACCCGACGATTATCCTGCTAGATGACAATAACATGCCGAAAACCACATAATCAAACAATACATCGATTGTCTGTAAGCCAGGCACCCTCACCCCACGTGGTATCCTGATATTTGGAGGGTGGGCCTTGCTGCGTCGGCTTATTATCGCTCGGAACAACTGGCGCACCCGAACGACCTGCTTCCGGGCCCGTCGCACACGCAGCACTCAAAAGCATCCCGGTAAACATAACACTCAAAGTTTTTATTTTCATAATCTAATTAATAGTGGGCTCAAATGTCCATGTCAAGTATTATAAATTCCTAATGCCCGCGGCTCGCCTTTTCCTCGTGCCCGGAAATCCCGAAACGCCGCTCCAGCACCGCAAAAACATCTTCCGGCGCGATATTATGATACGACAAAAGCACCAGCAAATGAAACACCAGATCCGCCGATTCATTGGTTAAAGCCTGACGGATTGCCTCATCGCCTGATGATTTCTCCAACCGCAGCCCTTCAACAATTGTCTCCTCGGCCTCTTCACGAATTTTCTCGGAAATTTTCACACTGCCCTTATCATACAGTGAAGCCACATAAGAACTTTCAGGATCGGCTTTTTTCCGTTCCTGCAAAACCGCATACAGCTTTTCTAAAATATGCGCACTCATAATCTAAAACCCATAACCTATAATCGAACGCCTATACCCGCCTCAGCCATAGCCTGCTTGGCCTGCGCAATCGTATATTCCCCAAAATGAAAAATCGAAGCCGCCAAGACCGCACTTGCATGCCCCTCTTTAACACCATCGACCAGATGCTGCAAATTCCCAACCCCGCCCGAAGCAATAACCGGTATCGGAACCGCATCGGAAACCGCACGCGTCAACTCAAGATTAAATCCGATCTTCGTCCCGTCACGATCCATCGAGGTCAGCAGAATTTCCCCCGCGCCGTACTCGGCCATCTTGACCGCCCATTCAACCGCATCGATGCCCGTGCCCTTGCGCCCACCATGCGTAAAGATTTCCCAGCCTTCGCTACCATCTTCTTTCTCTTTGGCATCAATTGCCACGACAATCGCCTGCGACCCGCATTTTTCCGCCGCTGCACGTACAAAATCGGGGTTTTTCACAGCCGCCGAATTAATCGAAACCTTATCCGCGCCGGCACTCAATAGATTACGAATATGCAAAATCTTGCTAATCCCGCCACCCACCGTCATCGGCATGAAAACCTCATTGGCAACATGCTCCACCATATGAATGATTGTATCACGGCCCTCATGCGTCGCCGTAATATCAAGAAAGCACAACTCATCGGCGCCCTGCTCATTATAAATCTTGGCTTGCTCGACCGGATCACCGGCATCGACAATATCGACAAAATTCACGCCCTTGACGACGCGGCCTTGATCAATATCCAGACAGGGAATAATGCGGGTTTTTAACATAGAGAAAGGCTTAAAGGTTTAACTCCGTGCGCGCAATATACAAATCTAGCTCATTGGAACTTTTGGAGCAGTATCTTCAACAACGATATAAGTTAAGCCATTTTCTTTTACCGTAGGCGCCACTGCTATGCCTGCGACAGCTTGAGAGAATCCTTCAAAAGCAGCCAGCCCCGAATTTCTTGTAAGCGCCAAAGCTATATTTGGATTCTTAAGATGATTTTGTTCCAACCCATCCTTTAAGTTCATTGCTTCTTGTGCTTTATGAAACGCCGCCATAAATGCAAGCTTCTCTTCACAAGAAGCTCCTCCTAACACCTCAGCAAGAAAAGCATCAAACACACTTGTATATTTCCCAGACATACTCAATTCTCCGCAACAATTACACGCGGCGTTATAACGAAAAACATAAATATGTTAATTAAAATTAAGAAGACAAAACCGCCAGCGCTTCTTCCGGATCGACGCGCTTATCATACAAAGCCTTCCCGACAACTACACCGTTGAGGCCATGCGTCTTACTGGCCTCATTCACCGCATAAATATCGGCAATCGAGCCCACTCCACCCGAAGCAATCACCAGAATAGACGTGCTCTCCGCCAGCGCGCAGGTTGCTTCAACATTCACGCCTTTACCCGTCCCGTCACGATCAATATCGGTATATATAATCGCCGCCACGCCCGCATCTTCAAAATGCGCGGCCAATTCGCTGGCCTGAATGTTGGAACCATCGATCCAGCCATCAACCATCACCTCACCGTCAAGAGCATCAATCCCCACGGCGATCTGGCCCGGAAATTTCCGGCACGCCCATTTTACGAGTTCAGGATCGCGCACAGCGGCCGTGCCCAAAATCACCCGGCTTACGCCTGCTTCAATCCAGTGCTCAATCTGCCCGCGATTGCGAATACCGCCACCAAGCTGCACCGGAATATCGACCATCTCCAAAATCGCCCGCACCGCACAATGATTTTTCGGCACGCCTTCAATAGCGCCATCCAGATCAACAATATGTAACCAGCTAAACCCCGTCTGCGCCCACTCGAGCGCCTGCCCCACCGGATCTTCGTTATAAACCGTGTCACGCGTCATGTCACCTTGCACAAGACGCACACACTTGCCACCTTTCAAATCAATCGCAGGATAAATTATCATGAGGAAAAGATATAAAGAAAACGCCAGCCTCGTACAAGAGACCTTCACAATAACAAAAGACACCAAAAAGCTTGACTTTACATAAAAATACAGCTATCATCCCACACAGTTTTACAGAATTTAAAGAAATAGGGACTAAAAATGTCAAATTCTAGGCTTTCAACTCTTGTATTTGATGACGCGAAGAAAAAAGTTCACAACGCTTCCTTAGAAACGCTACAGCCGGTCATTGGCCGTCTGGAAGAAACTTATAAGGAAAAACCAAAAGCAACCGCCACTTTAATCAATATTTTATTGGAACACCCCAGCTATAAAGTCGTCTGCGCCCTTGCAAAGAGCAAGACCCTCTCTCATTTCCCTGAAGCGCAAATGAATCTGGCAACCCACGAAAGACTAAAGCACAAATCCTTTCTCGCCGCCTTGCCGGGCCTAACAGATGACGTGCAAGTACACTTGTCACGTTTAGGCTTTCCAGAAGCGGCCCCGTCAACAAATTCTAAATCAAACACTTTAGCCCTCGAAAACAACAATGAAATCGTTCTGGAAACAGGAAAAAACTCCTCAAAAACAGCAAACTTCAATACTGCAAGCCACGACCATAACAACGGATACAAATTTGAAATGTTACCCCTCATTACACAGGAGGACAAAAACCGGCGCACAAACGCACAATATATAAAAGCAACCAAAATCGCATTGGCACAAAATCCATATGCTAACAGCAAAGAGGCACAACTCAACCTTGCAACAAACCCGGATGAAGACATTCAACTGGTACTGGCTGGACGTAAAAGTCCGATCGATGAAGACGCCCAGATCGAGCTATCCAAAAGCCCGTTCCCGAGCGTACAGGCTTTGATCGCAGGCAACATAAATCTGACAAGCCAACAAGCACAACTCAACCTAAGTAAAAGCGATCGTCAAGACATCACAGCCCCATTGGCTGGAAACATCTCTCTGACCAACGAAGATGCACAGCATAATTTATCTAAAAGCCCTTGGGCCAAAACCAGAATTGCGCTTGTGAATAATGACTCTTTAACAGACCCCGATGCGCAAAACAACCTCGCTATAGACTCCGATGAATCTGTAAGATCTGCTGTTATAAACAGAACAAAACCATATAAAAGCGGACACTACCTGGGTCATCTGCATGGTTTCGCCAAAAATTACCAAGAATATAAACTAAAAGACACCCTCAGCGATCTGAACATCTAAAGACAACGCTTCAAACACTGAAACAAGACATCGGCAGCGCTCAGTCAAAGGATTTGACTGGGCAGCCGCACCAAAGCAAACATAATTCTAGACCGTCCGACCGGACCGGTGTACTAAATAATATTCTATATTGTCCGGTTTAGGATATTTTTTAAAAGACGTATGAAGCTGCAACGATACAACATAGCACTTTTACCTTCAGACCATACTTTGCAAACAACCATGGTCCATATCTCAAGACTCTATTTTCTTGAAGATCAGGATGAATATATTCTTGGACCCGAAGGACTGCCCCATATTACCTTATGCCAATTTAAAGCTGCCACTCTCGAAAATGCTGTCACCGCTTATAATGACTTTTTATCAAATGAATCCATAAGCACTATTAAAGTAATTATCGAGAAGTTTAATATAAGACCCGGTAAGCTCGTTAATACTGGAAAATTTATTGCTGAGTACAAAATTCAACCTCATCCAGATTTGATCGCTTTGCAACTTCGGTGTGCTAAAAAACTTGCCGCTCACCATCTCGAAAACCTTACGCCCTCAGAAGCTTATAGTCCTCATATCACCCTGGCCAGACTTCCTGTCATGACAAACAAACTCCCTACAAAGCAGGACTTAAATTGTCCGCTCTATATCGATGCTCACTTATCGTTGGGCTTGTCTACAGAAGCTGGTGTTTTCGTGAAAGAGTTGTCAGCTCACACCCTCTAAAACCAGTTCGAAAGTAGATTCGCGCGGCGCTGTACCGTTCTCTCTTCGCAAATCCTCCAGCGTAACCTTGTCTCCCGAAGGGTCATCCCCGACTAGGCGGCCATTGCGCTCAGCCAACTCCATCTGTTCTTTTATATACTCTGCGACAGGGGGGTCGAGCAACTCATAGCAAATATCATCTTGCTCGCGAACGCCTTCACGAAACATCTTGGCATCAATCGGCTGATATTCCGAAACAGCATCAATCATCTCTTGTGTGATGCGTTGAATGGGAAACAACCCACGCGGCTGCCCAACCAGCTCCACATAGTGAACTCCTTTTATGTTCTTTCCATCGACCAGATAGTCCTTACGGTCCTCATCTTTTTCAAAATAAGCAAATACAAGCTTATCCGGCAGCGCTATGGAATTGAAAATACCTGTTAACCGGCGCACTGCATCCCCGACATCACCGCCAGCACCCAGATAAACTTGCGCATGCCTGATATTTTCAGCAGGAAGCCACGGCATCGAAATGCGGGCCATTTCATCTCGTTGATGCGGGTTAAAAGGGTTACGATCCCCTTCAACACTATCCGTTTTATCATTCAACACCAGATTGACGTCCAAACCGGAATGACGCAACGTTTCCATCAAGGCCCTGTGACCGCGATGAGGAGGCTGAAGGCGGCCAAATAGAACAATTTTCTTAAACCCCTGTTCTTTCCATGACATTAATTGTTCAAGGGTAGGCGCGATATTAGCCAAGGAAAAATCCCCGCGCAAAGCATTTGATTTCATGACTGTTCTAAACCGTTATATTCAATAGCATTTCGTTCTGATCGCGAACTTATGCAAAGGGCAAATTCAAATCAACCCCTTTTTTGAACTTTATAAAAACTTCCGGAACTAACTCTGCTGCTCAACCACGCTTGGATCAATCACCTTATAATAATAATAACCCTTGAGAATTTGATCGGGCAACCGCACGGAATAAGGATGCATGCCAAAGCGCACATAACCCAGCGCCTCATAAATTTCGATTGCCCGGCTCATCGTTTCGCGAACCTCGAGATTAATCACCGCGAAACCTTCCGCGCGCGCAACCTCTTCAGCCTTTTCAACCAGCATCTTGGCCAAACCATGCCCGCGCGCCCACGGCGCCACAAAATTTGTCGTCAACGTCACAATATGGGCCTGAGCCTCATTATGAGCAGGCGGCTTCCACAACTGGCAGGTTCCACAAATCACCCCGTCGAGCCGCGCCGCCAGCAAGATCCGCGCTGGCATGGCGAGCACGCCTTGCCAATACCGCTCCATCATATCGCGGGCCGGCAAATGCACCCAGCCAAATCCACCGCCGCCTTCAATCGCCGCATCAGTGGCATCGCATAGATCGTTGAGATCCGCTGTACCCAGCGACTCGATAACTTCCACAGTCGGCACAGGGGCCAAAGGCTTCAATTTTGTTTGATCGCTCATGTAGACCTCCACTCCTAAAAACGTTTTACGGGTTCCAGCCGATAAAATCGCTAATCATGCGCAACCCAGCGCTCTGGCTTTTTTCCGGATGGAATTGTACCCCAACTACATTATCCCGGCCCACGACAGCGGGAAACAATCCGCCATAATCAACCAGTCCTAAAACGTGATGGTTATACTCACATTCAAACATAAAAGAATGAACAAAATAGTAATGATCGCCACCTTGGCTAGAACTTTCTGTGCTGCGCAGCACAAAGTGCCGGTTATCTTGTTCGCCCGAATGTGGTAGCATCAGTTGATTCCATCCCATATGCGGAATTTTTAAGGCCGGATCGTTAATCCGTTCAGCCAGAGGAACAACCTGTCCCGGCACCCAGTTCAACCCCGCATGCACACCGTGCTCCAGCCCCCGAGTCGCGAGCAGCTGCATCCCGACGCAAATCCCCAGAAACGGCTTACCATCTTTTTGCACGCGTTGTTCAAGCGCCTCGGCTATCCCCTCGGTGCTATTAAGATTATTCATACAATCGCCAAACGCCCCTTGACCCGGCAGCACAACGCGATCGGCCCGCAACACATCTTCGGCGCGCCCCGACACTTGTACTTCAGCATCAATCGCCTCATTAGCAATCACGTGCTCAAACGCCTTGGCCGCGCTGCGCAAATTACCCGATCCATAATCGATAATGACAATGGTTTCCTTGGACATGAGAAGGTTTTCGATATATATGTCTGCTTTGTCAATGGCTAAGCAAAAAATAGTAAAGTAATGAGCATTAACTTTTATCGCTGGAACGAAATCGATGAGACCACAAAAGCAGGTATCATGCGCCGCTCTCAAGCCGACATCGATGACATGATCGCCATCGTCGAACCAATCATTAAAGACGTAAAAGCGCGCGGTGACACGGCCCTGATTGACTATGCCAAAAAATTCGATAAAGCTGAAATCACCAATCTCAAATCCACCGCCGAAGAATTCGCTGCCGCCGAAAATGCCTTGGATGAAGACCTTAAAGCCGCAATCGCCCACGGCATACGCAACGTCCAAAAATTCCACGAAGAACAGATGCGCCGCGCTGAAAAAGACCGCAGCTGGATGGTCGAAATTGAGCCCGGCGTTTTTGCCGGTGAGCAAATCAACGCTATTGAATCCGTCGGCTTGTATGTCCCGCGCGGCAAGGGTGCCTTCCCTTCCGCGCTCTATATGCTAGCCATTCCCGCCGTCATTGCGGGCGTTAAAAATGTTGCCATCGTTTCCCCACCTACCCCCGAAGGCACCACCGATGCTGCCACACTCTACACAGCTAAATTATGTGGCATCAAAAATGTCTATAAATGCGGCGGCGCCCAGGCCATTGCCGCACTGGCCTATGGCACGCAAACAATCCCGCAGGTCAAAAAAGTCCTCGGCCCCGGTTCACCTTATGTCGCCGCCGCCAAGCGCGTCTGCTCCGTTATCATGGACCCGGGTATGCCGGCAGGGCCTTCTGAATCCATCGTACTGGCTGACGAGACCGCCGATCCCGAAAACACCTGCTGGGATATTCTCAATGAAGGCGAACATGGCGAAGACAGCGCCGCACTTCTAGTGACGCATGATGAAAAACTTGCAAAATTTGTGCAGCAAAATTTACCGTCCAGAATCGCTGAATTACCCGAGCCACACAAAACCATTTGTACAAAAGTTATGGGCCAAGACGGAAATGAGCGCGGCTATGGCGGCATTATCCTCACCGAAAATCTGAGCCAATCCATTGAGATCGCCAATACCTACGCCCCCGAACACTTGCTGCTTAAAATCGCTGATCCTGACAGCGCCCTGCACAGACTAACGCACGCTGGCGAAATCCTCATCGGTGAATACACTGCCTTTTCACTTGGCAATTACGCCACCGGCGTCAATCACGTCCTGCCCACCGGCGGCTGGGCCCATACCTATTCCTGCACCTCCGTTTGGGACTTTCTCAAACGCACGTCATTGTCGAAATGCACACACGAAGGTTTTGAAGCCATCAAAAACTCTGTCATCACCCTGACCGATTACGAAGGCTTCCCCGCCCACGGCGACGCCTTAAGAAAACGCAAAATCTAAAATGAGCGAAGATATTCATTACATGACTCCTGCGGGCTATAAAGCTCTGGCCGATGAGCAGGATCATCTCATCCATACAGAGCGCCCGAAAATCTGCGAAATCGTTTCCTGGGCCGCAGGCAATGGCGACCGCAGCGAAAACGGCGATTACATCTATAACAAAAAACGCCTGCGCGAAATCGACCGCCGCCTGCGTTATCTCAAAAAGAAACTCGACAATTGCAAAATCGTCGATCCGAAAGACCAGCAAAATTTAACCCGCGTCTATTTCGGCGCCACCGTCACCTACGTCCGCGAGGATGACAGCAAGATTACCGTCCATCTGGTTGGCGTTGATGAAGCCGATTTTTCACAAAATAAAATCAACTGGCTTTCCCCCGTCGGCAAAGCCCTGCTCAAACACGAAGTCGGCGACAGCGTCAAAGTCCGTGTCGACGGCCAAATCGAAGAAATCGAAATCCTCGAAATCAAATATATGATCGACTAAATATCCGAAGAAAACTCTTTACGAAGCCAGATTGCAAAAAGAGGATCATCAAAAATAACCCGCCCTTTGCCGCTACCTTCATCCAAAATATATTTATTTTTAAGCGCATTAATGGCCGAAGCCAAAGCGGCCCCACTAGTAACTTCGTATTTATCAAGATTTTCTTTAAGAAAAATTTGCTCTCTTTCAATAGCAGCTAAACGCAAAATGCGCTGCTGCATCAAAGTCAAAGACCCCAAAAGCGTTTGATAAGCATAAGAGTTCTGACCGACAATCGTATTCAAAACCTTTTTAACCTCGCCCATGCCAATATACCGCTCACCCTGAGCCACCAAATGAAAACACGCCATCTGGATATAGTTAGGCGTATTTTGCACCTCATCACGCAAAAAGATAACAGCGTCCCGATCACACTCAACATCCACACTGGCAAAGCGCTCTATAATCCAGTCAATAAACTCATCGCCGAAAACCGGAAAATCGAGTTGCTGACATGAACGATAAAAAGGCCGCGCCTGATCGTTCAACATGTCATGGATAAGACTCTGACGCGAACCCGTAAACAAAAATACAGTATTGCCCAACTGCTGCATTTTCGTACGCAATGTCGCCTCCAACCATCCATTATCATCCAATTCAGCCATTTGCTGAAATTCATCAATGACAAAAACAACCCGCTCGCCCAGAGACGAAATTCCCGAAAGCACATCTTGAATGGTTTCTTTAACATCCCGATCATCAGAAATATCCGCCGATAAAGAAAAAGAATATTGCCCGCTTTCAGAGACGTCCCACCCAATCCGTGGCCGAAGGTGGGGAATAGTTTCCGCCCACTCTTTAAAGCGCTGCCCCCACGTACTCTGCGCCCGCAGCGCTCTTAAAGTTTGCTGTAAAAAATCACGATGCGACGTGATATTAAAAATATCCATAAAAAGACAAACATGCGTATCCTCAAAACCCCTTAACAGATTTTGCACAAAAGACGTTTTACCAAAACGCCGCGGACCCATCAGCACGACATGAATGCGATTATCAAGATAGGTCCGGACAAGACTATTCAATTCCGGACGCGGCAAATAATATTCATCGGAAACGGGATTTCCAAAACTAAAAGGATTCATAGCGCTGCAACCAATTCTAAAACTGTTAGCTTTTAAGCATTTTAATTACTAACAGAACTATTAGTAATTCGCAAGCAAAAAAGCTAAAATCCACCCCTACAAAGCGCCTTTAGTTGACGGCAATGCGTCCGCCGCGCGTGGATCCGTCTCCAGCGCCATGCGCAACGCTTTGGCAAAGGCCTTAAAGCTCGCTTCGATAATATGGTGATTATTGGTCCCGGCCAATTGGCTCACATGCACGGTAATCCCAGCCGCACCCACCAGCGCCCGGAAAAACTCTTCAAACAGTTCCGTATTCATTTCCCCCAGCCGCTCCACGGTGAACTCTACATCCCACACCAGATAAGGCCGGTTCGATAAATCCAGCGCGACGGATGAACGCGCCTCGTCCATCACCAGATCGAAATGCCCGTAACGACGAATGCCTTTTTTATCGCCCACCGCTTCTTTAATCGCTTGACCCAGCGTAATCCCGACATCTTCGGCGGTGTGATGCCCGTCAATATGCAGATCGCCCTCACACGCAATCGTAAGGTCAACCAGCGAATGCTTCGAAAGCTGCTCCAGCATATGATCGAAAAATCCAATACCTGTGGAGACGTCATAAACACCCCGACCATCGAGATTGACCGTCACGGAAACCGATGTTTCCTTCGTTTTGCGGGTGATTGTCCCCAATCTTTCTTTTGCGCCGTCTTTAGGCATCTTTGCATGCTCCCGTATTTAGGCTACGCTTTTAAAAACCGCGCCAACCATAGCACAAAGCCGCATGAAATTTCCATACAAAAGACTGTTACAAACCATTACAGCCGTAGCCCTGCTGACAGGTTGCGGTGGCTCCATCGTCAAGGAAGTTGATTACGCCCCCACACCCGACATCCCGGAAACCGCACATCCCACGCCGATAAAATACAGCGGCATCGAACTTCTCCTCCCGCCCGGCATGAATATCGGCGAGGCGCGCCACGGTATTTTCTGCAATTCCCCGGCCTATCCGGTGAACCGCAACGTTATCGCCAAGGAAATCGATCACAAATTCCTCCGTCAGGGCTTCCATGATGCGATGGAGGCCAACGGCTACGACGTCGTCGGCTCGCTCGACATCGCCTTCGACCCGGATGATGAAGAACAACGCGCCGAATATTCGATCAAAGGTAAGCTCAAAGACGCCCAGCTCGATATGTGCACATCACAAGAAGGCGCGCTCAACTGGGCCACACCCGTTCCCGGCGAACATGGCCGCATGTATATCGCGATCGACTGGAGCGTTTACGACGTTTTACACAGAACAATTGTCTACAAAACCCGCACCGAAGGCTATAGCAACCGGAACATCCCTAATACCGAAGGCATGACCCTGCTCTTCCAGGACGCCTTTGAAATGGCGGTGCATAATCTGGCCGCAAACGAACCCTTCCGCGCTTTAGTCGTTGATGGTGTAAAGCCACCGCAAAAATGGCCCGGCAAAGACATGCGCGGCGAAAAAACCGATTCTCGCCCGCGCCTGTTTGATGAAGATGAAGACGTCACCCTGTCTGACCAGCCCCTCTCGCGCCAACCCTTCGCCAAAACAGCCGAAGACGGCCGCAAAACTGCCGTCCTCATTGAAAAAGACGGCCACGGCTCCGGCTTCTTTATCACCAAACAGGGCCACATCCTCACCAACGCCCATGTCGTCGGTGAATCCCGGCGCACCCGCATCGTCACCGCCGCACGAAAAACTGGCATCACCGCCGAGATCCTGCGTGTTGACCGCGTCCGCGACGTCGCGCTCTTAAAACTTGAAGAAATCCCCGAATGGCTGGACATCCAAACCCTGCCCGTCCGTCTCGACTGGCCAAAGGTCGGCGAAGATATCTACGCCATCGGTAGCCCCAAAGACTGGAAAGCCTTCAAAGGCACAATCAGCAAGGGCATCGTATCCGCCCATCGCCGGAATATGAAATATGGCGGCCCGCGCTCCAACTATATCCAGGGCGACATCGAAACCCACCCCGGCTCTTCCGGCGGCCCGTTGCTCGATGAATACGGCAATATCGTGGGCTTAAGCGTCAAAGGCGAACCCTTCGCCAACGAAAACGGCGCCCGCATCGGCATCGGCCTCAACCTCTTCATACCGATTCGCGAAGCCCTCGACCGGCTCGGCATCGCCTATGAAGGGCAATAACCCCCGGTGTTCGTCATTGCGAGCGGTCGAAGAGCGCGCGGCAATCCAAAAATCCTCCCTTTTTGTCTTTCCCACCCAACATGCAAATACCAAAAAACGCTTTTTTCTTTAAAAAAACCGCCCACCCAAAAGCCCTTTTTTATAACGTAAAAGCTATTGTTTATCACAAAACGATACGTTTTCAAAAGCGCCCAAAGCCGCTCCAGTCGCCTGCTATAACCCCATAAACAGGCTTAAAGGATATTTTTGAAGCACGAAGCGCTATAAATATTGACATTATGCAATATTTCACCACCCTCGCGTCGATTTTAATCGATCTTGCGCAAACCTCCATAAATCAGACTCTTTATTTCAGAGTTATGAATAACATATGTCGGTTTTTCTTGCATTTTCTTCCGTCTTTTGATACGTATCGTAGTGTAATTTCAAACAGGATGAAAAAGGGAGGCTCGCAATGGCTTTACCTAAATTCAACAAAGAAACGTTCCGCAAATCAGTTCTAGGTGCTGGCGGTACGATCGCATTAGCACTGAGCGTTTCACCAGCAAATGCTGAAAACGACATATGTTTACCTTTGACGCAGATCAATGGAATTACATTGAGTGCGGACGCAACAGCAGACAGACACTCACGCTCTAACCCTGGCGTTATCTCAATTGCAACCTTACCTGGCGGAGACATGCGTAATAGCCCTGAAAATTTAACAAAAGTTTTCCGAAAGAAAGGAATCGGTGCAGATTGTTTTTTAAATAATTCTATGGCGTCTAACTATGGAACTGAATTTTCTTTGTATGTGGCAGGGAACCCTGTGAAGTTTAATGGTAAAACGTCTTTCGGTATTCAGGAATTAAGAGACAATCCAGAAATTTTAAGAACAGCACATGCAGAAGCTATTGTGTCTAAACAAATGCTAGCAGGAACAGTTAATACGCCGCGCCTAGCAGGCCAGTAACGAATAATTAATAACCAAAACCATCATCTGGAGAGCTATTGGCTTCTGCGAATTGTAGCTTCTGTTCTACAGTAGGCCTGTCGATTTCAATGCCCTGCTGCGCTTTAATCTCTTCGGCGCGATTAATGACCCTTTTATCTAAACTCTCCAAGCTCCGACCAGTTTCAACAGCATTCTCAGCAACCGCCTGAATTTGCTGTTGAACTTTATTATGCTGTTGCAACCACTCCTGTGCCCACGGGTGCCCCTGCAAATTAGACGATTGAAGCTCACCACTATCGAGTTTTTCCTGAATCAGTTTCGCAATTGCCTGCCTGCGCTCATCCTGATCATGAATCCCCATAATGCGATCATATTCATCCTGATCAACCAGCCCTTGCTCCTGCAAATCAGAAAGCAAATCTTCCGCGAAGCTTTCGCCATATTGTTCAGCCAACGCATCTTCCATTGCATGAAGCTGATCCAACAACATCAGCAACATAATATCCCCGTGGCGCTGCGCAGATTTTTCGTCCTGCGCAGCGCGGAGCGCTTCAATGCCTGCGCGCGCTTCATTGATCTGAGCATTAACCTGCCCGCGCTCCAACTGCCCCTGCCCGACAGCAATTTCATCTTGGTGAAGTTTAAAGCTCTCTTCACTGCCCGACGCATAAAAATTTTGCCTGGAGGCTTTCTCAAATTCACCGCCCAGGCCAAGCGCTTCCTCGATCGGATCCGCCTGCGTAGCAAAATTCGCGCGTAAGGATTCCTCCGCGCGCGTAGTCAAATCGCTTCCATTTTCCCGAAACTGTGACCTTGTAATGGCCATCTTAATCGTCCCCAGTTGTTACACACGTTCCTGTTCACACTCGCCGCCCTGCCTTTCGCCTGTTTTTAAGGTCTTTCCAGAGCTTTTTGCCGTTTGTCCGCCCCTGTTTTTATTGTTTTATCAATAAGGGTTGACGCGCACCGCCTTTATGGCTTTTTTTCTTGCGCATCCCTAAGCTAAAGTATAAGTCTTAATTAAAAGTTATGGAAAATATAAAATTTTAATAAAATTGTATCGACTTCACACCCGTTTTTGCGCTTTATAGATATTACAATTGAATTTTAGTTTGATTTTGAAAGATAATACACTCATAAGATGTAAAAAACTTTTTTGCATTTTTTTAAAAAAAACATCGATTTTCTCCATATGGTTGACATACTCCGCGCTTTTGCCCATATCATGGGCCTATGAATAATGAACATCAAAACTACGCAAACGCACAAAGCTGGCGCGGCACCACCATCCTCTCGGTCCGTAAAGACGGAAAAGTCGTCATCGCCGGTGACGGCCAGGTTTCCATGGGCTCTACAGTCTTAAAAAACAATGCTCGCAAGGTACGCCGTTTAGGGCGTGATGATAACATTATCGCCGGATTTGCTGGCTCCACCGCCGACGCCTTCACCTTGTTTGAGCGATTAGAAGCCAAGCTCGAAGCTCATCCCGGCCAGCTCACCCGCGCTTGTGTAGAACTGGCCAAAGACTGGCGCACCGATAAATATTTGCGGCGACTCGAAGCGCTCATGGCCGTGGCTGACAAAGATACCTCGCTCATCCTGACGGGAAATGGCGATGTCGTAGAGCCGCAAGACGGGATTATCGGCATCGGCTCAGGCGGCAACTACGCCCTCGCCGCCGCCCGCGCGCTCTATGACCAAAAGTTAAACGCCGAGCAAATCGTGCGCAAATCCATGCAAATCGCCGCCGATATCTGCGTTTATACGAATGAGAATATCGTGGTGGAAGAACTTTAAAACCATGGCTTTAAAATCTGAAAAAACAGACGCGATAGAAATCCCGGCCTTTTCCCCCCGCGAAATTGTCAGCGAGCTGGACCGCTTTATCATCGGCCAGAGTGATGCCAAAAAGGCCGTGGCGATCGCCCTGCGCAATCGCTGGCGCAGAAGACAGCTTGAGCCAGCCCTGCAGGAAGAAGTCTACCCAAAAAACATCCTGATGATCGGCCCGACCGGTGTCGGCAAAACCGAAATTGCACGGCGCCTCGCCAAGCTCGCCCAAGCCCCGTTCGTCAAGGTCGAAGCCACCAAATTCACCGAGGTCGGCTATGTCGGCAAGGACGTGGAGCAAATCATTCGCGATCTGGTTGAAAACGCCATCCACATGACCCGCGACTCGTTGCGCAAAACGGTTCAAGCCCAGGCCGAAATTTACGCCGAAGAGCGCGTCCTCGACGCCCTTGTCGGCCCAACTGCCGGGGAAGGCACTCGAAATTCCTTCCGCGACAAACTCCGCAATGGTGAACTCGATGAACGCGAAATCGAAATCGAAGTGATCGACAATGCTAGCCCCATGGGCGGCATGATGGATATCCCAGGCATGCCCGGCGCCTCGATGAGCATGATCAATATGTCCGACCTGTTTGGCAAAGCCTTCGAGCGCACGAAGAAAAAGAAAATGCGTGTCGATGAAAGCCACGAAATTTTGATGCGCGAAGAATCCGACAAACTCCTTGATGAAGACAAGATCACCGCGCAAGCCATCGAACTCGCTGAACAAAACGGCATTGTCTTCCTCGATGAAATCGACAAAATCGCTGCCCGTCAGGATGTCCACGGCGGTGACGTCAGCCGTGAAGGCGTCCAGCGCGATCTGCTCCCCTTAATAGAAGGCACCACCGTCACCACCAAATACGGCCCCGTCAAAACTGACCACATCCTGTTCATCTCCTCCGGCGCATTCCACTACGCCAAGCCTTCAGACCTCCTGGCCGAACTTCAAGGCCGCTTGCCGATCCGCGTTGAACTACGCGCCCTCACGCAAGACGATTTCAAACGCATCCTCAAAGACACCGAGGCCAGCTTGATAACACAATATGTCGCTCTGATCGGCACGGAAAAAGTTACGCTGGAATTCGAAGACGAAGCCATCAACGAAATTTCTCGCCTGTCATTTGAGGTCAATGAAAACGTCGAAAATATCGGCGCACGCCGCCTGCATACCGTCATGGAAAAGCTGCTCGAAGACATCAGCTTTACAGCCAGCGATCGCGGCGGCGAAACCATCACCATCACCGCCGACTATGTCCGCAAAACCGTCGAAGAACTTGTCAAATCTGCAGATCTCAGCAAGTTTATTCTTTAAAAAGCCACCCTTTGTGGTTCAAAGCGACCCGTTGAATCTACCGACGGGGCAACCTGTTCTTCTCCCAAAATCTCTGTAATCGGCAACCATTCAACGCTGCCTTGCTCCTCCTGAATGTAGGGAATAAAAGGAACAGAGCGCCGCATATCATCTTTTCTCAAACGCGGCATGCCAATCCGATAATCACCATGCTGATACAAAACTATTTTGGGATCATTTTCAGCCAAACCAACCTCTACCTGCTCCAAAGATTGGCTCCGCATTTTAAAATCACCAAACGGGATATAATGATCGGCAAAAGACACAAATAACCGCGAACCAACTCCTAACGCCCCGCGCGCCGCATTCTCGAAAGCAAGCAAGCTCACAGGCTCCAAGAAGCAATAAACAGACCGGCCATAAGCCTTATCTTTAGTCGCCTGAAAACGATAGCGCACATTAATCCATTTTTGTGTTTGCGGAATTTCCGAATGTTTAAAACCCTTCTTCGCCATTTTACCAAAAAACATGGAAAGATCGCCCGGCAAAGTCAGCATCACCGGCGCTTTACGCGCCAGAGCAGCCTCAAAGAAAAGCGCAGTTTTACCCATAACAGCTCACATACATCAAATAAAAATCCAGAACTTTCTACCACAAATAAAAGACTATGTAAAATATTTTAAGCTGGCTTTTTATGAACGCGCACGCTTAAGGTAAAGCCATGCAAAAACTCCTCATAATATGCGCCATTCTGGCTTCGACCTTAAGCTCCGCAAAAGCGCAAAATACACCCAAATTTAGCTTCCCGCTCGACTGCACACTGGGCACAGATTGCTGGATCGCTAACTATGTTGACGTTGACCCGACCGAAGGTGTCAAAGATTTTAAATGCACCGCTAAAACTTACGATGGTCATAAAGGCGTCGATTTCGCACTCAAATCCCGCGTTATAATGAACAAGGGCGTCAATGTTCTCGCCGCCGCCGATGGCACCATCCTACGCATGCGTGATAGTGAAAATGATAACCCCAAAACAAAGCAGGAATACGATGCCATCACCGCCGCCAATAAAGATTGCGGCAATGGCGTCATTCTCGACCATGGCCAAGGTCTGCAAACCTTCTATTGTCACCTCAAAAACGGCTCCATAAAAGCCGCGCCCGGACAGAAAATAAACGCCGGTGAAACCCTCGGTCAGGTCGGCCAATCCGGATTTGCAGAATTCCCGCATCTACACTTCACCGTAATCTGGGAAGGCAGCCATATCGACCCCTTCACCGGCATGACCAAAGAAGATGGCTGCGGCAAATTTAAACAAAGCCTGTGGAACAAGGAAATCCCATACGCACCATACGCCTTATTCAACGGTGGTTTTGCAGAAAATGTACCCGATTTCAAAACCCTCAATGAAACCGGAACCCGGCCACAAGAACCAACCCTGACCAGCAAAGCCTTTGTCTTTTGGATCAGTCTGTATCAAATGCAAAAAGGTGATCAAATCACGCTCAAAGTCTTGGACCCCGATGGAAAAACCTTCATCCACCGTGAAATAACGCAAGACACAAACCGTGCCCGCCAACATTACTACACAGGCAGAAAGCTCAAGGACCACAGCCTGAAACCGGGCACATACACCGCTACCGCCACGCTCAAAACCGAAGGTTACGAAACCTACACGCAAGATTTTAAAACAACAATTAAATAAAAGAGAAAATGAAAACAACTACCGAACAAGCTTCAATGCAATCTTTATCGCGTGACTATTCGCAAGACTTTCGTCCCAGTGATGTCCGGGACAACGAATTTCAAGAGCTAACCGTTGCACGTCACGCCCACGGTCGTCTTCTGCTGGCAAATCCTTGCTCTCAATTAAGGCAAGATACTCACCACATTCGCAGTATGGTCTTATCGCAAAAACGCAAGGGAAAAGAAGCCAATGCGCACCAAGCAGTACATGAAGAAAGGCCCGATGGCTGTATCCGCCTAGACGATCAGGAAATTGACCGCTATGACAAAACTTCTTTGTGCTTTATATATGTTCCGGAGACTGAATTCAAAAAACCGCCATCGGAGATTAAAGGGTTGGGAACTCTTCGCATAATTCCTTCATATTCCGGCCAGCTGCTTCATGCGCATAATGTTACGAAAAAAAACAGACCGGAGGATCTCCCCACCGCGCCGACCTATACTAACCAGCGTGATCCTGATCCTCTCGCCTCATGGATAAAAAATGCAGGTGACAGATCTCTATCCTCTCGAACTAACCCCTTCATTGTCGAATTCTCACGGCTTCACATTTCGAAACAGCGGCGCGTGGAAACAGGCTATCCCTCCGGCATTTCCCCAACCGAATTTATACTCGCCGCAGCCATCCGTTTAACCCTCGATATGCACCGCGTTGCCTTGCCAACCTATCCGGGCGCGTGTTTGGAGCACTCTGTTGTGGAGCCTGCCCTCATCAAAATGCGGAAACGTATGAACCAGCATCCCGAAAGCCAGGGAGAGACATTTGAATATTTAGGCCGGAAGAGATTCGCCGTCTACAATGTGTGGGGTTGTTATCAAGATATACGTAAAAACCGTCCCGAAATTTTCGAACAAATGTCCTGTTTCAACTCAGAGCCATTGTTTGAGTATCTAAATTTCGGCAATTCTCTATGCGCCGCATGGACCAATGAACGTTTAAAACAAACGGAACATATGCTGACCGATGAGACGTCCGTGCATAAATTGCAAAATCGGAACGGCAAAATAGAAGCCTTCGCTCTACGAGATGCGAATGATAATAACCGCTTGCTGGCTGTTTTGTTTCTGAACGCCGCCGGAAACGGCGTTCAGACGCTTTGGGATATCGATACGGAAAAAATTTATATAAATAGACAGGCTTTGCCCGTTGAAACGGTTGAAACGGCTAAAAACACTCCATACCTTAAAGCTCTTTATGATGATTTATTGAAAAGAGGAACATGGACCGAATCGCCACCTATACAGAAATATGATTCTAATGACATGGCATTATAACACTGCGGCAGGCATACTCGACTACCGAACGCTGGAAAAGCCCCTTATCCAAACATCGCGCAAATATATGAGCGTGACGCCACTGGATGATGTCACGTCTTGGCTAAAATACCGGCGGGTGATCGCGCAGCCGGAGCAACATGACCAGTCTTTTTCCAAAATGTGGTTTTTGTTTCGGATCACGGACTTTGAGAAAAACAAAGTATATTGCCGGCTGGGCGACAAATTTATTCACGTCTATAGTCCCAGTTTTTTCTTTATTCCGGCATTTATGCATGCCAAGTGGCATTTTCAGCCGGGTATTTACGAGTATGAAGCCTATACATCCTACGCCGATGTACATGACGAACTGCCGGCTCGCCCGATTTTTTTCCCTTATGACCGTTATCAGGATATTCAAAGCTATAGCGCCGTAGTAAATCTTCTAAACGGCATTAACGGACCAGAGATATCGCTGCGGCGGAAGCAGTCCTATGCCGCAGAGAAAACCAAGTTGTTTTTAGATCTGTACTATACAGAAGATGTCGGCTTTGATGACATCGCCAAAGAGCTTAAACTGCCGCGTTCTACCATGAGCCGGTCATTTCAGAAATTCTACAGGATCACGCCCATTGCCTACCGCAATATTTTGCGAACATGGGAAGCTATGCGCTTGATCAGAAACGATATAAGCGTAACGCAAGCCGCTATGGATGCCGGTTTCACCAGCCTAACCCAATATAACCAGCATTTTCACCACGTTTTCGACGCCCCTCCCTCCTCTTTCTCATAATCTCTTCTTTCTGTAAGCATTTTACAAAATTTCGGCAAAAATCCGAAACTTCAGCAAAAACCGGAAGGCGCTGCTCTACCGGTACATGCAATATGGATTGTGTAGTAATAGTAGAGTATGTAGTAATAGTAGAGTATGTAGTAATAGTAGAGTATGTAGTAATAGTAGAGTATGTAGTAATAGTAGAGTATATGGAGTTTTTTTATGAACGTTTCCAAAACAAAAGAGATTGCGAACAGCGCGCAGACGCGCGATGAAGATCTTCACAATTTAACAATGATTTTCGGTGGACACATTTATTTTCAGACGCTATATGCGGCTATTAAGCTGGATCTTTTCAGCATGCTTGCTGACAAAGGGCCAATGAGTCAGGAAGAGATCGCCGAAGCCTTGAGCATTGAATCAAAGCCAGCGCGCATTTTGTTGTTGGGGCTGTCCTCTATCAGGCTTCTAAAAAAAGACGGCGACCAATATTCCAATATGGCTATTTCCGACGAGCTTTTATGCAAAAAATCCCCACGGAACCTGAATAAGATTATTGAATGGGAACACGAAATTGTTTATCAGGGCATGTTTTATTTTTATGAGTCCATTAAGGCCAATAAGAATTTGGGACTCGAGGTTTTTAAAGGAAACGAAAAAACGCTGTATGAGCGCCTTGCGCATGTCGAGGAGAAAAACCAGATTTTCCAGGACGCGATGCATCAAATCTCCGTACAGGCAAACGCCGATCTTGTCCAACATGTAGATTTTTCCAATATCGGTTACCTTGTGGATGTCGGCGGCGGCGACGGAACCAACCTGATGCAAATCGCCGATAGTTTCCCGCACATCCGCGGGGCGGTTTTTGATTTGTCTTCTGTTTGCCCGATCACAGAAAAGAATCTAAAGGATAAAGGATACAGTAACCGTATTGAGGCAATTTCAGGAGATTGTTTTCAAGACGCGTTTCCTGAAGGCGCCGATTGTTTCCTGTTCTCCCATTTCATGACGATATGGTCGGAGGAGAAAGACCGCACATTGTTCCAAAAAGCCTACGACGCGCTTGATGACGGTGGAAAGGTTATGATTTTCAACCAAATGCAGGATAATGATCGCCAGGGACCGTTATTCGCTTCTATCGGCTCGCCCTACTTCCTGACAATCGCGACAGGCGAAGGGATGCTCTATACGTGGCAGGAATATGAAGACTGGATGAAAGATGCCGGTTTCCAGGATATTCAAAGCTATGAACTGCCCAGAAATCACGGCGTTATTATTGGCACGAAATGAAAGCTCACCGCTGACGCTTCAAAAGAACATACAGCGCCCCATCGCCACCATGCCGCGCCTGCGCAGGTACGCTTTTAAGTACGTATCCTTGCAAAGACCCGCTAGCCAACCATTGCGGCACACGGCGTTTTAACACCCCCTGCCCGGATGAAAGCGGATCGCGCCGCCCGTCTTCACCGGCCCCCTTCCCCGTAATCACCAAAACGCACCGTCTGCCTTCACGCTGCGCCTGCATAATAAACACTTCCAAAGCCTTATGAGCCTGCACCTGATTCATCCCGTGCAAATCCAGCCGTCCCTCAAGCGGAATTTGACCTTTGCGCAGTCTATCGGCCGTTTTACGATCCAGCCCCACCCCCGCATGATCGCGCTCCGAAATCTGATCCGGCAATTCATCCACCTGACGCTGCCCCGCAGAATCAACCACCCGCCTGGCCGCAGATTTTTTATGCGAAACAACAACCTTAAGCGGCTTATTTCGCGCAATGGGCTTTACATCGCGCGTCACGAAATCCCACAAATCCTCTTCATCATCTTCAACCATAATGCGCAGTCTATACCGCCCCCCGGCAAAGAAAAAGTACGGATATGGTACAAATTCACCTTTCTTGCTATAATGAAGGTGTACAAGCATAGGAAACACCATGTTTTCAGAACTATCAAAGATTTTACCAATCAAGCCCCGTCAAGCGGAACACGCCGACACACGTCAGGATATTCAGCGCCACGACCCCGATTATGAGCGCCGCCACAGCAAAAAGGACGGGCCAGAAGAACAAGAGCCGTATGAAACCGGCGCCACCGTTGCCGTCGAAGCGCTACAACATTTTTTAGAAGAATTTTTGCGCAACAACTCAGAAGAAAAAGAACAACCCGGTCCAAAAAAAGAAACGCCACCCCTCCCCGAAACGCAAAAACAAAATACGGCGCTGCCGCCATCACCACAGGCAAACCCGGCCGCCCGCGCCGCCTCTGCCTATCAAACCATGGCCATCGCAAATGAAAAAAGCACCGTACTGCTCGAAACGACCGATCAAGCGGGCGGCCCGCCTCTGGACCTCAGCGCCGCCGATATCCGAACCATCCATACTTTGATCGAAGATTTAAAAAATTTAAACGATGCAGGCGTTGAAATCCTCCACATCGAGCGCGCCGCCAGCTTCCTCGAAAGCCTTGTAACCGCCGTGAACAAAATCAAAACTACGCTCTAGGATAGCCCTAACGTGCTGGCTTCCCGCTATTAAGCTGATAACCTGCCTCTGTGGTTAATAAAATTCTCGGCATAGCCGGATCATCCTCAATTTTCTGCCGAAGCCTATAAATATGAGTCTCTAACGTATGGGTCTCAACACCGTCCACATACCCCCAAACCCTATCTAACAAGACCTCTCGAGATACCGACCGGTCGGTATGTTCATGTAAAATACGCAGCATAGAAAGCTCCTTTTCTGTCAAACGAACTTCCCTTTCTGCCACCCCTTCTTTACGCAAAGCACTATGAGCAACATCCAAAATCCAACCCGAAAAATGCAAAAGATCCTCACCGCCGCGCCCCGTGTCGACCTTTCCCATCCGTATAAGCCGATCAAGCAACGCGCCCATCCGCAACGGTTTGGCCATATGTACCCGCGCCCGCGAACCAAGAATCGCCGCCGCTTCCGTCCCCAGCGCAATACAACGCTCAGCAACAGCTTCATTATCCATCACATCCTCAGGCGCACAAACATCGACGACGCAAACGCCCTCATAACAAGTAAGCGCCCTCTGGATTGCAGCACGGCTCACAGCCTGTGAATCAGCAATCAAAATCGGCAATTTCTCAGCCATAACTGACAAAAACCTCCCGGCCTTTTAAAAAACATGAACCGCCATAGTAAACTCAACATTTTGTTTTTGTGAACACTTTTCTATAGCTCATGCTTGGCACAACTTTTGCGAAGCTTAACGCAGACAAAGGATTTTAAATGATTGAAGGACTTTACAGCGCCCTGGAAAATCCCGCCAGCGCACAAACCACCCCGCCGCAAAAAGTCCTGCGCATGGTCAAAAACGAGCGCATGGGCGGTTTCGTGCCAATGTGGGAAACGCCCAAATCCGGGGAAAGTTTTGGCGAGCACATCGAAAAATCACTCTCCGAAGCCCTGCAAAAAACCGGGCCCAGCGGGCCTGAAAACGCGCTCGGCTATCATGGCATGGAAACCAGCGCTCAAACATCCGCGGACCCATCGACCAAAGAATTCGGTTTTGGAGATATTATTGACATGGTGAACCCGCTCCACCACCTGCCCGTTGTTGGTCATATATACCGCGAACTTACCGGCGATGAAATCAAGCCAATCGGCCAGATCATGGGCGGCGCGCTCTTTGGCGGACCGCTGGGCGCCGCCAGTGGATTAGTCAATGTTGTTATACAGCAGGAAACCGGCAAAGACGTGGCTGGTAATGCCTTTGCGCTTGTCTTAAATGGCCAGGCTCCGACCTACCGCTCGCAAACACCGCCAGCAGATAGCGCCCCGGAAATTCGCCTCGCAGCAGTGCAAAAACACGCGCAAGACCCGCATACTGCACAATCAAGTGATCTGCCCGGAAACCTTCTGGCTTTTGTCGACATGAAGGCGCAGCCAGAAATCGTAATTGAACGCACGCAAGCCGCATCTGGCCGCACCGCCGGCAGCGTTGCCAAAACCGCTTATCCAACGCTGGATCAAAACCCGCTGCCCCGCCGCGAGCCAATCACCCAGATCCGCCTGAGCCAAAACTACAATGATTAAATCTATACATACCGACCGGTCGGTATGTATTAAAAAAGCACCTGCAAGGCTCAGGACTTAACACCTAACGCACAGAACGCTCCCCAAACACGCCCGTTCCAACGCGCACATATGTTGCGCCCAACGCAATTGCCTTTTCAAAATCCACGCTCATCCCCATACTGAGCTGAGAAAGCCCCAGCGAATCGGCATATTTCTTAAGCAAAGCAAAATGCAGCGCCGCAGGCTCATCAACAGGGGGAATGCACATGAGCCCCACAATATTGAGCCCGCACACCTCAACGCAAAATCGGTAAAAATTCTCCAAATCCGCCGGAACAATCCCGGCCTTTTGCTCTTCCTCGCCTGTATTGACCTGAATAAAACAGGGCAGATTTTTCTTATTCATATCCTCCTGCTTGGCCATCTCTTTAGCCAGCGCTTGCGCCAGCTTTTCCCGGTCAACCGTTTCAATCACATCAAACAGTGCCACAGCCGTCTTGACTTTATTGGTCTGCAACGGTCCGATTAAATGCAGCTTCAAATCCGGAGTAACCGCCCGCCGCCCCTGCCAACGCGCCTGCGCTTCCTGCACCCGGTTCTCCCCAAAAACGCGCTGGCCAGCCGCCAAAGCCTCATCGATACGCACCTCAGGCTGCACCTTGCTCACCGCCACCAACTGCACATCATCCGGCGAGCGCCCGGCTTCGCGCGCCGCTTTCGCGATCCGGTCATTGATAATTTCAAGATTTTCAGCAACCTGCCCCATAAAGCACCTTATAACCCTTTGTATTAAAATTACTTTTAGACTTCATCAGTTCGTTTTTAATTTTTATGGGGGTGCCCCGTCCCCTCTGGCCATAACCACAATCAGCATGCCCGCCGACAAATGATAATAGGATATATTTCCTATTTAGGCAAGGGATTACGTTGCTACCGTCATTGCGAGGAATGAAATGACGAAGCAATCTGCCTTCCCCCTCTCTAAAAAGACATAAGTGGATTGCTTCGCTGCGCTCGCAATGACAAAAAACGTACAAAAGAAAGGGCCTCAAACGAGGCCCTTCCAAAATCCTTATAAAAAATCAAACTACGATTAGAAGTTGATTTGTGTACCAAGCAGAACGCTCGTTGCGTCTACTTCGTCGCCTGATGTCAGACCGGCAACATTGTCATGCTCAACGTGTGATACGCTGCCACGGAATGTCATGCCTGGGCCGTATGTGTATACGACACCGCCAGTGTAACGATCGGTTTCAATACCATCATTACCTGTAACACCAACAATATTCTGCGTGCCGTCCTGGTTCATGTAAGATGCGCCAAGCTTGAAAGGACCGGTTGTGTAGTCAACACCAACAACGAGCGTTTCTTCATCATCGCGTGTGCCACCACCAGTAACTTCAGTCTCACCGTAGTCATCTTCAGAGTAAGAAACACCGATGCCGAACGGACCGATATCCAGATCGATACCAGCGTTCCATACTGTACGGTCATCAGACGCATCGCCAGTAAGCAAGCCAGCAGTTGTGTCTTCAATGTCAATGTGCGTGTAACCAAGACCGGCAATCACACCAACATTGTTGAACTGACCTTCATAACGAAGAGCAGCTTCGTATGCAGCGCCAAAGCTTTCGGCAACATCATCAGTCAGAACACCTGAAAGATCAGGTGCACCAGTATCATGAGATGTTACAGCTGTACCGCTCACATCCGGTGTCCAAGACAGACCGCCCTGGAAACCGTTCATGATTGGAGACAGGTAAGTCAGCTTATCTGAGTAACCGGTTGCATTGGTTTCATAGTCAAGACCATCTGCAGTAATCGCAGCAGCCAATGCAGCTGAACCCATTGAAGTGTAGTTCACAGGCTGAACGAACTGACGGATACCGTCAACGTTAGAGTCTGCAGAAGGAGCGGCAACCTGCAACAGGTATTGCGCACCATCTTCAGCACCGAAATTCACACGGCCCCAGCCACCTGAGAAGTAAACATAGCTCTCTTCAACATCAAAAGAGTCACCTGTCCCACCAGCGCCATCAGCTTCCGCTTCGATATGCGCACCAACTGTCAGACCGTTGTCCAGAGTTGTTTCACCACCGAAGTGAACTTCCGTGTGACGAATAACGCCAACTTCGCGAGCATTAGCCGCAGCGGAATCTTCGTCTTGGTCTACGTATGCACCGTAGCCTTTGAACCAACCACCAAGCTCAAGTTTAACTTGAGCAGCAGCCGGATTAGCAATCATTGCCATACCGGCAATAGCAGCTGTGCTTAAAAGTACTTTTTTCATTATCATTCCTCCAATAAACAGATGATAATCGTTGAACAAAATTGATTCGAGACTGAATCAAACCACCCACTGTTACCCAATGGACACACCCAATAAGCCTGAATCGCACCATCCGTTCAACGTGCTTTTGGCGGATTGATTCATCTTTTTTGAAAGGCGTTGCATTTTTGCAACAGGTTAAAACTTGCTGCTCTCGTCATTGCGAGCGCAGCGAAGCAATCCATTTCTAATCTGGATTGCCGCGTCAGCCCTGCGGGCTTCCTCGCAATGACGTGGGCACAGACAATGACGTTAAATGGCTTGAGAGCAAAAGCATCCCATGCTAATCACTTACAAATATGTTTCACAAAACTATGTAGGAATACCATGAACGCGACGCGTAAAACATTTCTGTCCATTGCAATTGTAGGGATGTCGGCACTCACCCTAAGTGCTTGCACCACAGGCGAAGAAGAAGGCGGCGCAATTAAAACCGAAGCCAAATATCCAACCGGTATGGCGCGCGGCGCCAATGAAAATGATATTTATTCAAAACCTGCCAGCATTTTTGGTGAAGGTGGATTGTCCTTTGGCGGTAAACGCAAAGATAATAATGAAGACGGCGCTTCCGGCATTGCCGTGAACAGCTTCCTCTGGCGTGCCTCACTGGATACCGTTTCCTTTATGCCGCTCGCAAGCGCCGATCCGTTTGGTGGCGTGATTCTAACCGACTGGTACACACCGGCTGAAACCCCGGATGAGCGCTTTAAACTCAACGTGTTTATTTTAAGCCGCCAGCTCCGCTCCGACGGTATTCAGGTCCGTGTCTTTAAACAGGTGAAATCAAAAGGCTCATGGCAGGACGTTAAGCCATCCACAGAAACCGCCCGCCAACTTGAAGATTCGATTCTGACCCGCGCCCGTCAATTGCGCGTCGCGCAGCTTGATAGTGAATAATTTAACAATGTCACCCCCGCCCATTTGAAAAATGAGTGCGGGGGTCCGGATGCCCGCACAAGGCGGGCATGACAGAAATAAAATGATCCCGACCTTCATCATATCCCTGTCCGAAGAAACCGCGCGCCGAGAGGCAATCGCCGCGCACCTCAAGGATCGCGGATTCAATTTCGAATTTTTTGATGCCGTTGATGGCCGCCAAATGAATGTGCTGAACCACCCAGATTATAACGCTCCGCGCCGCCGCGCCGCCCATGGACGCGATCTCAAACCCGGCGAGCTGGGCTGTTTTCTCTCCCACCGCAATTTTTACCGCTTTATGGTCAAAAACGATATCGACTACGCGCTGCTCCTTGAAGATGACGCCCGCCTGCATGAAAGCACCAAGGCCACACTTGAAGCCCTCATAGATAAGGATATCGCTTTTGACATCATCCGCCTGCTCGGCAGCCCCAAAGTGGCAAAGGGCAAACACCGTAAAATCACCCCTCTATATAAAGACTTCCATCTTGTCCGCCTGCGCACTGCTCCAGGCGGCGCCCACGCCACGCTCATTTCCCGCCAAGGCGCTGAAAAACTGGTGCGTGCCACCGAAAAATTCGCCTTTCCGATTGATACAGTGCTCGGACGCGGCTGGGAAACCGGCATAACGGCTTTCTCGATCCAACCCGGCCTCGCCGTGCAGGATCTCTCCTTTGATTCCGCCATCGGCGAAGAGCGCCATGATAAAAGTGTCACACCCAAAGGCCTGAAATTCAAATGCACGCGCCTCGCCTTCAAAATCAGCGAAGCACTCGGCAAAGCCTGGGTCTATTGGTCAACCCGCGCATCAGACCTTGCGATCAGCAAAAAATTCAGCTAATCGTCTCTCATGACACAAGAAAAATACAATATTAAAGAATCTGAAGCGCGGTGGCGTTCCGTTTGGAACGAGCGTAAATGCTTTGAAGTCACCGAAGATCCAGCCAAAGACAAATACTATGTCCTTGAGATGTTTCCCTATCCATCCGGACGCATCCATGTCGGCCATGTCCGTAACTATACGCTCGGCGACGTTGTCGCGCGTTACCGCCGCGCCTCCGGATATAATGTCCTGCGCCCCATGGGCTGGGATGCGTTTGGCCTGCCCGCAGAAAACGCTGCCATTGAACGCGGCGCCCATCCGAAAGACTGGACGCTATCCAACA
>Ga0116162_10000358_pt1 | contig 33097 bp, 28 predicted proteins | sample AD_UKC105_MetaG_FD_89875 | JGI IMG/M metagenome (GOLD analysis project Ga0116162, IMG submission 89875) | Active sludge microbial communities of municipal wastewater-treating anaerobic digesters from Hong Kong - AD_UKC105_MetaG | ecosystem: Engineered > Bioreactor > Anaerobic > Digestate...
CAGATTTTCGACCTTTTTTTGATAAACCCGAGCTTATTGCATCTTCTGTTGCTTCCACCGATGACTGGAATTCGTTTACATATTGAATATTCTTTTTAATTTTTCTTTTTAGGCTGTTTGCAAATGTTCGAACTTCTATAGACATTGCAGTGTCTTTACCCTCGGCATCGAGCGGAAGTCCAAAAACTATGACATCCACTTTATTTAGGGCAATAATCTTTGCCAACTCATTTAATGCATAAATCGTGTCTTTTGAGTCTATTGCTGTGAGTATTGCAGTGAGTCCGTTTCTTCCTAACGCAAGGCCGGTTCTCTTTTTTCCATAATCTACCCCAAGATAGGTAGTGTTTTTTGAGGGAGTATTTTTATTTTTCATTTTTACCTTTTAGTTACTGTTATCTCTATATTTTCCGGATTATGGGGAAGGGAATTAAGCAGCGGAATATTTGGTTTTACATCTAAAGAATAGGTTGCAACATTAGAAATAGCATTTAATATTTCTTCTGCTTTCGACAACGGGGCCCCTGCCAAATTCTCCCTTAGCTCGATCTCATCAATTTTTGGTATCACGTAAGCCTTAATGGTTACCTGTAAATCGGCCTGTTCGCTTGAAAGTGTCGTAGTTTCCGTTGCACCTAAGACCTCTGCTTTTATCTCCTTGTCTTTTGTCGATAGCTCAAAGCCTTCCGGGACGAAATCATCTACGAGTCTGTCTAGTAGAACTTCCAGTTCATTTTCGGAATAAGTTAGCCCTGTGGCCGTCGCTTCTCTGACAAGCTCTAGATTTTCCGCCTCGTCTCCTAGTTCGGCGCTAAAGGAATCTTTTGTTGTCTGAAGGCTGATTGACCCGGGAATTAATTTTCGTCCTGTCGAAGTTTTTTGCTGTAGCTCGGTTTTAGTTTTATCGTCACTTTTTTCCAGCTCGATAAGTAGGTTGTCTATATCTTCTTGGGCCACAATTTTAAGTGTCTCGCTGCTGCCCCCGTTGATTTTTGTCGTGCTCTTTGCAGTGTAATCGTCCTTGTCGAAATCATCAAAATCCAAACTTTCGCCCGAGTCAATATTATAAGAATTTCCTATTTCCTCTGCTGTAACATCAACTTCTTTTTCACCCCAAGTTATTAATGGCGGATCCTGCAAGATATCTTCCGTTCTTTCAGGTACTTCTACTTCTTCGTCAAGTGTATATTTTAGGGTTTTATCGTCTTTTTTATAGACAAGAACCGTACCTTTTTTAAAGGTTTTACCATTTGTTGTTTTGTTGTAAATTTTTACAGTTCCTGAGGCTTGGTTACCTACCAGTTTTTCCCCTGTTGTTGGCACGCTCGCGGTCTGGACGGTGCTTGTACTTACTTGTGAGCCTTTTAGAGTTTTTTGTTCGGTATTTGTTTCGCTGTTTGTTGCCACTCTAATCTGTACGCTCTTAACCAGAGGCTGTGCCTCCACGACTAAATTTACGATTGCCTTATGCTGTTTCCAAATCAATAGGTATAAACTTCCTATGATTACGGCGGTCACAACTCCTATTAAACCTGCTATTTTAAATTTTGTACCCCCTGAAAATTTAAATTTAGGTAATGCAAGCGAGACCGTGCGTTGTTTTTTTCTGTGTGTTTTTGGGTTTATTTCAGTTGCTTCAGCTTCTGTAAAATCCAGCTCGGAAGAAAGGCCGGAGGAGTCATTTTCAAGATTTTCTATAAGTCTTTTTCCGTTTTCATCCGACGTCTCGAAATGTATTGTTTTTCCAGATTTTTCAAGTTCTTTTTGAATAATTCTAAGATTTAAAATGTTTTCAAAAATTACTGAACCTTCAGGAATAATGAGCTCAATTCCGTCGTCATTTATTGTTTGTAGTTTTCCAAGCACATTTATTAAATCGTCGTGTATTTCAATTTCAAATTTTGTCATTTAATATTCTCCCATCAAACCTAAAGACAGGGCTTGAATATAATCCAATTCATTTAGTTTGCCGGTTGTATCTCTAGCAAAATCCAGCTCAGAAATGCTGACCCGTTTTATTCTTGGCGGCTCTCTAAAAGGTATGGATTTTGTCCATGGCCTGGACTCTAGAGCTGCCATTATATCGGGTAGCAAGCTTCCTCCCCCAACTACAAATATATCAGATGCAAAGGTCCTGACCCCATTAAATTCATTAAACAGGGTTTCCAGCCCGCTGAGCCACAGGTCGGTTGTTTCAGTCATTACTGTTTCGATGAAAGATGTTTCTGTATCTGCTGTTTGTCCGAAATAGTACTGATTCTTCTTTTTTTCAGATTCTGCCCAAGTAAGGCCGCTCTGTAAAGATAGCTGTTCTGTATAGTGCCTTCCTCCTATAGGTAAGCTTTTTGTAGTTATAAGGCCCCCTCCAAACATAATTCCTACATCTGTTGTTTCTCCCCCGATATCTAAAATGATACAATCCAACTCATTGTCCTTTGTGAGTTTTTTTAGGGCTTCCCCTAACGAGAACATGTTGGGAACCATAGCTAAAACTGAAAGTTTTAGCGTGTCAGCAATTTTTTGCAGTTGCTTTGTATGATATTCGGGGGAATAGGCATTGTAAATTGCCAGCTCAACTTTTGCTCCCGGCAAGTCGGTTGGGTCGTCAACAATCTTTGAATCAAGTTTTGTATGGGCCGGAATAGAGCTTATATGAATAAGCTCTGTTGAAAGATCGCCGGTTTTATAGACAAAATCATCTAGGGCCGTGTTGTACGCAGCATCAATTATTTTGTATTTCAAATTATCCAGCTCTTTCTCTGTAACCAGTTCTCCCGGCGTAGTTCTGTTTAGCCGGCCGGTTGTAACTTGCGAATAGCACAGGTTTTCGGATATTCCTATTATCGCATCTGTAATTCTGTGTTCCGTATTAGCAAGGGCCTGATAAATTGTTTCGTCCACTGCTTCTATGACACTTTTTAAATCAGTTATATATCCGGCTCGTACCGCACCCTCGGGTAAAAATTCCTTCCCCAGCCCGATTACTTTTAATCTGCTTTCGCTGTCATTATAAAAAGCTAGTGTTTTGACTGTGCTTGATCCTATGTCTATTGTTAAAAAAGTATCCGTTTTTGATTTTTTATTGAAATTTATTTTAAATGGCAGTTTAAACATTTACTTGATTATACTATAAATGGGCTTTTGTAGTATATTTGAAAAACAGGCCCTCGATATTTTTCAACTAGAGCCTTGGTTGCTAACAGCTTGTCTCTTTCCTGCAACCCTTCTGGCTTGACTATTTCTAGCCCTATAAGGTACTTGAGCTTTAATCACTGAGTGTTCCGGGAAGTTTTCCAGCGCGACTTGTGAGGCACGGCTCTCGGAGACGCCCTTTTCTTGAAGTGCCAAGAAAAGCATTATTTGTTTTATTTGTGTTTGAACATTTATAATCATTCTAATCTGTTCTTTTGCTTCTTTGCGATCTCTTGGCGGCGGTAAAGCATTTACATTTTCAAGAGTTGTCAAAGCTACCTTCATTGCAACATAATAGTTAGAGCGCTCGGCCATTCTGTTGTCGAACATCTGTGTTATTTCTTTTTCCATCGTCAGTGGGTGCTGCTCATGCCCTTCTTCATAAAGAGTTTTCATAGCCTCTAATGTTATATTGCGAGGGTTTCGGGTCAAATTAAGCTCTTCAGTCAACTCATTTACTAGTTCCATTGTATTTTGCATCAATTCTTTAATGTAAAATCTGTCCCTTGAATGACTTTGACTCATCCATGCGTCTAGAGAATCTTTGATATGGCTAGGTCCAGACAAAAGCTCTTGATATCTATTCAACATTGTCTGTTCTGCATAGGCATTCTCTTGCTCTGTTGCTAAGCGTACTCCAGCAGTTATATCTTGGTTTTGAATAGAAAATCCTGCTCTAAGGTAGGATTTGCGAGCCTCCATTAAAGCTTTACGCCAGCTATTATAGGTTCCAATCGGCATCTCCATGTAGGTTATCTCATATTCAATTGTTGTTTTTCCATTTTGAACCACGGTTTTAGGAACATATATGGGTACCTGTGCTGTTTTTTCTTCTTCTGCAATAGATGCTGCGTTTAGCATTTCAAGGGTAGCTTCGACTTCTTGAAATGTTGTGCAGGTAAATACCTGCTGTAGTTTTACGTATCCTTTATTGAAAGCCCTGTCATTGCCTGCAAAGTCCGCCAAAGGTACGGTTCTGGTAAGTATGGCAGTTGGAATTAAGACTTGGGCTGTTTTATTCTCCGAACCCTTGGCAGTCAAAATCTCTCCTTTACGTGAAAATATTTTGTGTTCTCTAGGATTACTGTTGTAGTGTATCGATTCTCTTTCTTTGGCCCTGGCTTCCCAATTGGCATAGGGTTGGTGCTGTGACCTTTCTTCCGCTTTTGTAGGCGGTGTATCCGGATCAAGTTTGGTTGCTAGATCGTAGAGTCTCTTATAAGCTTTAGCCAAGACTTCCGGGTATCCTGTTACCCCCAATTTTTCTTGATGATCTGTTAGATTGTAAGGCGTATGCCGGATTATAGCAGCGATGGCCTCTGCTGCTTCTGATAAGTGGTGGTTCGGAAAATTTAATTCTCTGAGCTCGTTTTGAATTTTTCTTACATCAACCTTACTCCCGTCTAAGCAATTCCCGGCTAAAACCAATGCTAAGTTTTTTGTGGTGTTGCTTCTGTCCTCAGTGGTCATAGACACTATGTGGGAGAATAACAGCTTGACCGAATATTCATACGAGTGTACTTCCGGCTGTAGTAATATTGTCTCTCTGTATAGATTTGTTGGGTCGATGTTTGTCGCAGCGCCTAACCTGGAAAGGGCATTAATTTCCTCTCTATTAGTGGGATTTTCTGTCAGGCTAGTCGTCATCTCATAGCTAGCCAAAGCCTGTCTAGCTAGCTGTGCGGCTCTGCGTTGATTCAGTCCGCTCTGGGGGCTGGTTTCTATTTTAGTCAGCAGTTGTCGCGAAGCCGCAGTAAGCGCATTTATATTTGTCCAAAATTCTTCAAGAGGCGAAACTTTTGTTTCGCTCCTTCCCTTTAATGCTGTTAAAGCGTCATTTGCGGCGGTTGCTGTTTCTACCATAGCGTCTTTCTTAAAAAGGTATTAAACTTCTTTTTTCAAGTAGTTGGCTATCCTCGCCTTGTTTATTCAGCCCTGCCCTTTTATTTATGTATTCCTCAACCTCATTTACTGGTGTTCCGTATTTCATGCTTGAGTTTTCTCTTATTCTCTTTGCCACAGAAGGATCTTTTTTAGTTTTATTAACCATGTCCCAATCTACAGCAAGGGAAAAAGGCGTTGTTGGGTGGCCGTCGACAAGCAGCCTCATGTAAGCGTTTCCAATTGGCAAGTTTAATAAATCTGACTTTGTGAAATAAGGGTCAAACTGTTTTTCAAGATATTCGGCATCGTCCGGACCAACCCTGTAAACACAAGTTGTTCCTACGTTACCAAACACGGCTTCTTTAATGTCGTCGGTTAACTGTGCCACAAATTGGTGCGCGACAACCAAATTTAGTTTATATTTTCTGGCTTCCGACAGTATAGTAGCAAAGTCAGGTGTGGCAAAGTTTTGAAACTCATCTACATAAAGATAAAAATCAGGGAAATCCTCTTTACCTAAAAGGGAAGCTCTGGATAGAGCTGCAGCAAGTATTCGTGGAACCAGAAGCAGGCCGATAAAGTTTGAATTCTCTTCTCCAATCTTACCTTTAGACAGGTCTACGAGCAGTATCTTTTTTTCTGCCATAATCTTGTTAAAATTAAATGCACTTTTTGGTTGCCCTAGTATATTTCTCATGGTCCTCTCTGTTACGAACCTATCAAATTTTGATACAAAATAGCCCATTTTCTCGCCTTTATGGTAGTCGCTTGTGTTGGCCATTTCATCAGTCCAGTACCGTTTAACTAGTGGATCTTGAATTCTTGGTATAAAAGTTTCTACATATTTGTTGTCGATCAATAGCCTTAGAACATCTACCATGGTTGATTCTTTATCTACCATTGCGGTTAGCATAACGTTTCTTATAGCCCTTTCAAGTTGAGGGCCCATGATACCTTGTCTGTTTGGGTCGTATAGCTTATATAACAAGGCAATAAATGAGTTAATAATCATGTGTTTCTCTTCCTCGGTTTCAGCTTCAAGCATGTTTAATCCCATCGGGCGTTCTATATCTGAAACATCAAAAAGTATTACGTCGTCTATTCTGCTTTCCGGGATTTTTTCTAAGATATCGTCTATATCGCTTCCGTGAGGATCAATTAGAGCCAAACCTTTTCCCGCGGCAATATCTTGTAGTACCAGTGTCTTCATAAACTCGGATTTACCTGTGCCCGTTTGCCCTATAATATACATATGTCGTGTACGATCTTTCTCTTTCATATAGATACCTCTCTGTGAGCCTCTAAACTGATTGATTCCTAAATACAGGCCTTCGTGAGGTATGTTTGACGGGGCTGACGCCTTTCTTGCAATTAGCCACAGAATGTTTGGAGTTTGTATGTTTTTGTTAGGCATGTGGAAGATGTTTGCCATCTCAGTAATATTCAGTACCGAGGTTCTGCTATAAAGTGTGTTATATAAAATCGGGATGTATATATTTAGAGGCGTTATGTTTCTGTAAATGAAATCATTTACAAATTTTGTTTTAAATAAAACTCTGCTTTTTTTGAATTTATTGTATTTAACATCAGTATACTGCTCGAAGGCGGTTACAACGTTCATTATGTGGCTTTCCGCTATGTGTTTGGTTTCAGCTATTGAGACAACTCTCACAACGACATCAAGCCCGCTTTTTCCTATTTTTTTCTCAACACCTTCCAGCATGGAGTTGTCTGGGGCACTTTTCTTTTCGGGATTTCCGCCGTGTTTGACATGTCCGATAAAAGCATTTCCTGCAGCCCTCCACCAGTTACTGGCAGGTGAGGTTACAAGCTGAATAGCTATAACCTCGTCTTTTTTCAGCTTTGTTAGTACCGAGGTGAGAGTGCTTAGCGGGTCACCTTCTTTCTCTTTTATCGTTCTAATAGGGTAGAATGCCGGTCCTTTAAGTTTTAGCTCTGCGATAGCTGTGAAGTGCCCTCTGTCCCAAACTTCGTTTGGATCAATAATGTCTATTTCGGCAGTAGGATAGGCCCCGTTAATCTGCTTTTCCATAAATTCCACCAATTCGTCAGGCATTACTATATAGAAGCCTATTTGCCCGTGTTTGGCCAAGATCTCAAATGAGACTTGGTATTGGCCTTTCAAAAGTCCTTCCAGAGTTGATCTTCTCAAACCTGCCACGCCTGCAAAAAGTTGTTCTGCCGCATCTATTTCGAATTCGTTTTGTTGTGGTACTTTAACATGGAAGAAGGTCAAATTATATTGTTTGTTTTTTAGAAATCTTTGTCTTTTGGTTTTGGCAAGCATATAAAATATTCCTAATATAGTGCTCGCCAAGAAAATAATGTAAAAGAGTATCCAGAAGATGTTGTAGGCTATATCAGTTAGCGACAGCATGTGTATCCTCCACTTTTGTTATAAAGTCTGCCTCTTTCTCATCTGCTTCTTCAGTTAATTTATCTATTGGATCGGCAATTTGTTGCAAATTTTCATGGCCTGTTCTCAGGTCAACAACGTTCAAATCACTATCCGGCTGCGGTATAGGTTCGGTTTCTGGAATCAATGTTGATATTTTATCGTAATTCTCGGAATCTGGTTGTGGGTTTTGTAATACTTCCTGTATACTTTGAATTTCCGAAGAATTTTTTTCTTCTTGAGCGGATGTTTCTGCCTTAGCTACAGAAATCTGCTCTGTTTGAGAAGCCGGGTCTATTTCAGTTTGGAAGGTTTCGCGATGGCTTATAGGCGCATTTTCACTAATAGTTCCTATTACAGGGCTTGTAAAAATCTCCCTTCTTCCTTTTCCGGGGCCAAGTGTTGCGGGATGGTTATTTATTGAGGGTCCTATGTCTGATGGAACCTCTTCCATACTGTCTAGGCTCTCTCCGTTTTTTTCTAGAAAGTCATATACAATTTTACTTATGTCATCTTTGTAGCCTTTTGCTTTTTCTATTTCTTTGTTTGTGTTGGTCTTATTTTCTGTACTTAGGGTATCTTGCGTGTCTAGATTTATGCTTTTGTTTTGAAGATCGTCGTCCGACACCCCTGCAATGCTTGTAATCGGAGAATTCCCTCCCAAGCTTTGAGAATTGGTGCCCGGTAAAATCGTATTGAGCTTATTTTTCTGAGCATCGTCTGGGTGCGAGTTTAGCTGTTGATTATTGGTGTTTTGAGCAGCATTAAGGTCCATACTGTAATTGTATCATTATTCCGGGAGTACTATGCAATACGATCTGTTTTATCCTTGTTAGATTTTTCGTTTTCTTTTTCTATTTTTGAAGCTAGTATTTTAAGACTTTTGCTTATAGAGCTTTTCACATCTTTATTTACTCTTTTTTTGAGCTGCTCAATATCTTCTTGTTCTAAAGCATTGATTTTCTTTTTAAAGTTTTCTGACTTGCTTTTAAGGCTTTTTTTTGTTTCAGAGCCTTTTGCCGGTGCGTTAAGAAGCCCGAGCACGGTTCCAATAGCAGCACCAAGAAACAAACCTTTTATGAATTTACCTTTTGCTTTTGGCATCTTTATTCTCCTCATCTCCAAAATCAGCTATGGATCTTATTGTTTTGACAGTTTTCACAGCACCCATTACGGCATTTACAATATTTCCAAAGGTTATGCTCGTATTAGCGAGCTTAGTCGATAGTGTCTCGGTAACAGAGAGGACACCATTAACTTTTTGTACCGTGGATTTAAACTCTCTAAGTATTAGTATTATGTAAACAGAAACTGCAACTATACTTAAAGTGATGAATATTAAGGTAATTATTAAAAATGTTTGTAATTCCATAGGCAGTTTATTTTTAGATTACTGATACATGCAGTATATGAAAAAATTATATCACATCTTCTTCGTCTTCAAGATCGGCAATGGAGTTGTTTAGAATTTCTCTGGGTTTTGCACCTCTCGCCGGACCTATAACACCGTTTGCCTCAAGCTCGTCCAGAATTCTTGCTGCTCGTGAATAACCTATCTGCAGTCGTCTCTGCAATAAGGATGCGGAAGCCCTGCCTTCCGAAATTACAGTTCGCATAGCTTCGTCATAATATTCATCGACATTATCTCCTCCTAGAGAGACGCTTTTTTCCGGCTCGTGTGTGGAGAGAATCTCTTCTTTATAGTCGGGTTTTACGCCTGTGCTTTTAAGATATGATACCAGGGCATTGATTTCGTTATCGGCAATATAAGAGCCTTGAATTCTGGTGGGTTTGGAGTCGTCTGGAGGAATAAAAAGCATGTCTCCTTTTCCTAGCAATTTTTCCGCCCCCGGCTGGTCGATAATTACCCTGGAATCTACCTGGCTGGTAACATTAAACGCGATCCTACAAGGCACGTTGGCTTTAATAAGTCCTGTAACTACATTTGCGGAAGGCCTTTGCAGCGCTAACACCAAGTGTATTCCGGTAGCCCTTGCTAATTGAGCTAGTCTTATAATACTTTTTTCTACTGCTGCAGGATCGGTTACCATTATTTCCCCCAGCTCGTCGACTATCATTACTATGTATGGCATTGCTTGAAAGCCCGACTTTTCGTTGTAAGATTCTATATTTCTTACGTGCGCCGATTCCAGAAGGTTGTATCTCCTGGTCATTTCGCCCACCAACCATTTAAAAGCTGCAGGAGCTTTTTCTGTCTCTGTGATTACAGGGGTTAGCAAGTGCGGTATGTCGTTGTAGTACATTAGTTCAACGCGCTTGGGATCTATGAGTATGAACTTTACTTCTTCCGGACTTGCCCTAAAAAGTATTGAGAACATTATGTTGTGAATGAGTACCGATTTACCTGAGTTTGTAGCTCCTGCGATAAGTAAGTGTGGCATTTTTGCGATATTATAAACTTTCGGCTGCCCCCCAACATCAAGCCCCAGAACCATGCCGATTTTTGATTTCATGTTTTTCATCTGCTCAGACAGTAAGAGTTCTTTGAAATGAACTACGACCCTCGTGTTATTTGGTACTTCCACACCGATTAAACTTTTTCCGGGGATTGGAGCTTCTATTCTAACCGAACCTGTGGGCGAAGCCAAAGCTAGGGCTAAGTCGTATTGGTGGCTTAAAATTTTAGTAATTTTGGTTCCCGGCTCCGTTTCTAGCGCATACTGGGTTACAGAGGGACCAAAACGCACGTCTTTAACCACAACATTTATGCCGAAAGAAGCTAAGGCGTTAACAATAATTGCCGATCTCTGATTGATGTCTCCTCGATCTACGGGAGTATTCGGAGGATCGTTTAAGATATCCAAGGGGGGATTTTCCCACACCCTATCCGAATAGGGAAGGGGTGCCGGGGCCAAAGTATCTGTTACTTTTGGATTTGTTTTGAATTCGTGAGAATTCTTAGATTTAGGCTCGGCTAGAGAAGGAATTATTTCTATCTCCTCGGCTGCAGAATCTTCGTCGTGATAATTTGTTGCATCTTCTTCCGGAGAACTCTCTATGCTTTCGTTGTAACCTGTGTTATCGCTGAAGTTTAGATTGAGTCCTGAAGTAATGTGAATATCCTCTTTCTGGTGTGTGCTAGCGTTCTTTGATTTTCTTTCAAGTCCCGCCGCCTTGAGTTTAGAGAAGGGTAGACCTAATGCAGAAAGTTTTGCTGCAAGTTCTTCGATAGGCTTATCCCAGATAAGAAGGATAGAGATTATAACCAGGGTAAGCAGAACAAGAATTGCCCCAAGAGAGCTGGTATTAGAACTTAGTACAGAAAAAATCTTGTATCCTACTATTCCCCCGCCTTTTCCTGCTTTTGCTGCCTCGTAGCCGTCTCCGAGATAGAATGCGTGAAGTAATCCCGATGCTCCGAAAAGTAGTATACTGAAGCCGGCTAAGACCCGGCCCTCTACAAATCTCCAATCAATACTGTCTATTAAGAGTAGTCCGGTGATAAGGAAAATCGGCACTAGAGCAAGGTGCGCGTATCCAAATAGAATTTTTAGAACTCTTTGAATAGATGAGTCAACTGAGACTACTCCTGCAGCAAAGGACACTAGCACGACCCCAGCCAGCAATATTAGTAATAACGCTGCAATTGATCGTACAGTTTCCCCACGTATATTAAACTTCAGCTTAAACTTTTTTTTACGGCCTCTTCTTGCGGACATTGCTTAGATAATAACAAAATTACACGTATAATGCATGGACTATTACCATCGGATCTCTTCCGGTCTCTTTTTTCAGTAGTTTTGAGACTTCTTGTTCAATTTTAGCTTGTAGCTTTGTCCAAGGCTCGTCCGTTGATGACTTATCGATAATTTTGTTTACTAAGTCTTTAGCAGTCCCCATGAGTTGTTTTGAGTTTTTAACATATACAAAGCCCCTGGTTATGACGTCAGAATTGCCCTTCACCTGTTTGTCTGTTTTTGAGTAAGGAACTACAACTACAAAGACACCTTCATTTGCGAGGATTTCTCTGTCTTTTATTACTACTTCGCCTATTTCTCCTACATCTGTGCCGTCAACATAGACCTGTTTTACGTCTATTTTCTCGTCCAACATCAAAGCTCCATTTTCAGTAAATTCCAATATTTCCCCCTCAAGCATTTCAAAAACCTGATCTGTTGAATATCCCAAACCTTTTACCATGCTCGTGTAAGCTCTCATTTGAGTTACGCTTCCGCCAATCGGTATGAAATATTTTGGATTTACCATTGAGGCTACAAGTTCGAGATCTCCCTTTGGGCCGTGCCCCGAGACGTGCAGATTGTCCTGAATCTTTGTGTATATAACCTCAGCACCTTTTAAGGTTAGTTGGTCCATTAATCTTTCGACAGGTATTCTTGTTCCCGGAGGTGCAGGATCTGCCGAGAAAATCACTAACGCATCTTCTTCAAGCGTAACATCTCTGTGTTCTCCTCTACTTATTCTATCGAGAGCGGAACCTTGCTGGCCGAAACATCCGGCCGCAATGTAAACCAGCTCCGACTGACTATGTTTCATGGAGTCTCTATGGCTGACAAAAAGTTCATCTGAAAAAGGCAACATATCTAAACCTCTTGCAATCTCAACACTGTTATTTATTGATCTGCCTAATAAAACAACCTTTCTCCCTGATTTAGTAGCGGCGTCCATTATCTGATACATTCTGGATATATTTGAAGATATCGTAGTAATGATTATTTGCTTACCTTCGCCCTTTTCGTAGAGATCTGTAAAAACGCCCTTCATCGATTGCTCGTATTTAGAATGGCCTTCTTTATTGGCTCCTAGACAGTCCGAAAGCAGGCACAGCACTCCCTCTTTACCGAAGTTTGATATTGCTGCAAAATCCATGGGCTTATCAATTACCGGTGCAAGGTCAATTTTATAGTCCGCCATATGCAATACTGTGCCTTGCGGAGTTTTTATTGCAAGCCCTACTGAATCGGGTACGGAATGATTAACATGAAAAGCTGAAACAGAGAAATTTCCTAATGTTACTGCTTCTCCTCCGGGCACCATTGTATAAAAACTCACATCATCGTGTATTTTCTGAGACCCTCTGTCTAAAAGCCTAGACCTTATAAATCCTTGAACAATCGGGGTTGTGAAGATCTTGATATTCGCTTCTTTCAGGAGATATGGTATGGCACCAAGATGGTCCTCGTGCCCGTGTGTTACAAAGAGCCCTCTTACTTTCTCGATATTTTCCAGAATATACGTGAAATCAGGTATTACTACGTCGACCCCTCTTAGTTCGTCGTCGGGAAAGCCTATACCACAGTCTACGATTATGATATCGGTTCCGGACTCATATACTGTCATGTTTTTTGTGGCGCCTTCGGCGCCGCTAAAACCTATTATTCGTAATTCAGGTTGAATTGAATTGACGCTATTAAAATTATTTGTATTCATTATTAACTAAAAATCCTTTCTATTGTGAATTAGTTATTTACAATAACGGCTTCGCCATCATTGTGTTATTTGTACTCTTCTCATTTTTACTAAGTTCCGTAAGTACGTTCGGAATATTTAAAAAATCTTTTGCTAAAGCTTCAGCAAATGATCTGTTTCTTAAAGCCGCGGCAGGATGATAAACAGGAAAAACATTGAAATTGTGCAGTTTGATTAGTTTGCCGTGATCTTTTGTAATTTTTCCTTCGGGATAGAAGTGGTTCATTGCGAATCTCCCCAAAGTCACTATCAGGGATGGCTTTATTACTGCCAATTGGTTTTCAAGATACCCTCTGCAAGCTTTAATTTCTTCAGGCAGAGGGTCGCGGTTCTTAGGGGGCCTGTGTTTGATAATATTTCCTATCCAAACTTCCTCCCTCGACAGGTTTATTTTTTCAAGAAGCTTTTCCAGTAGATTTCCGGCTCTTCCTACAAATGGTCGGCCTGTTTTATCTTCTGTTGCTCCCGGAGCTTCGCCGATAAAAACTACTTTTGCCGTGCTTGAACCTTCTCCGGGTACTGCCTGTAGGGCAGTTTTGCACAGAGAACACTTTTCGCACTTGCGTATTTCTCTTTCTATAATTTGTAGTTTTTCTGTATTTTGGCTCATTTTTTTCTTGCTTACACCTGTTTATCCCGTTCGTGTTAGCTGGGAAGGTAGTATTTTAAATTTGATTCGTCTACCCTTACTTTTTTAGTTTTTCCTTCAACTATTTCTTTGGCTACTTTTCTGCAAATAGCCTCTAAAGTTCTACTTAGGCTTCTAATACCACTATCAAAACCAAAAGGACGCACAATGCTAGGCCAAAGAGCCGGATCAATTTCTAATTCTTCCGGCTTTAGTCCACTTAGTTCGATAACTTTAGGTAATAAGTAGTCTTTGGCTATAGTAGCTTTTTCCGCATCCGTGTAGGAAGGCATTTTGATTATTTCCAACCTATCCATAAGTGCAGTTGTTATTGTGCCGGTGTTGTTTGCTGAGCAAATGAACAATACGTCGGATAAATCTATCGGATAGTCAATATAATGGTCTCTAAAGCTGTTATTTTGGCTCGGATCAAGTATTTCCAGAAGTATCGCCATGATATCCGATCTAAGCCCCGACTCTCCGCTTGCTTTTTCAATTTCATCAAGTAAGATTACCGGGTTTTTAACGCCAGTTTTGATCAACGCTTTAATTATTTGCCCGGGCTCAGCTTCAGGGTAGGCTTTGCTTCTTCCTCTTAATTCTAGAGTACTCCCTATACCTCCCATGGATATTCTAATAAATTTTCTGCCCAAGGCTTCAGCTACTGACATTGCAAGTGTGGTTTTTCCAATGCCCTGTAAGCCCACTAATAACAAAACCGGAGATTTTCCAACCCCTTCTTTTTGTCTGTCTTTTAAAAGTTTTATAGTTGCTAGGTATTCAAGTATTCTCTCTTTGACCCACTCCATTCCATAGTGATTCTTATCCAAAATATTTTTTGTTTCTGTTAGATCAAGATTGTCTTTTGTTTTTTCTCCCCAAGGTATTTCTGCAATAGTCTCGATATATCTGGAAAGGGTATCGAACTCTTGGGCATAGTGACCAAGCTTAGCCATTCTATCAAGACGATCGAGCATCTGGTTCAGCCTATCTTTAAGGTCTTCAGGAATATCTCTGGTGTCATTAACCAGTGACGAAAGTGTTCTGAGTTCCGCAAATGCGTAGTCTGCGGCTGAAAGATTGGGGGTGTCTGCAATGCTAAAGTTTTTGTCGGGCATGTTTAAATTCTATCAGATATGCGGCACATTGGTAATGTGCCGCATACAAAATTCAAGCTATCTTCTATCTCTGAAGTTCCTTCCGCCTCTATCTCTTCCGCCTCCGGAATTGTGTGAGTTTCTATCGCGCCCGCTGTGTCCGCCACTTGAAGATCTTCCTCCTCTGTCGCTGTGCCTTGGTTTGGGCTCATACCCGGGATTCATGGCTCTCATCGATAGAGAGACTTTTCCATTAGGGCCTGTTTCTATTACCTTTACGGTAACCACTTGACCTTCTTTTAGGTGATCTGAAGCCTTTTCTACGTAATCATCTGTAATCTCGCTTATATGAAGTAACCCTTGTTTATTAGGAAGAATTTCTACGAAAGCACCAAAGTCTACTATTTCTTTTACAGTTCCTTCGTACACTTCTCCAACCTCAATATCCTTGGTCAGGCCCTCAACCATTCCTTGAGCGCGTGCAACATCTTCTTCGGATTCTCCTGAGATAAATACTGTCCCATCATCATCGATGCCAAGCTCAGTATTAGTCTGCTCCTGAATTTCCTTGATGGTTTTGCCTCCGCTGCCTATAACCATTCCGATTTTTGTAGGATCAATCTTGACTACACACATTTTCGGCGCGTATTTACTCAAACTATCTCTTGGTGAGGAGATAATCTCTTCTATTTTTTCAATAATTTCCAGTCGAGCTTCTCTCGATTTCTCAATTATTCTCGGAATCAAGTCCATTGGTAAGCCTTTTAGTTTGATGTCGACTTGTATAGCGGTTATTCCTTCTTTTGTTCCTGTCATTTTAAAGTCCATGTAGCCAACAGAGTCTTCATAGCCGCTAAGATCGTTAAGAATCATAAATTCTGATTGATCTTCGTTTGCCATAAGTCCCATTGCAACTCCTCCTACAGCGCCTTTAATTGGTACGCCAGCATCCATCAGAGCCAGGGTAGAGCCACATGTCGCGGCCATCGAGCTGGAGCCGTTTGAAGATAAAGTTTCGGTCATAAGTAAAATTGTATATGGAAACTCTTCTTTGCTTGGTATTACAGGGACAAGTGCTTTTTCAGCTAACATCCCATGGCCAATTTCTCTTGGATTGGCTCCGCCTATTCGTCCTACTTCGCCTGTAGCAAAAGGAGGGAAGTTATAGTAATGGAGGTATCGTTTTGTTTTTTCTCCATACATGTCTTGAATAAGCAGCTCTAAAGAAGGATTTCCTAATGTAGCAACTGTTAGAGCTTGAGTCAGCCCTCTGTTAAATAATCCGCTGCCGTGTGTTCGTGGTAATAGCCCGACTTCTCCTGAAATCGGTCTAAGGTCGCTCTCTGAACGACCGTCAATTCTTTTTCCTGATTCCATTATGAGAGCTCGAGCTATGTTTTTCTCTATTTTCTCCAGCGCTTTAACCATTTCGGATTTCTTAAACTTGCCTTCAAGTTCTGTAAAGACTTTTTCTACAAGCATGCTCTTTTGATTATTTAAAGCTTCGTTGTACTTGTAGTTTCCCTTTATTAACGTTGCGAGCTCGTCTTTTACAATTGCTTTTACGGAGTTAATGACTTCATCCGAAGGTTTTGATGAAATATAAGTATATTTCGTACCATCTGGATTATATTCCTTAGCGAAATCCATAACTAGGTTTAACAATGGTTCCGCGTTATCTCTTGCAAATTCTATTGCTCCTAAAATTACTTTTTCTGGCAAGATATTGGCGCTGGCATCAATTGATAAAAATTTTCTATCTGTTCCTGAAAAAGAGACCATCATATTAAGATCGGAATCTTCTTCGGTTTGTTTTCTGGTCGGTATGAGAATATATTTTTGATCCGCATAGCCTACTTTTACAGGAATCATGGGGCCTTCAAATGGAATATTTGAGGCTTGCAGCGCAGCAGAAGCCGCCAAGCCCGCTAGAAATGCAGGATCGGAATCTTCGTCCAAGGATAATACTGTCATGATTATTTGTATTTCATCCGAAAAGTCATCCGGAAAAAGAGGTCTAATAGCTCTATCTATGAGTCTTCGTGTGACTGTTGCATCGTCAGTGGGTCTTCCGTCTCTTTTTACAAATCTGGAAGTTTTTATTGTTCCGCTTGCATAAAGTTTCTCTTCGTAAGACATCTGAAGAGGGAAGTAATCCAGGTCTGGATTCTGCCCGCCTGACACTGCGGTCACCAAGATGACCGTTTCGCCGTATGTGGCCTTGATTGATACATTTGCTTGAGGGGCTAATTTGCCTGTTTCAAGCGTAATTTTTTTACCGTTAAAGTCTATTTCTTTTTTGACTTGTTTCATTTATTTTATTCGGAGTGCTGTTGTGTGACTAAGATGAGAGATACTATCCATAATATTTAAAACATTATGTACATTATGTCTGACCCTAATCACAAAGCTTCCGCCTTAATTTTTATACTTTCAACTATATACTTTATACGCTGTGCGTATATTTGGCAAATCTGCCTAAGTGCTTTGAAGCACATGGATCCCAGGCTTGGCCTCAAGATACTCTATAAATATGGAAAAACTGAAAAAGTTTCGGGCGCTATACCCCGATATATGGAAAAGCCATTACTCGTGTTTTTCTACGTATTTCTCGAATCTTTCAGGATCTTTTTTCTTCAAAAATGCAAGGAGCCTTCTTCGTTTATTTACCATTTGCAAAAGACCTCTTCGTGAGTGGTTGTCTTTTTTGTGTTTTTTTAGGTGTTCAGAAAGTTCGGCTATTCTTTTTGACAATATAGTTATTTGAACCTCTGGGGAACCTGTGTCGGTATCGTGAAGTCTGCTACCTTGTATTAATTGTGTTTTATTCTTTTTATCTAATGCCATATGCTAAAACATTGTAACAATATTAAATACTTATTTCAACTAGTCTATGCTTGTAGATGAAACCCCTACTAACAGCATTTTTGCAGATTTTGCAGTTGGTTTGAGTTTCCATTCTGCCGCTAAATTAAAGACCAGTGTACTAAGTGAGCTTGCTTGCGTATCAATTACATTGACGCTCCCAAACCTTTTATTTAGTCCTGTATTGTCTATGTTTACAATTTTTGCGCTGCTAAGTTCGTGCTTCAGGCTACTGTATAGACTCCCTGTTACCTCGAGGTCAGGAATACCTATGGTAACCACAACATCGAAGTCGAATCCTGAAAGTACGCTTTGAATGTTGCCCAAATCAAAATATTTCGGCACAGGGCCGAGCCTGAACTGAAATACTCCGTCTTCAGTGCTATATTGTACCTTTGATGCGCTTGTCCCTTTGTAGTTCACAGTCACTACCAAGTCTCTCTCATCGACATTGGCGTGAACGTCTTCGCTATTTATTAAATTGCTGCATTCTGTGGGGATGTCGCCTTTGTAAATAAGTTTAATTTCTTTGTCTTCGAACGTATTTTTGAGCATCAAGTAGAGTCCAGAAGCGGCACAGAAAGTATCCGGTTGATTTAGTCTTGAGGCTATTATGCCAACGCTTTTTGCATCACGCAAAAGCTCGGCTATTTGATTATTGTCGTAGTTTTCTATCTGCATATTAATCTGTATGGGCTGGAACACGTAGAGTATACAATAAATGTCCTATAGTGTCAATGTATTGGCCTTATTTGCTTGCGAACTGCAGTTTCTAAAGAACTTCTATGTACATGCCGGGCTCGATTTCGTCTATTTGAGGTTTTAACAGTAGGCCGCATTCAAGACCTTTTTTTATTTCTTTTACTTCGTTTTTTTGAACCTTGATTTTCTTAATTTTAGAGTAATATAGAGGCGTATCTTGCTCGGTGGCCTCTGATGGATTGATTAGAAATATGCCGACCCTGTCGTTTTCTTTTACTTTTCCTGCCAAAATTTTACTGCCCAAAATTACGTCTCCGGATGGAAGTTTAAACTTTTTTATAACCTGAGCACGACCTTTTATTTTTTGCTCCTCTTTAATCGCAGTACCTTCTAAAAGATCCTTTATTTCATCTATGAGGTCGTATATAGTTTTATATGTTTTTGCTGTTACTTTTAGTTCTGATGCGAGCTCAGTAACCGATTTTCCCTCTTTAACATTAAAGCCCACGATAACGCTGTCGGTTGTTGAAGCCAGAAGTACGTCTGAGTCTGTAATATCTCCCGTTGCAGTGTGTACAAATTTTATAGAAAAGTCTAAGCCCACCGATTCGGTAATGAGGTTGGCTAGGCTCTGTTTAACTGCTTCGAGTGTGCCTTGCGTGTCGGCTCTAATAATAATTCCTACAGTACGTTTTGTGTTAGCCCCTATAACTTCGTTGTGATCATCAACAATGCTTAACTCAGCAAGTTCGCTTCCTTTTTCGACAATCAAATCGCCTATGTGCGGCGTGGTTTTAAAACCCAGTATTTCAACAGGGGTAGAAGGGCCTGCGATATCAATGCTTATACCATAAGGATTTACCATTGATTTTACTTTTGCCTCTATGCCGCTGCCCGTAACTTCAGAGCCGACTTTCAAGGAGCCGCTTTTAACTATGCAACTTACAACCACACCTCTTTTAGGGTCAAGTTTTGATTCAATGATTATTGCTTCAAGTTCCGCATTGCTGTCTGCTACTAAATTCTCCATCTCGGCTACAGCTAAAATGGCGTCTAAAAGCTCAGATATGCCTTTTCCGGAGATTGCTGAGGTTTCTACACATACTATGTCTCCGCCCCAATCCTCGACCATTATATTGGCTTGGGCAAGCTCTTGTTTTACTTTTTGAGAATCCGCGCCGGGTTTATCTATTTTGTTTATTGCAACAATAATTGGTACCCCAGCCGCTTTAGCGTGTAGAATCGCTTCTTTTGTTTGCGGCTTTACGCCTTCTTCAGCGGCTACAACTAAAACCACCAAATCGGCAGCTTTGCCCCCTCTGGAACGCATTTGAGAAAAGGCTGCGTGCCCCGGTGTATCGATAAATGTTATCAATTTAGATTTATGACTTATTTGGTATGCGCCTATGTGCTGAGTTATTCCGCCGTACTCTCGTTCTTGGATTTTTGTTTTTCTAATGTAATCCAGTATGCTCGTTTTACCGTGGTCCACATGTCCCATTATTGTTACAATAGGAGGTCTCACAGCTTTATTTGATTTAGTATTTGTTTTATTTGTTGTACTCATGTTCACCTTTTACTATACACCGATCTTTTAATTATGTGTAAATCTAACGCAATATTTTAGCACGGGAAGGATTTAAAAAGCCCTTTTATTTTTTTCCTCACACTCTAATGCTTCTTGTTTAGGTCTTACTATTGGGTAGATTCTGTTTTTTCGCTCTCAGTGTTTTCTTGTATTTTTTCTTCTGTTGTTTTGGCAGAGTCCTCTAACTGCTTGTTTACTTTTTCAATAGCAGCGTCCCATACTCCTACCACATCCCTATTTTCAGTTGACTGTGAAGATGTGTCTTCGGTTGTGTCGAATACCCCTTTTGTGCCCTTTATATCTATTTTCCATTTAGTTAGTTTATTTGCTAGGCGGGCGTTTTGTCCTTCGCGTCCTATAGCAAGGCTCTGCTGATCTTCCGGAACCGATACTACGGCCCTATTTTCATCTTCGATTATTTCTACTCCCGTAACTCTAGCTGGCGATAGCGCTGCTGCTATGTACTTTTCAATACTAGCAGAAAAGGGGATTATATCTATTTTTTCCCCGAATAGCTCTGAGATTATAGCCTGTACTCTTACACCCTTTTGGCCCACACAGCTGCCCACCGGATCTATTTTTGCGTCGTTTGATGAAACCGCTATTTTTGTTCGTGAGCCGGCTTCTCTAGCTATAGCTTTTATTTCTACGACCCCGGAGGACACTTCAGGAACTTCCTGTTCAAAAAGCCTTCTTACTAATTCAGCGTCGCTCCTGCTTAAAATTACTTCTGTGCCTCTAGGGCCTGTTCTAACGTCTTTTACGTAAACTTTTAGTCTTTGATTAATTCTGTAATGCTCATTCTCAACTTGTTCCGACTGAGGTAGTACGCCCTGTGCTTTTCCGATGTCCAATATAATAAGACCGTTCTCAATTCTAAAAATTTGTCCTGTAATTAAGATTCCTATCTTATCTTTAAATTCGTCGAATAAGACCTTTTTCTCGCTTTCGCGTATTTTTTGCAAAATAACCTGTTTTGCCGTCTGAGCTGCAATGCGGCCAAATCCCGGAGGCGTAACGTCTTTCTTGTCTTTAATTATTTTAGCTTCTCCGGTGTCAGGATCAACAATTACAGTAATTTCCTCTATTTGCTCTTCAGTGAGATCAGCCCCATAATCTTTTTTGTATGCCGAAATCAGCGCACTTTTAATAGACTCTATAACATCTTCGGCCGATATTCCTCTTTCAGTTGCCACCTGTATTAATGCTGCTTTAAATTCTGTTGTTGCCATTTTTTTATCCAAATTTATTACTTTAGCAATTAACCTTTACTAACAGTATAATTCTATCAAAAAAGGCGGGAACTTCCCACCTCATTTTGTTTTTATAGTTAATCTTTCCAAGCCTAAGCTTGGGCTAAGAATAATGGTTTTTTGCTAATAGGTGTTTTTAAGCACCTTTTAAGTCCACTAGGTAAATTACCACACATTAAGTGTGTTGGTCAAGCTTGGCCTCAGGATGACGATTCGGGCATGCCTTTAACTAGTTTCGCGGCGCTGCCCGTTAAGTGCGAGCTGTCGGCCCACTTGACTAAGGAGTAAGATAGGTTTTGATTGTTTTGTGTGACCGACAGCTCGCTTATTGAGCAGTTATGGTTTTGTATAGCAGAAAACTCTTTTTTATTTTCTATTTTACAAAGATGGATCACTCCGGCTGCAAAGATGCCTGCATGCCCAATAACTGCAATATTACCGTGCAGAGTTTTTTTGATTGCTTCTAGTAGGCCCGTTGCAAAGCGGTTAACTAGCTGAGAGTAGTTTTCTCCTTCAGGAAAGCTTATGTCTTCTTCGCCCATATACCATTTATGTGTGATTAAAAAATATTGTTTCCAACTTTCTTCATTTGGCTTCATCCCTTCGACCTTTCCCATATTTATTTCTCTGAAGTTTTCTAAAATTTTTGGTATTAGTTTCTTTCTTTTAGCTATATATTCTGCCGTTTGCATCGCTCTTTTAAGAGGAGAAGAGTAGATTGCATCTATGGTTATATTATCAAAGGCTGTAGCAGTTTGAGCTGCTTGAAAATGTCCTTTGTTCGTCAGCTCATAGTCTATGTGTTTATAAGAAAGTTCTCTGGTAATGTTTGCTAGGTTTTCTCCGTGTCTAACTAGATAAATAGTTGTCATGATTCTTTAACTTCCCATGTTAAGTTTGTGTGTATGAAAGTGTACAGGAAAATCTAGCAACTTAAAATAGTGCATTGATGATTATGTTATTTTAAGACCGGCGTTGTACTAAAGTCGCCCCCTTACCATGCCTGTTTTATGAGTTTTTACGGTATTCTTCAAGTAGCTGTTTCTGTTTCTTTGAAACTTTTTTTGGTCTTATTACCTCAACTTGAACTATTAAATCTCCTTGTCCTGTTCCTTGAAGTTTCGGCATACCTCGGTTTTTAAGCCTGAATTGGGCCCCGTTTTGAGTACCCGCTGGTATTTTAAGTTTCACGTGGCCCATGCCTGTTTTCTCTGATGTATCTATTACATCTACAGGCACCTCGTCACCCAATATAGCCTGAATGAAGTCAATTTTTAGTAGTGTCCCAAGATTATCTCCGGCTCTTTGAAAAATCTTCGGTGTTGCGATCCTTAATGTTATAAATAAATCTCCGTTAGGTATGTCTTTTGCCGGACCCGGCATTCCCTTGCCCGCGAATCTTAGCTCTATACCGTCTCTGGCTCCTTGCGGGATTTTTATTGTTATTTTGCCGGCTTCTGTGGTTATATCTTTTTTTGCACCATGCACTGCGTCTTCAAATGCAACATGTAGTTCGTAGTAAAGATTCTTTCCTTTGTTTTGCCTTCTTCCCCCGAAGCCGCGAAACCCGAAAAATTGTTCGAATATATCAAAAGGATCTATTCCGTCAAAGCCCGCGCCTCCCGTTGTGTAGGTATAGCTGAAAGGACCTCCGGCGCCTCCCCCGCTAAAACCTTGTCCGGTATTTCGATATTTAGCGCCTTCGTGGCCGAATTGATCGTACATTTTTCTTTTATCGGGCTCGCTTAATATTTGATAAGCTTCATTTATTTCTTTAAATCTTTTCTCAGCAGCTGCCTTGTCCCCATCTTTTACCATATCCGGATGGTGCTCTCTGGCAAGTTTTCTGTAAGCGCTTTTTATTTCTTCCGGAGAGGCGCTTTTAGAAATGCCTAGTATTTCATAGTAATCTCTTTTTTCCATATTGTTCTTTTCTTTCTCTTAGTTTTAACGTAGTGTGCGGGCCTTACGGCCCGCACACCAAAAGACACTCAGAATCTGTCCGTAAACTCTACTCTTGCACCACTTCCCCTTCTGTTACTTCATCCTCCGGACCTTCTCTTTTAGGGTCATTTCCTTGCTCTTCCGTGCCGGTTTGTGATTGCTTTGCAAGGTGCTCTCCTATTTTCTGCATAGCGCTACTTAACTCTTCGGTTTTTTGCTTGAGTTCTTCTGTGGAAGCTGTGGACAGAACATCTCTGACACCCTTCACCTTAGCTGTAATATCAGAAACAATTTCCTCTGTCAGCTTACCTTCGGAATCCTTTAAGGCTTTCTCTGCGGCATGGCACATGTTATCAGCTATATTCCTGGCCTCTATTTGTTCTTTTTTCTTTTTATCTTCTTCAGCATGAAGTTGGGCGTCTTTTACCATTTTATCTATTTCTTCTTGACTAAGGCCTGTTCCACCTTCAATCTTTATTTTTTGTTCTTTGCCTGAGGTCTTGTCTTTGGCGCTAACGTGTATTATGCCGCTGGCATCTAAGTCAAATGTAACTTCTATCTGAGGAACGCCTCTTGGGGCCGGCGGTATTCCGTCTAATATAAAGCGGCCAAGACTCTTGTTATCTATTGCCATTTCGCGTTCTCCTTGAAGAATGTTTATTTCCACGCTAGTTTGGCTATCGGCAGCAGTGCTGAATATTTGATTTGCTGCAGTCGGCACTGTTGTGTTCCGTTTAATTAAAGGAGTCATAATTCCGCCTAGTGTTTCGATCCCCAAGGTTAGGGGTGTGACATCGAGTAGTAGAACATCTTTTACGTCCCCACCTAGTACGCCCCCTTGTATAGCGGCCCCAATTGCAACAACTTCATCGGGGTTAACTCCTTTATGCGGCTCTTTTCCGAAAGATTTTTTAACAACCTCGTTCACTTTTGGAGTTCTAGTCATACCTCCGACCATCACAATTTCGTCTATCTGCCCTTTATCTAAGGACGCATCTTTTAGTGCGTTTTCTATTGGCTTGAGTGTTTTATTAATCAACTCCTCGACTAGTTGTTCGTATTTAGATCGAGTGAGTTTAATATTCATGTGTTTTGGGCCATTTGCATCTGCAGTGATGAAAGGTATATTTACTTCTGTTTCAAGAGTACTTGATAGCTCTATTTTGGCTTTTTCCGCTGCATCTTTTAGTCTTTGCATTGCTTGCTTGTCTTGAGTTAGTTCTATGCCTGTTTCTTTCTTAAACTCCTCAAGCAGCCAATTTATTAAACATACGTCAAAGTCATCTCCCCCTAAATGTGTATCTCCGTTCGTTGATTTAACCTCAAAAACTCCGTCTCCCACCTCAAGTACAGAAACATCAAAGGTTCCTCCACCTAAGTCATAAACCACTATCTTTTCATTTGATTTCTTATCCAAGCCATAGGCTAGAGAAGCTGCAGTAGGCTCGTTAATTATTCTTTTAACCTCTAAGCCTGCTATTTGTCCGGCTTCTTTAGTTGCTGATCTTTGCGCGTCATTAAAGTAGGCAGGGACGGTAATTACCGCCTCTGTTACTTCTTGCCCCAAATATTTTTCAGCATCAGCTTTAAGTTTTCTTAAAATCATGGCTGATATTTCTTGTGGCGTGAAGGTTTTCCCGTCTACCTCTACTGCAGCCATTCCATTTTTACCTTCCACTATAGTGTAGGGATAGTTTTTTTTGAGTGTGTCAATCTCAGGATCGTTGAACTTCATACCTATCAGCCTTTTGATGCTGAAAATGGTGTTTTTTGGATTTACCACCTGCTGTCTCTTTGCAGCTACGCCTACCAAGTTTGCAGTAGGGTTTACTATCGAGGGAGTTGTATTCATACCCTCAGAGTTTGGAATTATTTTTGGTTGGCCACTTTCCATTACGGCCATCGCACTGTTTGTTGTACCTAGGTCTATGCCTATTATTTTACCCATACTATTTTTCTCCTTTTGTTTTGCCTACTTTTACTCTAGCAGGCCTGATAACTTTGTTTCCCATCTTGTATCCTTTTTGAGTAGTCTCAATAACTTTGTTGTCTAGATCGCCTCCGGTTTCTACATGCTCAACTGCTTCCATTTCATGTGGATCAAACGTTTTCTTATCGGACTCTATCTCTGCTACACCCTCTTCTTCAAGAATTTGTATCAATTGTTTTAAAATTAATTTTATTCCTTGGTCTTCAAAGTGCTTTGCCATAGTTTCCAGGTTGTCCAGAACAGGTATAAATCTTTGAATTAGGTTTTTATTTGCGTACCCGAATATCTCAGCCCTTTCTTCCTCAACCCTTTTTTGAAGATTTTTATAGTCCGCTAGAGCTCGTTTCCAATTTTCTTCGTATTCTTCAATTTTTTTCTGTAGTTCTTCGACTACTTTTGTTGTGCTTTTTTTACTTGTCATTTTGATTACCAAGAACCGCCAAGTTCTTCTACTAAATTTTTAGTGTACCTAAGTGAAGGGATTATTCTTTGATACTGAAGTCTTGAGGGACCTAATACCGCTATATAACCTTTTCTTTTCCCCACGCTGTATTTTGCGACAATTGCGCTGCAACCTTCTAAGTTCGGGTGCTCCAAATCTGCGCCTATCAGACATTTTACTTCTCCGTCATCTACTAAGCTTATTTTTTCAAATATTTTTGCTAGCGCCTCGTGTCTGTCCAGCATATGTAGTATGCTTTTTATTGTATTTTCATCAGTGAACTCCTTGTGATCCAAAAGGTTAACCGATCCTGCATGAATTACGTATCCGTCATCGGTTGTAGCTAGGGCCAATTCTTGCGTTATTTCAGATAACGCGAGTACCGCTTGTCTTAGAAGTTTTTCAAATTCATATCTGTTAGCCCAAAGTTTCTGTTTCATCGCAACTTCCTGCAGGACATCCAGCTCTTCTTCTTCCATCAATTCCTCCAAAAAGAACTTATAAGCCGAAGAAGTTGGAATTCTTCCCGAAGATGTATGCTCCATCTGCAAAAAACCTTCGCTGAGCAATCTTGCCATTTCGTTTCTAACTGTGGCAGGGGAGCATTTAACGTTGTATTTCTCGACAATAAGAGAGGACCCAACAGGTTGCGCAGTATCTCAATACTCTTCTATGATAGCTTTTAGTAGGTTTATCTGTCTTTCTGTTAACAACATATTGTCACTATATTATCATGAGTGCTAAGAGTGTCAAGCAGTATGGTTTGCTTGTATTAATCTTTGAAATTCTTACAAAACCTATAATGCAAAATTTGTTTAAACTAGTGTCTAGCTGTGTATAATTGATTCATGACTGCCCGTCTTATAAGAAACTACTTAATTAAATTTTTTTTCACGCGAGAGTATAACCTGTATATTTTGTTGCGTCTTATTTGCACCTTAGGGCCTCTTTTAGTAACTTTTCTATTTTCATTAGGCATTTATCGTATAGAGCAAAGAATGTCCCTTAGCGAAATCGTTTTGCCCCTTGCCCTTATTCTAGTTACAGAAATTATTGAGCACCTTGTTCGTGTCGGATCAAAATCTTTGATTTCTTTTACGACAGAAAAAAAGCTTGTTGAAGTTCAAACAGACTTTTTAATAACGTTTTCTCCGAAAGAAAAAGACCGTATGGAGGTAGTGCAGGCAGTTCGTAATTTAACTCATGCCATTAGACGGTTTGTAACTCATATGATTGACGATGGTTTTCAGGGAATTGTTGAGTTTATTTTAATCCCTTTCATCTTATTGTTGATTGATGTACGAGTCTTTTATTTAGAGGTTTCTGCGATATCTTTCTATATTATCTCTTCTTATTTTCTTTCAAGACACTATGAGGTTTTATACGAAAAATTCGATCAGGTTAGAGAGAAATATTACTCACGGCTTTTGGTTAATGATCGCGTAAAAAGTTATGCTGAGAAAGTTTGGGGTAAGTATGGTGATGTTCAGTCTTTTCGTTTTATTTCCTGGTTCAGCCTTCAATCATTAGTGTCTTTTTTTAAACTTAGTATTTTGCTACTTGTTGTGCGCGATGTATTTATGGGTACTAAACAAATCTCCGAGCTCGTTCTAATAGCCGGGTATGTTGTTTCAACAAAGAAGTTTCTCAACGATGTGACTAATATTTTTGAATATTATATGGAGATAAAGGCCGGCACCAGAAGGCTAGAAGATGTAATTAAGCTGAAAAAATTGAAGTCCTATATCTCGTCAATTACTTAGAACTTGTCTAAAGGCTTCTTGCGGAATATCAACTTTTCCTAGTCTCTTCATTCTTTTTTTACCTTTTTTTTGTCTTTCTAATAACTTATCTTTTCTTTCTCTGTGGCCTCCATATATGCCCGATAGAACATCTTTTCTCATGGCCGGTATGGTCTCGCGAGCTATGATTTTTCCGCCTATGGCGGCTTGAACAGCGACTGCAAACTGTTGTCGTGGTATTACATCTTTTAGTCTGTTTATTATTTTTTTGCCGATTGCTTGGGCGTTATCTTTTAGAACTATTTGTGCCAAAGGCTCAACCTCAGCTCCGTGTACCAGAATGTCCATTTTTATTACTTTTACATTTCTGTATTCCAGAAAGTCGTAATCAATTGATGCATATCCGGAAGATATTGTTTTGAGTTCATCGAAAAAATTATTTACAAGTTCAGATAGAGGCAGTTCGTATTCAAACATAATCGTGTCTTGTGTAGGGTATTCCATTTTTCTCATAATGCCCCTCCGACTTTCACATAGGGTAATTATCCCTCCTGTGTATGTTGCCGGCGAAAAAATATGTAAAATAATCCACGGCTCTTGCACACTCTGTATTCTAGTGGGCTCGGGCATTTCTGATGGGTTTTTCACTTTTACGGTTTCCCCTGTGGTTAGTGTTGCGGTATATTCTACGCTAGGGGTAGTCGATATCAGTTCCAGATTGTATTCTCTTTCAAGCCTTTCCTGCACTATGTCAGCGTGAAGAAGTCCTAAAAAACCGCAACGATATCCGAATCCTAGAGCGGAGTTACTTTCGGCGGTGTATTGAAGGGCAGAATCTGATAAAGACAGCTTCTCTAAAGCGTCTTTTAATTCAGGGTATTTATCGTTTTCAATTGGGTAGATGGACATGAATACGAAGGGTTTAACTTCTTTGTATCCCTCCAGTTGCTGTGTTGCGGAGGCGATATCTTTAAAAGTAACCGTGTCGCCTACTCGGACCGTTTTTATATCTTTGACGCCTGTCGAGATGAAGCCAACCTCCCCCGCAGATAAAGATCCCACTTCTTTGCGGTGGGGAACCATTATTCCTATACTTTCAGGATCAGACTCTGCTTTGGTTGCCATTAAGTATATTTTTCTATGGTTTTTCACATCCTGGAGTTCAATTTTTCCGTCCTCGACCTTAATAAGCGCGATGACGCCCAAGAACTCATCGTAATATGTATCAAATATTAATCCTCGAAAATTCTTGTCATAGGTATCTTTTGGTGCAGGAACTCTCTTAATAATTTCGGAAAGTAGCCGTTCAATCCCGAGGCCGGTTTTTGCCGAGATTTGCAAAATTTCATCGTGTTTAAAACCAAAAGTATCCACTAAATCTTGGGCCGTTTTTTCCACATTACTTCCTGCCAAATCTACCTTATTTATGACCGGAATGATTGTTAGGTTAGCATCTATAGCTTTATAAACATTTGAAACGGTTTGTGCCTGAATTCCTTGTGTAGCATCTACAACTAAAACAGCGCCCTCACAAGCAGCCAGAGAGCGTGAAACTTCATAGGAAAAGTCCACATGTCCGGGCGTATCAATGAGATTAAGCTGATATTCAATTGAATCGAGGGTATAGTTCATGCGAACGGCCTTTAGCTTTATTGTTATACCCTTTTCTCTTTCAAGCTCCATGCTGTCTAACGTTTGATCTTTGAGTTGTCTTTTTTCTATAGTGCCGGTTATATCCAGCAAGCGATCCGCCAAGGTAGACTTGCCGTGATCAATGTGGGCAATAATACTAAAATTTCTAATATTGGCTGTATGGTTCACAAAAGTACTTTATAATTCTTGATCTAAAACTACAACCCCTCTCTGTATTGAAAAGATAATTACTGTTCTTCTGAAACTACTTCTTGAAAAGTTTTTTTCGGTTTAATTTTGAGTATCAGTTTATAGAATAGATTCACTTCCTCTACTTTTAGTAGTTTAGTAAGAAGTAGGTAGATCCCTAGCCCTGACGCTGCAGACGTGCCTGTGGTTATGATAAGTTGAATTGTTCTGGACGTATCAAGAACGTACAGATCAAGTATTTTCATTGGCACGTAAACGAAAACACCCATCATAGCGGAGGCGGTCGATATCTTTATTAAAGGAACTAAAACCTCGGATAATATAAATCCGTTTAATTTTCTATCCAGTTTGTAGAAAAGTAAGATAGAGTCCAGAAGGCTGGTAATTGTGTAAGACATTGCGAGAGACCACACCCCCAATCTTAAAAAATGTACAAAAAATACTGAAAGAGTTGTATTTATAATAATGGTGAGCAAACTCACTGTGACAGGAGTGGTAGTGTCTTTTAGAGCATAAAAAGCTCTGGTAAACAGGTACACTACGCTTTGAGAAAATATTGATAAGCTGAAAAATCCAAGCGTTAAGGCTGTCTCTATCGTGGCCTCCCACGGAAAGTTGGCAACCCCATAAACAATCCTCACTATGGGAACTCTTAGAACAAGCATCAGGGCGCTAAAAGGAAGTACTAGGTATGCGGTTTGGTGTAAGGTGGTTATAAAAATTCGTTTAAACTTGTCGTGCTCGCTTGTATCCGCATGTTCCGCAAGAACGGGGAGCGAGGCTAAAGCCATAGAAGCCCCAAAAATGTTTACAGGTAAAAACTGAACTTGGCTTGCGGATTTTAAGATAACTACCGAGGCAGGAGATATAAGTATGGCAAGAGAGTTGTTGACCACAATGGAGAGCTGTGTTAGAACCACACTCGCAATTCTAGGCGGTACAAGTGAAAAAATTTTTCGTGTCTCTTTGTTTAGCAATGTTTTACTTACAACATAGGAGAAGCTTGTCTTTTTTAATAAAGGTATCTGAATTAGCAAATGGAGTGCGGCTCCAACTACTGTGCCCAGCGCCGGAGCATATATCCCATATTTTCCGGATAGAGCAATCAAGCCGACGATCATGCCCACATTGTAAAGTACTGGAGCTGCAGCTGGGACTAAAAAGAACTTATGTGATTGGAGAATACTTGAGAGCAGGCTGCTCAAAATTAAAATTAACTGTGATCCTACCATTATTCTCATTAAGCCCGCCCCTAGCTTAAGTTGTTCCGGCGTTAATTCGCCCAGGGATAAAAGATTCATGACAGGATAAGCAAAAATTACCAGAAATCCCCCTAAAAAAAGGAAAGAAATCAGTGTAATGTTAATGACGTTCGAGGCTGTTTTCCACGCCTCCTTTTTGTCTTTTTTTAATAAATCGGTGAATACAGGAATGAATATAGTGGATATAGCTCCGGCAACTATTATTGAGTACACCATGTTGGGCACTCTGTCTGCGGCGTAAAAGATACCCAGCTCGTCGCTAACTCCGAAAAAGTTAATTAGCATTCTCCCTTTGACAAAGCCCAGTATGGAAGAAAGGCCTGCAAAGAGTGCGATCACGAATGCTGCCGAAAGTATAGTTTTTTGCGCCTTGGCTATAAAGCTCCATCTTCCGCGAATTTTTATTTTATTGGTTATGTTTTTGTAAAACTTTTTCATTTTTTTGTATCTATGTATGTTTCTTTTTAGCAAAAATTACGGCCTGTGTACACAGCCGATTATTTAAGCACCGTCTTAATTTTTGCTATCTTATATAATTTCGTTACTTAAAACTACTTGCGTAAGCTAGTAAATGTAGTTTGCCCAACATGTTGGGCTTTACAGCGCAAAGAAATTACAGCAAATCACCTGCGTCAGCTGGTGGTGGTTGATCAGTTATGGGGTCCTAGTATAACAAAGTATTGTCAAATTGTGCTACTGTGTTATCATACTACCGCAGTATGGCAAATACACAGTCAGCAAAAAAAGCCGTCAGATCTTCTGCGAAGAAAAGACTTCATAACATATTCTGGAAAACCAAGATTAAGGCTTCTGTGAAGGCAATAGAAAAATTGCTTTCTACAAATACAAAAGAACTTGATATAATCAAAGAGCAGGAAAGAGTATTGTATAAAGTAGTAGATAAAGCTGCAAAAAATAACGTTATTCATAAGAACAAGGCTGCCAGAATAAAATCAAAGATTTCAAAGAAAGTATCTGCCAATGCCCAAGGTCCAGAAAAAGAAAAAAATACAGCTGAAAAAGAAACTAAAGTTTCTACTGCCAGCAAAGAAAAAGCTTCAAAATCTAAAGCAAAGACTAAACCAGCCACTAAATGAGCCGCTAGAGGCAACTGAGCCTATTTATACCCCAAACTTATTTCAAGAAAAAAGTATTAGTATTCCCGACTCTACCCCGAGGATAATAGTTTATTTAATCATTTTTATTCAGGTAATATATTTGATTATCCTTCTGCTTAACTTTTCAGTTAACCGACAGCTTGAGCAGCTTGTAATAGAAGTCGAAGACTTGTCAGATACTTTCAGCAGCAGAAAAGATATTATTGCCGATGTTACTAAAGTAAATGATCGTATAGCTACTTACAAATCTATAGAGTCAAAAAGAAGTCTGATCAGCAGACACGCAGAAGTAATGAATACGGATGTGCCGAAGGGTTTTTACTCTAGCACGTCATTTGATACTGATAAAGCAAACCTAAACATTGTTGTTTCCGAGCCGATAAACGCTTCTATCTATATGTCTAATCTTTTTTCAAACAAAGATATAGAATCAATCAGTTTATTGTACGCAGGCTTAAATCGCGGGGGCTCGTATGATATTTCGATAGAGGTTACATACAAATGAAGTTGAATAATTATTATGATCGAGAAATACAAAGCCGACCTTACAGAAATTTTGTTTTGTTTCTGTGCTTTTTAGCTTTTAATGTAGTTGTTGTGGGATATTTCGGTGCCGTTAGGGGTTATTCCGCCTATAAATATAAGAAAGATCTCGTTAAAGAGTTTTCGGAGCAAGGAACTATTATAAAAAACAATATAAATCGTGTAGCTCTGCTCGAGCCTTATTTAGTAAGAAATTTAAAAACTGAAATTATTATGAATGGAGTTCCCGTTGAAAAGGACTACGATGGTATGATTTTTGAACTATCACAGATAGCAAGGATTAACGGACTGTCGCTTGATGAAGTCAAGGGGACATCCTCCAATGATTCCAGTGTGACGAAGTCGGATTATGTTGAATACTCTGAGCTCTATTCTGCTAAGTTAACAGGAGATATTTCTGCTTTGCCTAAATTTCTGCAGGACCTGAGTGTCTCAAAAAGAGTATACGCAGTGGTTAGTGCACGGGCGGATGTAGATTCCAATCCCAATTCCGGAAAGGATACTCTTATAGTTACATTTGCTATTTACTATATTAATTGATACTAAGCTTTGCATTTTTATGAAGTATTTGTTTGTAGAAAGATATAAAATAATAATATGAAATGGTTCTTGTTGATTTTTTGCTCAAGTATCTTTATACTTTTTATAGTACTTTCAAAAGGAAGAGAAGAGATCTCAAGATCCTTTGAAATTTCGGAACAAGCTAGAATAAATGCTGTGCCGTTTAAGGGAGATCTCGACATTCAGTATATTGATAGTATTAGGATTCCTGCCTATGAATACTAACAGTCAAGCTAAGAATGGCTTAAAAACATTTATAATAACTTTTTCGATATCAGTTTTGGTTTTCAGTGCGCTGTATTTTATGGTTTCTGAGACTTCCGTTGATTCGGTTTCAATTTCCGATTCTTCAATTTCCTCTAAAAATGCTCAGAAAAAGACTCCAGGCGACAATGAGGCCGTTATGGGAATTTATTCAATAAAAGAAACAGGTTCTGCTGAACCTACAACAACTTCCGTGACTCAGGCAACCGATGGGGCAATGGAAGAGCCAAGTGTTTTTGCATCTTTAGTAACCGGTGCTGGTGATTCCGAGTCGGTAGGAGGAGTAAATACACCTGCAGTCTTAGCTGCTGCAGCA
>Ga0116162_10000362_pt1 | contig 32813 bp, 20 predicted proteins | sample AD_UKC105_MetaG_FD_89875 | JGI IMG/M metagenome (GOLD analysis project Ga0116162, IMG submission 89875) | Active sludge microbial communities of municipal wastewater-treating anaerobic digesters from Hong Kong - AD_UKC105_MetaG | ecosystem: Engineered > Bioreactor > Anaerobic > Digestate...
CGTCACAGCGGCGATTCGGGATCGGTCACATACGCAACAGTATGCTCCCTCACCACTCACTTGCTGTTCCTTGTATTATCAGCCTTATCACGATTTTTAACCTGCACCGGTGAGAAATGCAGGTTAACTGAGGGGTTCAGCTTGACTTTTCCGGTCGCAAAAGTATGATATAGATAATCCGTATGAAGAAGCTGATATTACCATTAACCATCATTGTAATCTTAGCCGCGACGGCGGTGTGCGGAGCGCAGAATGCGGGGCTTGGCACGTCGATAAAGCGCAGCTCGCGGCAGGGAGCGATCCGGACCCCGAGGTGGAGCCCGGACGGCGGCAAGGTCGCGTTCGTGTACGACATCGCGGGCAATGCCGAGGTCTACATCGCGGATGCCGACGGAACGAACGTCGTGCTCGCATCGAACAACAAGGCGGTGGATATCAACCCGGTCTGGAGCCCGGACGGCAAAACGCTGCTGTTCGTATCCAACCGGAACGGCAGCCAGTTCGACATCTGCCGCGTGAACAGCGAGGGCGAAGACCTGGAGTGTCTCGACAACCCCGGCGACGACCTGTGGCCCGCCTGGAGCCCCGACGGGGCGACCGTGGCGTACTGCAACTATGTCAAAGGCTACCCGCAGGTGTACTTCATGTCACCGGACGGGCAGTCGCGCGAGCTATTCGACGACCGGCGGGCGTGTCACCCGGCATTTTCAGCGGACGGGAAGCGGATCGCGCTGTCATCGGACGGCGATCTGCTGATATTCAAGCTGAACAACAAAAAAAGCAAGAACATTACGGAACCCTTGATTTACGGCAACATGGTGGACGACACGATGCCCGTCTGGGCGCCGCGCGGCAGCCGCCTGGCGTTCATAGGCCGCTACGAGGCGTATTCGTCCGAAGTGTACACAATCGCCGCCGACGGGAAAAAGGTGCGCCGGATAACGGATAATCTCTTCGAGGATTTCCTGCCGTGCTGGCACCCGAAAGGGAAGGGCGTGCTGTACGCGGCATTCGTGCAGGGGCGGCAGCCGGAGATATTCGTGTCCGATCCCGAAACCCCGGAGAAGACCCGTCTTACGGAAAACCATATTGTGGAGATGGAGCCGAGGTATTCCCCGGACGGGAAGAAGATCATGTACATTGCGCGAAAACGGACACAGGATGAGCTTTATATCATGAACGACGACGGGACCGATCAGAGGCCGTTGCTGCAGGAGCCGCTGCCGACCGTGGACGATATAAGAAAGGCCGCCGAGATCAAAAGAAAGCAGAATCAGGACAAAGGCCTGTAGAATCAACAGAAACAGAGGGGGCACAGATGAGCCAGGAAGTACAGGAATTCGATTTCAGGTATTCACAAAAGGGCAAAGACGTGCTCGACAACATATTTGGGGAATTTGCGCCGGACAGGGAGCGGATTTCGCTTATCGCGCCGAAACGAGAGCATGAGGTCGTCATGCAGGTGGAATACGAGAGCAAAGAGCAGTTCGGGCGCGTGCTGGGACAGCTCTGCGAGTGGCTGAGCAAGGAAGACAGGTTCGAGCGGCTCGAAAACCTTATGCTGTACTGAACCGCCGGGATTTCACAGAACAACAATTTCGCATAACCGAAACGCGGGCAGGGGGCGTGCCGGTTGGATGCCGGTGCGCGGCAGGCAGGTCTCCGGCGGCTCTGTTGAAAAACCCCCGCTCTGTCATTCTGAGGAAGTGCAGCGACCGAAGAATCTCAATCATAAGCTCCAAAAGCGAGATCCTTCGCTGCGCTCAGGATGACAAACTCTCAACGGTAACATTTTTCAACAGCCTCCTTCGTGGCTGTTGACAATATACGTGCGGACTGACAGTCCGCACGGTCGGGATTGCCGCGTCGCTCGCAATAACATGACAAAAGATATACCAAGATATTTTCAAGTTTGAGCCGTATACGAAGTGAGAGCGTAAAGGACAGAAAGCGGCCTGGGCCGCCAGGCCCGGCTCGCTCCTCGCAATGACATGACATAAAAATACACTAAGGTGTTTTTTTTGAGCCATCCACAAAGGGAGGACGTAGAAGGACAAAGAGCGGTCGGTGGCCGCCGGGCGCGGGATCAGCGCTGCATGGTGAAAGTCAGGGTTTCTTTCAGGTAGCCGGGATCGACTTCATCGAGGATGCGGATGACGTCGGCTTTGGCGCGCTTTTTGAACTCCGTGAAGGTGGTGGTTCTTTTCGCGGCGAGCATGGCTGCGAACTCTACGGATTTCGGTATGAGGTCCTGTTCCGGGAACACGGCCTCGACGAAGCCCATTTCTACAGCCTGGGGGCCGGTGAACCTTCCGCCGGAGTAGTAGAGTTTGTGGAAGCTGGCGGGAGGCATGGCGGCGCGGCAGACGGCGATCATGCCGGGCAGCAGCGGGATGTTGATATCGACTTCCGGCAGGCAGATCCAGCCTCGGTCCTCGCGCATGAACCTGAAGTCGGCGTGTCCCGCGAGGAACAGCCCGCCGGCGAACGTGTGGCCGTTGAGCGCTGCGATGAGCGGCTTGGGAAACATCGCGATGTGGCGGTACAGCCTGTTGACCTGTACGAGGTAATCGACGAGTTTTTCGGGCTCCCCGAAGTTCGACATGAGCCATTCGAGGTCCAGCCCGTTGCAGAAGAACTTGGGGTCTCCGCCGGTGAGGACGACCGCGCCGGCGTCGGCGTCGGCTTCGATCAGGTCGAGCGCTTCGTGGATTTCGTTCATGAGATCCGGGTTGAGTCGGTTTTCGCGTTTGTAGTTCATGGTGATGACGGCGACTTTGCCGGACGCCTGTTTATCGATAGTCACGTATTGCATCGGGTGTCTCCCTTATTCGCGTTGTGTGTCAGACCTTTTTCTGCGTTTCCCGGAGTTGCTGGTGTGTCCGGGTTGAGCCTGCTGAAGCGAGCTCCTTCGCTGCGTTCAGGATGACAAACGCTCTGTGGCGCGTTTTTCAGCAGCCGCATACGGGAGAATCATAGACGCTGCGGCGCGGGGTGTCAATTGCGGCGGTTTCGGCGCGACGGTTACAATGTCACGGGAAATGTTTATAATACTGTTATATATTGCGACGAAGTGTCGATAGAAACGGAACAAAACCGAGAAGTGCTGAGAGAGAAGCTGCTTGAAAGAGATTTGAGAGAAGTAGATGTTGTAGTGTTCGACCTCGAAACCACAGGGCTTAACCCGGATTTTGGAGACGAGATAGTAGAGTTCGGAGCGGTGCGGATGCGCGGGTTCGAGGTACTCGGCGAGTTCGAGAGCCTGGCGGACCCGGGGCGGGGGATATCGCCGGCTGCGGCGGCTGTGAACGGGATCACGGGCGATATGCTGCGCGGCGCGCCGGAGCTCGACAAGGTGTTTCCGGGTTTCCTGGATTTCATCGGTGACAGTCCGCTGGTGGCGCAGAACGCGAAGTTCGATGTCGGGTTCGTGGGCCGGAAAGCGGCTGCGGCGGGCCTGCGGGTGCCGGACAACGTGGTGTTCGACACGCTGCGGCTCGCGCGGCGGCTTCAGCCGGGGCACGCGAGCTACAGTCTTGTGAATCTTGTCGCGCGGCTGGGAATCGACAGCCTGCCCGAGCACAGGGCGCTGGGCGATGTTTATGCGACCATGAAGGTGTTCGAGACGCTGATGTCGCCGTATGCGCGCGATGGGATAAGCGTAGGCGCCGCGCTCGAACTGCAGGGCGGAACCGTGCCGTGGCCGAAGTTCAAGCGCGAGGAACTGGAGTTCAGGCCGCAGAACGCCACAGAATTGAACCTGCTGCAGGCGATAAAGGACGACGAGGCGCTGACTATCGAGTATGAATCCGGCGACGGCGCGGCGACTACCCGCGATGTCAGGCCGCTCACCATCAGTCGCCGCAACGGGCACGGCTACCTGGTGGCTCACTGCTTCCTGCGCAACGAAGAGCGCATCTTCAGGGTAGACCGCCTGAATATCCTCGATACGGAATAACAAATCGAGAGTAATCTGCAAATTCATATCTTACACCAAACCGGTAAAAGGACAAAAAGCGGCCTGGGCCGCCCGGCGGCTTAAGGGGAACTTTTGAGAAAGTTCCCCTTAAGGATCCCTTCAAAACTTTTCGACCGGCGGCTACCAGCCGCTCTTTGCCCTTTTTACGTCCCGGCTTCGTTGTTATGTGGCTCTTTGTAGAGATACCTTAATGTTTCTTGTTTAATTATTACTGTCTGCCTTCGTCTCGGCTCGCTTTCAGCTCGACTTTTACGGGTAATCCTCATGGAATGTTCCCCGCTGAAGTGTTGCCTTAATGTAAAAAATATTATCTGTTGTGCCATGTACAAAGCGCCGTTCTTTGTGCATGAAAACCTCAGTGTTATTTTTGGTGTCATTGCGAGGCGGCCCAGGCCGCTCTTCGTCCTTATACATACCCACTTCGTGGGCAGTCTGTTTTGTGAATACACCTTAATGTTCCTTTTTCTGTCATTGCGAGGAGTGAGACATGCCTGTCGCATGTCGATCGACGCGGCAATCCCGACTTTACAGGCGATCTACATTGGATGTTTTCGCTGAAGCGGAATTGTTATTTCTCGTTACGATGCTCTGCGTCGTAACGCGATAGCCGGGCGCTCTGCGCCCGAAGTTGAAGTGAGCTATGGAAATGACAGGTAGAATTAATGAACGCAGAGCGTTCAGGGCCGCATTCCCACGCGGAGCATCGTAACGAGAAAATGTGCTGTTCGGCAACCGCCCACAGCATGGTTGTGGGTGCCACATGATGTAAATGCCCATCGTCGTTCCCGGCGAAAAACGGCATATCGGGCGGGACAGTACGCCTGTTTCGGTTTTGCATAAAAAAAGCTCCCCGCACAAGGGGAGCTTTTCTGTAAAAAACACTCCGGGAAGGAGGGTTCCAGGAATCAGCCGATGGCGTCGGGACCGCTCTCGCGGGTGCGAATCCTTATGCAGTCGTCGAGACTGCTTATAAAGATCTTTCCGTCGCCGATGCTTCCGGTTCCCGCGCCGGCGATGATCGCATCTATGGTTGGCTCGACAAAGTCGTCGTTGACCGCGATTTCAAGCCTGAGCTTCTTGAGCAGGTTGACCTCGGAAACGACGCCGCGGTAGGTTGTCGAATAGCCTCTCTGCTGGCCGCAGCCCAGCGCGTTGGTGACAGACATCCTGTAGATCTTTGCTTCAAAAAGCGATTTCTTCACGTCCCTCAGCTTTTCCGGTTTTATGTAAGCTACAATAAGTTTCATATCCATATCCTCCAGTAGTTACTGCGTGGTGAAAATCTGGAATCCGCTGTAGGATTCCATGCCGTGCTCCTCGATGTCGAGGCCGCGGAGTTCCTCGTCTCTCGACACGCGCAGCCCGATCGTGCGGCTGATGATGAAGAACAGCCCGAGTCCGAGCAGGAAGGTCCAGCCGAAAACGCTTAAGACGCCGAGCGCCTGCACGCCGAGCTGTGAGAACCCGCCGCCGAAGAACAGGCCGTCCACGCCGCCGTATTTCGCCTGCGCGAACAGGCCCGCGGACAGTGTTCCCCACGCGCCGCAGACACCGTGGACCGAGATCGCGCCAACCGGGTCGTCTACCTTCAGCACCCGGTCGATAAACTCGACAGAAAGCACCACCAGCACACCGGCGAGAAGGCCGATAATGATTGCGCTGCCCGGCGAAACGTTGGCGCATGGCGCGGTTATCGCAACCAGCCCCGCGAGCGCGCCGTTGAGCGACATGCTCGTGTCGGGCTTCCCGTGCTTGATCCATACCGTGATCATCGCCGCAACAGCGCCGGCCGCCGCCGCGAGATTGGTCGTGACCGCGATCGTCGCTATGCTCAGGTTCATGCCCGATGTCGTGCTGCCGGGGTTGAACCCGAACCAGCCGAACCACAGGATGAACACGCCAAGCGAGGCGAGTGGGATGTTATGCCCGGGGATCGCGTTGATATCCCCGTTGGGCCCGTATTTCCCGATGCGCGGGCCGAGTATGATTGCGCCCGCGAGCGCGCACCAGCCGCCGACCGAGTGGACGACCGTCGATCCGGCGAAATCTATCATCCCTTTGCCGGCCAGCCAGCCGCCGCCCCATATCCAGTGGCCCACCACCGGGTATATAAGGATCGTCACGAATATGCTGTAGGCGAGGTACCCGCTGAACCGCGTCCGCTCCGCCATCGCGCCGGACACGATCGTCGCGGCGGTCGCGGCAAATACCGCCTGGAACATCCAGAACCCGATCTGCCACAGCCCGTCTCCCATCGTCGGGTCACCGGTCGAAAGGAAGAACCCGCTCGTCCCGAACAGACCCGCCTTCGACGCTCCGAACATTATCCCGAACCCGATGGCCCAGTAGCCGAGCGACCCGATACTGAAATCCATGAGGTTTTTCATCATGATGTTCGCGGCATTCTTCGCGCGGGTGAATCCCGCCTCGACCATCGCGAACCCCGCCTGCATGAAGAAAACGAGGAACGCGCACAACAGCATCCACATCGTGTCGATCGCGGTGTGCGACGCCGCTATCCCTTCGGCGTTGCCCGCCACGGTCGGCTCGTCCGCTAAAGCCGCCCCGCAGAAAATCAGCAGCAGCACCGCCGTTATCGATAAGGTAAAAAGTTTCCTGTACATAATTAATATATCCTCCGATGCATTGGCTTGATATTAGAAACTGAACGCGATATCGATACCGCCCCAGAATTCGTCTTCATTGTTCGCCCTGTCGCCGGGTGTCACGACATAGTTGAGCGCCGGCGTGATGGTCACGGCCTTCACGGGAACCGGAACCGCAGCCGAAAGGGAAACGTCCGTAACCCCGGGCTCGATCCCCCAGTAGCCGTCGCTGTAGCCGATCGACACGCCGAGCGAGAGCGGAACCTGGCCGTCGCCGGAGAACGGCACGTCCAGTCCGCCCGAAAGCGCGGCGTAAACCCCGTCTCCGTCTCCCCAGTCAAAATAAACATCGAGCGCCGGCGAGAGCATGAGCGACGGGAACACCAGCCCCACAAAGGTCTCCTGCGATTCCTGATCCACAACCGGGAACGTGTAGTACGTGTGCCCGATCGACCATTCCGTTCCACATTTGAATGTGCCGGATTTTGACAATGTTACGTCGAACTCGTCCAGATCATCTTCGTCGTCCAGCCCGTAAGACCCCCATAAACCGAGCGACATATCATGGGGCAGCGAAAACGCCAGCCCCGGCTGAATCGCCGGCTCATCGTCCGCAAGAAGGTCGAACCCACGCCAGATATACGAAGAAACCCAGGTGACATTCCCTTCCGCTCCAATGTCCGCGCGGGCCTGTCCGCATACGGCTCCTACGAGCATCATCAGCGCTATCGCCGATGATATAATGACTTTCCTGCCTGACTTCCACTTTCTCACCTTAAATACCTCCGCTGTTTCCGCCGCTCCGGTGTGAGACACGGCGTTTGTGTATTCCTCTTGATAATTCCAACAAAGCTGCCATCTTCTAATCATTTGGCTGTTTTTTATTTCCGTAACGAGAAAGCTGAGTACTAAAGCGTTTTTCAGCCATAAAAATTTCGGCCTTAAAAACCCGGCCGGGCAGGTCGTGATACATTTTTGTTTTATCGGCATTGATTTGACACAAAAATGTTCTATAATTTAAAATCGGCACAAAAATGGAGAGGTGAGCGTTATGGATACCGGCGGCGGCGCGACAACATACGAAAGGGAACTATCCGCGCTTTACTCGATTGCGGAACTGCTCGGCACGGAAACGGATATCGGCGGGCTGCTCGAGCGCGTGCTGAACATGCTCGGCGAGTCGCTCGGGATGCGGCGCGGCATGATCACGATTGCGACGCCGGGTTCGGATGAGCTGAGGGTGGATATCGCGCCTGAGCTGTCGGGCAGCGGGCTGGAGAAGGCTCGTTACGGCAAGGGCGAGGGCATCACCGGGCGGGTGATCGAGACCGGCAGGCCGATGGCGGTGCCGAGCCTGGACGAGGAGCCGATGTTTCTCGACCGGACCGGCATGAGGCGCGAGCTCGACCGCTCGGGGCTGGCGTTTATCTGCGTGCCTGTAAAGTACCGCGACCGGGTGATCGGCGCGCTGTCGGTCGACACGCGGCGCGAGACGGAGCTGGGGCTGGACGAGGAGGTGCGGTTTCTCTCCGCGGTTGCGGATATGCTCGCGCCGAGCGTTCAGGCCCGCCGCAAGGAACAGGAACGCGCGCGGCTGGAGCGCGAGAACCTCGACCTGCGCGAGGAACTGCGCCGCAGCAGGCGGCCCTCGAATATAATAGGCAATTCGCGCCTGATGAAAGAGATGTACGCGATGATCAACCGCGTGGCGGACAGCAATGCCACCGTGCTCATCACCGGCGAGACCGGCACCGGCAAGGAACTGGTGTCGGCGGCGATCCACGAGTCGAGCCCGAGAAAGGACGGCGCGTTCGTGGCGGTAAACTGCGCGGCGCTGCCCGACAACCTGCTCGAAAGCGAGCTGTTCGGCCACGAGAAAGGCGCGTTCACCGGCGCGATGGAAAAACGCATCGGCAGGTTCGAGCAGGCGAACGGCGGCACGATTTTTCTCGACGAGGTGGGCGAGATGTCGCCGGCGGCGCAGGTGAAGCTGCTGCGCATCCTTCAGGAACAGAAATTCGACCGCCTCGGCGGCGGCCACACGATCCAGGTCAACGTCAGGGTCATCGCCGCCACCAACCGCGATCTCGATGCCGCGGTGCAGGCCGGCGAGTTCCGCGCGGACCTCTTTTACCGGCTAAACGTGTTCCCGATCTTCGTGCCGCCGCTGCGCGAGCGCGGGGCCGACATCATGCTGCTCGCGGACTACTTCGCGCAGAAATACGCGGGCCAGTTCGGGAAAGAGATACGCAGGATAAACTCGCCGGCCATCGATGCGCTGATGGCTTACCACTGGCCGGGCAACGTGCGCGAGCTGGAAAACTGCATCGAACGCGCGGTCCTGATCAGCGGCGACGGCGTGATTCGCGCCCGCGACCTGCCGCCTTCGCTCCAGATGCGGTCCGGCTCCCGGGCGGAAAAGCGCGGCTCTCTCGAAGAAATGGTTATCGCCTATGAACGCGATCTCATAATCGAAGCGTTGAAATACTCCGGCGGCAACCAGTCCGCCGCGGCACGCGAGCTCGGAACCACCAAGCGCGTCATCCAGTACAAAATCTCTAAATACGATATCGACTGCGACCGCTTCAGGGCAAAAAGACTGGGATAGATGCTGTTGAAAAGTTCTTCGCGTAGAATCTGTCATCCTGAACGCAGCGGAGGATCTCTCTGCACTCCCGCCGGGACGATGGGAGCGTTAAAAGAAAAACACCTCAGTGTGCCTTTTGTTCTGTCATTGCGAGGCAGGCACCGCCTGCTTTTTGCCCTATTACGTGCTCGCTTCGCAGGCGGCTCAATCTCAAATTTCTCTGGTATATCTTTTGTTCTGTCATTGCGAGGAGTGAGACATGCCTGTCGTATGTCGAGCGACGCGGCAATCCCGACTTCAGGCAAGTCGCTGTCTGCTATTGTTAACTACTGAAATAGACACACAAAGGATAACACGCACAAAGAACGACACTTTGTACGTGGCACAATCCCGACTGCGCGGTCGGTCTGTCCGCATGCCTGTTATCATTTCTGCGAAGGCTGAAACCCTATAGCAAACCACAGAAAGACCCGGAAAGAAATCGTAGCCTATCGTATTCCATCGCATTTAAGAATCATTTTGTGGTTTGCTATATAATTGAAATTCTTCGGTCGCTGTGCTTCCTCAGAATGATAGTATGGAGATTTATCAGCAGTCCCTCCTTCGGTTTTCGAGGTGCATTTACTGTTACATTATTTATGTCTTATGTTGTCGTTCCATCTCAGGAGGCTGTTGAAAATGTTACCGTAGAGAGTTTGTCATCCTGAGCGCAGCGAAGGATCTCGCTTTTGGAGCTTATAATAGAGATTCTTCGGTCGCTGTGCTTCCTCAGAATGACAAAGCGGGGATTTTTCAACAGCCTCTCTGGCGGGAATCCAATCCTTAATGTAAACTCAATCGTGCCACGTACAAAGCTCCGTCCTTTGTGCGTGCGATCCTTGATGTTTCTTTTCTCCTCATGCACAGGCTGCGCCTGAGCGTGCCGCCCGCCCGAAGGACGGAACCGGCATGCTGCCTGATGCGTGATTCCGAATTCCGCAACAGGCCCGGCGTGAGCGCAGAGAGTGAGCCGTATCCGGGTTAACCTGCATTTCTCTGTGAGAAATCCGGGTTAAAGGAACCGTCAGGTTGTGTCGATAATAAGGGTATGAAGATTGATGCGATCACACAACTCATACAGGCGTATAAGCCGGTCGGGACGGCTAAACTCGATCTTGCGGGCGCTGCTGAGCTGGACAACGAGGAATCGATTCTGCGCACGGTGTTCTCGCGCATAAAATATTCAAGGCTGACGCGCGGGCAGCGGGATTCGCTCTGCTCGATGGTGAAATCCATGGCGGCGGATGACAGGATGGATTATGAGCAGGTGAGAGGGATACTGGACCTCATTTTCCTGATGGAGATGGCCGCGCGGAACAGGGAGCAGGCAGAATCGAAAAATTTCCCGCTGGAGAAGTCTGTCGATCAGGAAATCGACAGCGTGTTCGAGCAGCGCGCCGAGCGGCAGGAACAGCGCGAAAAGGTCGAGTCTCTCCGCGACACCCTCTCGGTCATCGCCTGATGTTTTTCCCACCGGCTCAAGGGGAACTTTTGAAAGCGGCCCAGGCCGCTCTTTGCCCTTTTAAGTTCTCACTTCGTGGGCAGTCTGTTTTCAGGAATATACCTTAGATGTATCTTGTGTTCTGTCATTGCGAGGAGGCAGGCACCGCCCTTTTTGTCCTCTTACGGATTCGTTTCGTGCTTATGTAGCTCTTTGTAAATATACCTTAATGCTTTTTGTTCAGTTATTACCATCGGCTTCCAGCACCGCCACGCGCTCCGCTCGACTTTTACGATGAATCCATGTGACAAGCCCACCCGCTGAAGTGGGCTGTTGCTCAATCAACAGGAATAGAGAAGAAAAGACTGGATCACTGACAAAGGCTTTCAGGGATGACAGCTTTTTAAGGCAATCCATGTGTAGTGTTGCTTACTGAAATAAAACCTTGGTATAGAAAATATTATTTAGTGTGCCATGTATAAAGCGCCGTTCTTTATGCATGAAGTCCTTAGCGTTCTTTTTGCTCTGTCATTGCTCGGGCAGGCACCGCCTGCTTTTTGTTCTCTTACGTTCCGGCTCCATGGACAGTCTGTTCTCAGGAATATACCTTAGATGTATCTTTTGTTCTGTCATTGCGAGGCGGCCCAGGCCGCTCTTTGCCCTTTTACGACCTCACTTCGTATACGGCTCAATCTTGAAAATATCTTGGTATATCTTTTGTCATGTTATTGCGAGCGACGCGTCAATCCCGACCGTGCGGACCGCTGGTCCGCATGCCCGCTGTCCGCGCCTTTCACCCCGCTCACACATGCCGCGCTTGCGCATGCCACCCGTCAATATCTCAATATGGCGTATTTAATCTGGAGTGCGAAAATTCATTTTCGCTTTCATAGCCGGGAATTCATTACCGGCACACAATAAAACAACGCGGCGATTAATGTATAGACCCGTAACAAGGGTTACACATCGTTCGGGGACATGAGTAACAGTTAGGAATCTTCTTAAATGAGCAGATAGAGGAGAAAATAAAATGCCCTGCTCCCACCGGGACTATGTGAGCGATAAGTTTCTTCCTGGATGGCTATTATTCAAAATAAACCATAGTGTAAAAATACATTTGTGCCACGTACAAAGCGCCGTACTTTGTGCGTGCGAATCCTTTGTTTTTTCCAACTATGTGTGTATTTAATTTGGAGCGCGAAAATTCATTTTCGCTTTCATAGCCGGGAATTCATTACCGGCACAGTCTTAACCGGAGCGGCAATGACAGGCCTCTATCTGCCGTCATTCCGGGCCGAGACCCGGAATCCAGCGGGGACCATTCCCCGGCAACACCCTGCTTTTTCTAATACAAAAATTGGACTATTTAGTCTTATCAAGGTACTCATAAAAAACTTTTAGAGTATCCTTCTTGTTTTCGTCCAACCATGCCGGCTCTTCATCAAGTATCTTTTTGCATCTGCCAGCTAATCCATCATCAAAAAAAGAGCCTGCCCTTACAACCAAATTGCTTATACTATTCTCCTTCCTTACTTCATCCGGAAACACAATTTCATTCGATAACAAATCAATAAACCCAACCATGCTTTCATCTTCTCTCATTTGACCATCCAAAAATTCCTTAACAGTCTCTTTTTTACCCATTTCAATCCAGCGGTATAGCAGATATTCGGGGTTGTACTGCTCAAAAAACGTTCCCTCTTTAGCTTTTTCTTCTATCTTGTCTGCAACAACAACCTTGAATTTTTCCAATTGCTCTTTTGTTATGTATGTCTTGCGCTCCGGATAAATCCTCCCGCCAAATTCTCCATGTTGTTGTGCGAATAAAACACAATCGTCTGCCGGAACATATACCGAATCCGCTTCAATTACAGCCTTTTCAATCATTCTGTATCTTTCTTCGAGGTCTGTTATCTTCTCCAACAATTCTGTTCTGATAGATACAAAACTAAAATCATCGTTGCCTGGTTCATTTATGTCGGCACGACATTTTGCGTAATATTTCAAATACCTGTCGCCAGTATTGTACAAAGCTCTCACAATCGGTTCTATATTTTCATCCGGAATAAATTCATCAACGAAGTCCTGCATTTTTATAAAAAAGTGATGCGCTCGCGGCAGTCTGCTTGCCGGATGTTTTTCTTCCGTCAATTCCAGCAGCTTCTTTTCAAATTCCTTTTGATCGCCGGCTTCAGATAAAATACGTTTCATCTCTTCATCTGAAAAATCACCTTCTCCCAAAGACAGCTTGAAATAGTTATTAAATGCTTCTTTGCTGAAAATTCGTTTTTTCGAAGCATAATACCTATCATCCTTTTGAAAACCCATATCTATAAATAAAATCTTTACGGCATTTTCTACTATTCTTTTTTTCTTCTCGTCTTTGGTAATCACGCTATCTATAATGCTTTGAATATCTTTTTCTCGCTGGGACTTCTCCTCTGTTCTCTCAAAAATTATTTGATGTTCATTTAACATGCAAAACAAATCCCTGCTGTTTTTTAATTCCGAATAGAACTCCGGGCAGAAAACCTGGAACGCGACTACTGCCATGAAATCCACTGGATCAACAATATCACCTGCCACCGAGCATGCCGCTTTCAGCGCATTTGCATATCTATTGATACCCCGTAGAGTGGTCACAAAAGGCTCAACACCGGCCTGTCTCTGCTCATAAAATCTTCCCTGTGTTTGCGCTGTGATATCTCGCTCGTCAAGTCGTAAAATTTCTCTGACTTTTTCTTCGAGTATATTATTGAGAACGACTTTATCCGGCATGGGCAGCTCCAGCGGCAACTGGATGATTTTTTCGATAAAGTTTTCTCCATAATCATCGCCGCACAGCGCCTGCGCCACCCTTTTCCTGTCGAAGCTGAGCAAATATACAGTGTTTGGAAAATTGGCGACGGCGTTAACAAGCCTGAAAATCAACCGTATATCATCGCCGGGCAGCCTTTCTATGTCGTCGATTACAATTAATATTTTGCGTCCAAGTTTCCTTATACCCTCATCGATCTTATTTCGCAATTCAGTAACATCGGCCTGTCTTGCTTTTCTCTTCCTTTTAAGTAATATGTCAACGATATTTAAAATACTTGAGAGAAGCACTGCAAGAGCTCCAATATTTGCATCTGTAGTAGATGCGAATGATGAAATTACAAGACTGAATTCTTTAAGATCATTACAGAGGCTCGACCATCTTGCGTTCTGGTCTATCGAGCCGATACTTGTTCTGACGCTTGAAAAAAATTGCTGCAACAACTGGTCTCTGTCGGAAAACCACCACGGGTTGAACTTAATAATGATGGGTTTTTCATCTTCCGACGCGACTTTTTCGATAGATTCCAGGACAAAGTTGATTGTCGTCGTTTTGCCCGATCCCCAGTCGCCATGGAGCCCGATCACGAAACCTTTGTCAGTCTCCATTCTGATTATCACCCCGGCGACTTCCTCTGCAAACTTACTTCTTCCCAGCTTATCTTCAGCGGGATTTGTTAACGGAGCATCTGATAACATGTTGATTTCCTCTCATCACAAATGGCTTTGAATCGCGTTGTTAACCGTTATTCAATTGCAAGGCGGCAATGATAATTATTTAAGTAGATTCTATCGCTGAAAAGATATCTGTTGCAACAACAGGCTGAAAACAAATTCAAATGATTACTTCACTCTCAAGCCCCTGCCCCGCATGTGAATGCCGACATAAGCAAAGCCGTGCCGCCAGGCGCCCGCCCTTGAACCTGTCTCTTGAGTGCTTATAGCAAACCACAAAATGATTCTTAAATGCAATAGAATACGATAAGGCTACGATTTCTTTCCGGGTCTTTCTGTGGTTTGCTATAGGGTTTCAGCCTTCGCAGAAATGATAACAGGCATGCGGACAGACAGTCCGCGCAGTCGGGATTGTGCCACGCACAAAGCGTCGTTCTTTGTGCGTGTTGCCCTTTGCGTGTCTTTTCTAGTTGTTAACAATAGCAGGCAGCGACTTGCCTGAAGTCGGGATTGCCGCGTCGCTCGCAATAACACGACAAAAGATATACCAGGAAATTTAAGGTTTGAGCTGTCTGCGAAGCGAGCACGTAAGAGGGCAAAAAGCAGGTGGTGCCTGCTCGCAATGACAAAACAAAAGGCACACTAACCCGGATTTCTCACAGAGAAATCCGGAAAACCGCGATAAGGCCTGTCCTGCTGTGCCGGGTGACATGCACAAGCTTTGCTTTGTGCATGAATCAGCAAAAATTGTTCGGACTCGGTCACATACGCAACAGTATGCTCTCTCACCACTCACTTGCTGTTCCTTGTATTATCAGCCTTATCACGATTTTTAACCAGCACCGGTGAGAAATGCAGGTTAAGCAAAGCGCGAAGCGGGTCGCGGCCGGCCTGTTTCGCAAAACAGAAACAGGAGGTGGTATGGAGGGCGGCGGCGGGGATTGCTGCGGGAAAGAGACAACGGGCTTGACGCTGAAAGTTGATTTGTGGTTTAATATTCGAAAATATATGGATGCCCGGACAAAAAACAATGGATAACAGAACGAATGTGAAGCAGGCGGCGGTGATCTGGCATGTGCTGTTCTGGCTTGCGCTGCTGGGGATAGGAATCAGTTTTGTAGTGGGCGTGAGATCGATAATCGGGTATTTCGCGCTTGCGGGCGCGCTGGCGTATGTACTTTACCCGGCGGTCGCATGGCTGGAGAAGCGAAAAATCCCGCTGTGGGCTGCTACGTTGATATCGTTTGCGATTTTCGGGGGAATCGTCGCGCTGCTGCTCGTTCTGATCATTCCGCCGACTATAAAGCAGTTCAACGACCTCACGAACAACATACCGCAGTATTTCGAGACGATAAAAGGGCTCTGGGAGCGATTCGGGGCGCTCGCGCAGGCGAATGACCTGCCCGTGGACATCCAGACGCTGCCGCAGAAGCTGGCGGAAAACCTGCAAAAAGTCGCCGGGAGCGTCGGAACCCGCGCGTTCAACAGCATCACGGGCTTTTTCGGCACACTCGCGAGCCTCGTTATCGTTCCGATCCTGCTTTATTACTTCCTGAGCGACGGCCCGTATATAAAAGAATCGTTCCTGAAAGCAGTGCCGGTGAAATATAAAGGAACCGTCACAGAGCTGCTGCGCAGGATGAATGACGCGCTGGGCGGATTTATCAGGGGACAGCTTAAACTTTGCCTTGCCATGGGTGTGCTGACGTTCGTGGCGACTGCGCCGGTGATGTTCAAATACTCCCTGATTTTTGGACTCATTGCGGGCATAACAGAATTCATACCTTATGTGGGGCCGATACTGGCGCTGATCGGGCCGCTTATTTACGCAAGTTTCACCTCATGGGGTCTCGTGCTTTACGTGCTCATAATTTTCATTATATTACAAATTCTTGAAGGAAATTTCCTGGCGCCGCGCATCATGGGCAACGATGTCGGACTGCACCCGGCGCTCATAATTTTCATCCTCATGTGTGGTGGACAGATAGGCGGGCTGGTTGGAATGATAGCCGCGATACCCACTGCGGTGGTGCTGAAGGTGTTTTATCAGTATTTTTACGAGGAAAAATATCTGGGAGTGGAAAAGTCCACTGTAGACACCGGACAAAGCGGGCTGGTCAGGGATGACAGCGATGAAACCGTGCCGAAACCGTCAAAAGAGTAAAGCATTACACCTGCTTAAAAAACACCAGATATAAAAGGGATATTATTTGGATGCCCATGGTGTCCAATTGGGCCTTTTGTGATCAAAAGGGGTCGGAAAGCGGCAAATAAGCGGACAGGACGGATGATAACGCAACTATAGTTGCTCTAATGATTTAAGACCCTCTGTTTCCGATTCGGTCAGTATTCTTTCGGCGTCCAGAAGGATAACAAGGGTGCCTTTCTTGTTGGTCACACCCTTTATGAAGCGCTGGTCCATGTTGGGCGCTCCGATTTTCGGCACGTCGCCGATTTCTGCTGAATCTACCTGAAAGACTTCCTTTACTGCGTCAACGATCATTCCTACGACGAGGCCCGTTTCAAGCTCGGTGAGTATAATTCGGGTTTCCTTATCAGGTTCTTTTGAGCCAAGTTTGAATCTTTTGCGAAGATCAACGATGGGTATGATTGTGCCACGCAGATTGATCACGCCTTCGAGGAAATCGGGCATGGTTGGTATGGATGTAATACTGAGCATTCGCTCGACGCCGCGAATTTTCATGACATCGACGGCAAATATTTCCTTTTTAAGCAGAAAACTCACAAATTGGTGCATTTTAGTAGTTTTTTTAGTGTCCATATCGATTACGCTCCATGTAAACCCGGGCGTGCGACGCAGGTTTTTAGTGTGTACGTTGTAATGTGTTTAAATCAGTCATTGACACAGGGTGTCGGCTCCTGAATGTTAACTTTTATATTAAAGTAAGCTTTAATGATAGCGAGATCTTTTAAATCGACCTTACCGCTGCCGTCCATGTCGGCATCTGCGTCGAAACCGGTGTCATCGAAGTTCAGAAGGAAAGAATTTTTAATAAGCGCGACATCTTTAAGATCGACTTTGCCGCTGCAATCGCCGTCGCCGACCGCCGGGCCGGTGCCGACAGGCGTGAGCGTTCCCAGATCAAGAAAATCATTATCGATAAGGGTGATTCCAGAAGCTACTGTGAGATAACCGTAGCCTTCAACGATAGTACCGGAGTACGGGTAGCCGGAACCATCGGGTGTTTTGAGCTGAACGTTGTAGAGAGAACTCGTGTTGCCGTCGTAGATAATTTTGAAGCTGCCGTCGGAAGCGGTGAAGCCTGATGCGAGAGAATTACCGCTGAGATCGCAGATTTCGAGTTCGAGGCAGGAGACGCCGACAAGTTTGTAGCCTTTATCGTCTGTCTGGGTAACATCCCGGACGTAGAGTATGCCCTCGACGCCTTCGTCGCCGAACACGCCCGGCGCGGCTGATGAAAGCTCGCTTTCCTGGCCTGCGAGATCGACCGCCGTGATGTAATACGTGTACTGGGTTCCGGAGGTCAGGCCCGTGTCGGTGTAGGATTCAACCGTGAGGAGGGTCGTATTTATCTGTTCCATTCCGGAAGTCGAGCAGTCCGTGGATCTGTACACATTGTAACCTTTGTGATCGAGATAGGAGCTGCCGTCCGTATTAAGTTCCGGCTTCTGCCATGACAGGTTGGCGGTTGATGCGGCCATACTGACGATGATATCGGTCGGCGGCCCGGGCGGGAAATCCGGCGCCGTACCCGGCTTGGCGGTGATCTCTTCGGAGGCTTCGCTTGCGTTTTCTTTCGTGTCGACGGATTTGATTATGTAATAGTAGGTGATGTCGTTCTCGACATTGGTGTCGATGAAAGAAAGAGTATCGGCGGGAATTATCGGAGAAATGAGACCGAAATTCGCGCCGGATGTTGTCGAGCGGTATATATAGTATCCCTGGAGATCGGTGAGTACAGTTCCGTTTTCATTATATTCAGGCCTGTTCCAGTAGAGCGAGACCTGGCCGTCGCCCGCGAGCGATGTTATGCTGTCGGGCGGGAGCGGGATCGCATCATCGGAATTGAGCGGGATCGCATAGATTTCCTGTTCCGAGGGCGTGCTCTGGTTGCCGCCGGACGAGTCGTCGAGAGCTATCACCGCATAGTAATATTTATTGCCGGTTGTGAGTTCGTAAGTATCGACGAACGAAGTTGTTCCGGGTGGTATCATTCCTGTTCCATCGGAAATATTCACATAGGTGTCGAACATGCCGGCGAACGAGCCGCGCAGCACATGATAGCCCGCAAGGTCAACGAGAGCCGATCCGTCGTTGTTTTCAGTCGGTGCATCCCACGTAATGGTAATGTACTCGTCGCCGGGGCTTGATGAGGTGTCGCCCGCTACGGCCTGCGCGTTGGTCGGCGCGGCAGGGCCGACGAGATCGCGGAACCTGACGCTTTTCTGAACCACGTTGAATTCGGCGTTCCGGCTATCCGCGCTGTCGTGCGCGCGCACCACGAAGAATGCCCACTGCTGGTCCGCGAGCCCGGAGACTATATATGATGTCTGGTCCGACACGGTGTATGTCGGAGTGTCATAGCTCAGTGAGCCGGATGTCTGCGCCTGATAAATGTTGTAAACAATCGGGGGCGAGTTATCCTGTGCTGCGGTCCATGTCAGTTGAACCTGTCCGTTTTCGTTGTATATCGCGACGGAGTCGATGCCGCTGAACACCGGCGGGTTCGAGTCTGTCGGAGTTGCCGACAGCGGCGAGGTTGCAGTGTCCGATACGTTGCTGTGCGAGCTTGAATCCTGTGCGGTGACCACGGCATAAACAGGCACGCCGTTCGTCTGCCCGGAGAGCAGGTACCCGCCGGTCGCCTGTGCGGTGTAATCCGGCGGGTTGGAGAAGTTGAATTCGTCGCTTGCCGCCGCTGTGTAGATATTGTAGGTGATCGGTGTGGACCTGTCTTCCGCTGTGTCCCAGAGCAGCAGGAGCTCTCCGCCGTTGCCGGTGTCAGACATTGACTTCAGCCCGTCGAAGCTCGGCGCGGTTCTATCCGTCGGCTTGTTTGTCAGCACGATCCCGTTAGTGTCCTCGTTGCCGTACACATCTCTCGCCCTGACCGCGAAGGTATAATAAGTATCGTTTGAAAGCGATGTAACGGTATACGAAAGATCGGTGGTGTTGTGACGCAGCGTTTTGTAAAACAGCGAGCTTGTGGAAACGCCCTGTTCGTAGTAGATGTTATAGCTGACCGGTGTTGACGGATCGGTTGCGGCGTTCCACTGGAGCACGATCTCGCCGCCGAGCAGGTTGTCGGTTGCTGCCTGCAGGCCGCTGAACCCGGATGGCGGGAGGTTGTCTCTCGGGATGGCGCCGCGGGTTGTGTTGTTTTCTTCACGGTGTCCGTATTTGTCTTCGGCGCGGACGAGGAAGTAGTAATACTGATCTATGGTCAGTTCATCTATGGTCAGGGTTGTCAGAGTGGTGGTTGCCTTGACGCCCTCGGCGAGAATTTCCGATACCACGTGAGAATTAGAATAATAGACGTAATAAGTTATTGGCGGCGAATTGTCGCTGGCGGTTGCCCAGCCCAGTTCGACAGCTCCGTAATCGCCCGCATCCTCGGCTGTACTCAAGCCGCTGAATATCGGCGGGTTCGAGTCGGTCGGCGTGGCAGTCATCTGAACCGCGTTGGATGTAATGTTCGGCGGGTCGGCGTTGTCCATTGCCCAGACGCTGAACGTGTAAGATGTGTTATTGGTAAGCCCCTGCGCGTAGTAGGGGCGGGAGGTCGTCACATAATCCGGGGAGTCGTAAACGATTGCCGAGCCGCCCTCGGCCATGAAAATCATATAGGTCACCGGAGTTGAGGGGTCTGATGAAGAATTCCAGTTGACCAGCAGCTCGCCGCCCTTGCCGGTGTCTTCGAGCTTGTTTATCCCGCTGAAGCTCGGCGGGGTCGAGTCGGTCGGCGTGGCGAAAAGCTCCGTGGTGGTCAATCCCATAACGCCTGCCGCATCTTCCGCGCGCACCGCGACGTAGAAACCCGTGTTGTTCGTCAGCCCGTTCACATCCGCCGTGGTGTCGAATGTAGTCATATATGCCTGCGATTCGAAGTCCTGGCTGTTCGCCTGCTCGGAGACATAGATGTGATATTTTATCGGTGATGCCGGGTCGGACGCCGCGCCCCAGCTCGCCGTCAGCGTCTCGTATGTGCCTTTGTCCTCAAGCGAAGTTATCCCCCCGAACACCGGCGGAACCCCGTCGTTCGGCATCGCGAGCCGCTCGACATGGTTCTCATCGGTAAGGTTCCCGTTATCCGACGCCTGCACAACGAAATGATAGTTCGTGCCGTCCGTCAGACCCGTGACGACAGCCGAGGTCGCATCCTGAACCGTCATGTACGGATCCTCGAAAGTCATCAGCGTTTGTGTCGCGACATATATGTTGTAGGTGATCGGCGGCGAGTCATCCTGCGCCGCATCCCAGCCGACAAGCACCTGTCCCGAAACATCCAGCGCCTCGGCTGATGTTATGCCTCCGAACACCGGCACCGCGCCGTCCGTCGGTATGCAGGGGATATACAGCTCGTCTTCCGGGTCGATCGGGTATATTGCGTCGTTCGAGCCGCCGGCGTTTCCCGCGGCGTCGACCGCCTTGACCACGAAGAAATATTCCTCTCCCATGTCAAGGTCCGGCACCGTGTATCCGGTTGTGTTTTCGACCGAGTAATCTATCGAACTGAAATTGAAACTGCCGTATGTTGTTGATACGTAAATGTTGTAAGTGATCGGCGGCGAGTTATCCGTTGCTGCATCCCAGCCTATGACAAGGCTCGATCCGTCGTGCATATCCGAGCATTCTTTTATCCCGTCGAACACCGGCGGGGTCGGGTCGGTCGGAGTGGCGACCAGCCTGTTTGTGTTGGTCTCCCTGTTGCCCACCGCGTCTTCCGCCCGGACCGCGAACGAGTAGGGGAGGTTGTTGGTCAGCCCCGTGAGCACCACACCGGATGTTGCCTCGACGGATGTCACCGGGTTCACGAAATCGAGTATCGAATAGCCCTGGTTGTAGAAAATATGGTATGTGACCGGCTCGGTGTTGTCTTCCGCCTCGGTCCATGAGAGTTGAACCGTGCCGCCGATCCGGCTGTCAACCACGCTTCCGATCCCGTCGAAATCCGGCACGAACACATCCGTCGGCATCGCGCTGTATTCGGTGGTGTTCTCGTTCACCAGCCCCGCGACGTCGCGCGCACGCACGACGAAGAAATACCCGATGTTGTTGGTCAGCCCGGTGGCGTTGCCGGTTGTGGTGTCGATGAATGTTACATAGGGATCGTTCCAGTCGTAGCTGCCGGAAAGAGTTGAAACGAAAACGTCGTAATAAATCGGCGAAGAGACATCTGTGGCCTCAGTCCATACGAGCTGAACGCTGGCGCCGGTCGTCAGGTTTGTGGCGGTTGTGAGAATTCCGCCTACGGGCGCGGCTCCGTCCGACGGCATCGCGGAAAACATGAGTTCGTTTGTGTCAATGTTCGGAATCTCCGCGTCGTCCTCCGCTCGCACGCCCAGGTAATAAGTCGTTCCGTAATCGAGCGCGTCGATGTCCAGCGTAATCGATCCGAAGGAAGTTGTGGTGTAGACCGGGTCGCTCGCCCATGAGAAAGAGGCCGAGTCCGCCGCCATATAAACTTTATAAGTAACGGGCGTGGAGGCGTCTATCGCCTCGTCCCATTCCAGCAGGAGCGTGGGCTTCGAAGCGCTCTCGGCGTCCACCGCCGATATCAGCCCGTCGAACGCAGGCGCGTAGACGTCTTCCTCCGTCACGAAAATCAGCTTGCTGCCCGTCGTTACAGCCGCGAGCATGTATAGCCCGTCTTCGTTCGGGCCCGGCACTATCGGAACAATCGAGTTCGCCGCAGACGACATCGAAAGCGGGGAACCCTCTACCTCCGTGAATCCCTTGGTGGTCTCGTAGCCGAAAAGTTCGGGCGCCGGCTGGATCGCGAAATAAAGGTTTCTCAGGTCGGGATGGTATGCTATGTCGAGCGCCGTCTGGCCGAGAATGGTTTTGCTTGTCACGGCCTGGGCCGAGTCGCTGATCACAGAGAACGCGCCGGTGCCGTGCAGCACGTAGATCTCGCCCGCTTCCTCGTTGACCGCGATTCTGCTCGGGGTGAAATCCACTGTCACCTTCGCGATGAAGCTGTTGGTCGCGCCGTCGTATATATACACTTTCCGGTTGTCGAAACTCGCCACATAGAAGTGGTTCAGAGTTGTGTTGACCGCCACGCCGCGCGGCGAGTCGAGCCCGTCGGTGTTGTCGATCACAATAAGCTCATCGAGCGTATCCGCGTCGTACACCACGAGTTCGTCCGTGCTCGACCGCGACACGTACACCCGGCCCGTCGTGGTGTTGACCGCCACGCCGTACGGGTTTCCGCTGCAGTAAATGGATTGCTGCGAGCCGGAGTTGATGTTGTAAACGTAAACTTTGTTGTCGCCCTTGCCGGTGATAAACGCCCTGGGGTTCGATGTTGTGTTGTAGACATCGACCTCCCACGGGTTTGCCGCGCCTGTGCCGAGCGTGATGGTCTGGTATTCCCACTGGTCGAAATTCGCAATCGCCAGCTTGCCCTCGTTGGGCAGCGTGATGAACGCCGCGCCGGTGCTTCCGGCAGACAGAATCGCGAGATCCTGCCCCGCGCTGGACAGCGGCATCGATGTCAGCTCCACCATCGCCGCGCCTGCGGGCCGGGCACCGGCGATGAGCGCAGCCAGAATAAATAAGAATATTGTTAAGCACTTTCCAATCTGTGAATTTTTGATTTTTCGCACACCCAATCCCGTTTCGCGCGCACGCGAACTTCCCTTCTATGATCAGTTCAGTATATACTGAACCAGTATAATTATACCACACTGATATAAATTATCTAATCTTAAATTGTTGAAAAAGAGACATCCGTGCCGAAAAAGCGGTCGAAAGGGCCGGGCGCTCTGCGCCCGAAGTTGAAGCGTGATATGGAACCGGCAGGCTGAATCATTGAATGCGGAGCGTTCCGCCGGGCATTCCCGCGCGGAGCATGGGAGCGAGAAACAATTAAAAGAGTAAGATATTCGCAACCGTTGAATTATAGATGTTCTTTAGCGAAATATTCTAATGTATGTTATAATCCTGAACTGAAACATTCATTAAATACATAACAAATCTTCAGCGGGGTTTGGCTCTTATGAGATTGATTAAAACATTAATCCTCTTAATCTCACGGGTGAGGATATGAACATATGATCTTGAAAAACAAATACGTTCGATTCTTTCTAAAAAGCATTCTATTGGTATCGATTATATTCGCCGTTTTATTTGCTGATTTTCTTGTCTGTTATAAATATACTGGTGGATCATTGCACATAGAACTGCCTATAAAGCAAATAGTGTCTTATGATCCTGGCCCCAAAGAAAAAATTGCGATAGGGATATGGACTGAAGTCCTTGGTGCTGAAAGTATTTTGTTGAATAATGGAAAAGTTCCTTTTGTGGAAAAACTGCATGTTGATTATCACATACCTCTGAAATGGAATCCATATCCACCATATCTTGGGGAGTATAATTCGAATTACCACCCGCCGGACTATTCAAGTATAGTTGTGCTCGGAAGCGATAATATAAAATACCAAATAACAATTTACTTTAATGCTCAAACGGATAGTACCCCTAGTATAACTTCATCAAAAGTTCGTGGAGAACGTACTAATTGGGGAGATTATTATGTGAGGTACCTTTTTGTTCATGATACGGCTGAAGTTTCTGATGCTTCAGATATGAAATTTTATGAAGCATCGTGGCATTTGATTGGATCAGACGGAGATGATCTCATAGAGCTGTTTATTGCCGCTTTGATTCTGTTTGCGTTCCAGTCTCTTCTCGTGTTTGTGTTTTTCATAGGGAAATGCTGCAAATGCAAAGTTAATAATAATATGACTGGTGAATAAGAAAAAACGTGTCCTCGTTACGATGCTCCGGCGTCGTAACGCGACAGCCGGGCGCTCTGCGCCCGAAGTTGAAGCGTGGTGCGGAACCGGCAGGCTGAATCATCGAACGCAGAGCGTTCCGCCGGGCATTCCCGCGCGGAGCATGGGAGCGAGAAAAATTTTAGTCCGGAAGTATCGGCAGGCTCGGTAACCAGCCCGTGAAACGCTGAGATAGCCGGTCCCGGTGAAATGCGGGAGATCAAACCTTGCTATACGGCGCTATTTCGAATATTTGCTTGCATCCCCGCCATTTCACGATTTGTGAAAAGCCTATAGGATTTTCCTCTTACCACCTTTGCGATAACAGGACAATCGCATTCCCTGTACAGCTTCTCAATGATCAGCTTCAATTATCGACCATAGTCCACCTGAAAAGTCTCGGTATGGGCCCTGAATAACCATATTCACTACTGATGTAATAGTAGAGGTCTGCTTTCATGGCCCCGTATTCCTTGTGCGACATGAAAATATCTCTGAATTTACGCATCCTGGGATCGGATGTATGGCCTGTTGCTTCAAGTTCAATTCCGGTATCCCGGACAGCTATATCACTGCATGTCTTCCTTCGTTCCAGGTATGACGTTTTTTCGTCTCCACCCCAGATTACCGGTCCTTTGCATTTGTAGTATTCACGGAAGATGCGTTTCATTTTCCGTGACAGCGGACGGAAAGCTTCGTAGTCTGCGGCTTCGCTTTCATTCGCGGTGTACATGTTGTCCTCAAGTTTTTCGGGTATGCATCTTTTAAAAGGAAGGTGTACCCAGAACATATCAATTGTTTTCAGGGATACGGGTTTCTCATGCTCATATAGTTCGCTGTCGAAGCTTTTGTTGAGTATTCTCGGAGTGAAAAGACCTATGATTGTAAAATCGCTGTTTTTGGCGTCAATGAATTTGTTATAATACCTGTATGCATGGAAACAGTAGCCTTTCCTGTCGTATGCGGCTGCAAGCATAGCATACTGCGTCATGCTATAGACGGATTCTTTGTGTACTCCAATGGTTTCAGCTTGCTTCAGCCACTCCTGCTTCTCAAGCTCGCCCAGCGCTTTTTCGGAATAAAATATCATTTTGTCATAATCTGAAGAATGGTTTGCGCTCAAAGCCGCAGAAAAATACTTGTCATAATCCCTCAACAATCCCTCTGGTATTTTATTCAGCTTCTTTCTTCTCAATTCAACTTCTTTCGAGCTCATTTGCTCGTTCCCTGTTGAGTAAGCCGGTGCATAGTCGGACCAGAGCAAAATATTTACCACTGTTGTTATCAGGAAAATAATTGTAGTAACTTTGCGTATAATCATAATAATCCTCCTGAGCATAACTACACTAAAACAGAAAGCCGGGGAAGTTGCTGTATTATCGACAGTGTCCCGCCCCTCCAGTTCGGTGAATTACTTAATAACTCATCCGCCAACCCGTATTAACCCGGATTTCTCTGTGAGAAATCCGGAAGATCGTGATAACATCTGTCCTTCCGTGCCGGGTGACATGCACAAGCTTTGCTCTGTGCATGAATCAGCAAAAAAGGTCTCGGGCCGAATAGGTCTCGGGCTCGGTTACATACCGCACAGTATGTTTCCTCACCACTCGTTCGCCGCACCTTCGAAAACGAAGGATTGCGGGCTCGGGAGACCTCGCCCCGCCGGGAGACATTCTCCTCAGGAGAATCCGGCTTCACGATTTTAACCTGCACCGGTAAAAAATGCAGGTTAATCGCTTGTAAAAGCTGGCAAACAACGGCTGCTATAACCACTCAAAGAAACGATGGTATTCATTGTATGTTTCTTTGAAGTTTTGTTCTGCCGTGTCCCTTAAAGTCTTCATTTGCTGCCGCATAGCCCTGTAATTCTTTTGTTCAGTAATATTCTTTATAGCGCGTCTCGGTTTATCATCATCTAAAATTGCCAGCGCCGGGCGAAGAACATTTCGTGTCTGATACATCGCCTTCTCGCTACATCTCTTTTCCCTGTCAATATACACAGGATCGTTCTTCCCCTTCGTGCCTATCCTGGCTGATTCCCTGCACCTGTCGTAATTTTCGCTGATGCGGCGTAAGTTGTCCGAAAGAAGTTGGATGATTCCCAGTTTTGCCTCTTTCGCAAGGCGATCCAACCCTTTGTCTTTTTCTTTTTGCAACCTATCAAGAGTTGTGCCTGCCTGCACATGGATATCACCGGAATCATCGTGCCATGCATCCGCGTTCCTGATGAGATGCCGGCCCCGGCGCTGAACACTCGAACGGCCCTTCTTTACCGCCCTCTCCAATTGCTTCCAAAATCCATAGAGAGATACATCTTCACCTCCCTCCTCTTTACCATTGTACATAATTCCAGTAGTTTTGCAACACTCAGAGTTGTTTGAAGGCGATTCTTCTTCCTGCCTTTTTAGAATCAGTGATGCCTCGTACAATGTCGGCGGCCTCACGTATTCGCACTGTGTCATGGCAGCGTATGCATAGTCCCGCGAGCAATCATGGTCCAGGCCTCTTTCCATGCAGAACTCCCTGATGTTTTTGTCGTTCAGAGAATTCCGTTCTTCAAGCAAACTTAATATCTCCGTCACCATGTTACTTGTTTTCGTATTGCTCAAATGACATCTCCTTTCCTGGTTTCAGTGAAGATCCAGATATTTTTATATTGTGATATCATTAAATATAGCTTCCCTGCTATTCAAATAAGGTTTCAAGCAGTTCTGCTTTTTCAGCCGTTACATTCCGTATTACGGAATCTGATTGTTATCACGAATATCATTATGTTAGCCCTTTCGGTATATAGACAAAAAAACATAATCTTATTAAGATACTATTGATATCTTCATGTTTTTTCGCTTCAGATTTGAATCCTGTCTTGACGGACATTTCATTTAGAGGCTATCCCAAATACCCCATCCCGGCTTCGACCTGCTGCAAAAAATGATGCTTGCGTTGTGCTGCATAGCCGATGTCTCCGGCATCGCCCGTCTTGCCCTCGTCTTATTCGCTCGGTCTCGGGCCGGAAGGTCATGGGCCGACGGAGCAGGTTTCGGGATAGACTTTTATTGCCCAATTCCTGTTTTTTTCAATTCAATCCCAAATTCCTACCGGGTTGGCTATTCCTCTAATAGGTTCCGCCACAACGCCGCTATATTATGTAATCCTTTACAGTTAGTATAGATGATTAATTCATTTTGGTCAATCCCTCTTTGGAAATAATGGTTAAAATCGTAACTGATAGTAGAAAAGCCGGACGCTGAGGAGTGGATCACGCGCCTTCGCGGTGATGACAACAATGGGGAACGGTGATGACAACAATAGGCACGGTTATGGCAACGGAGGGAAAGAGATGTCAACAATGGGGAGGCTGCGACGATATTGGAGGAAGATGACATTCGAGGGTGACGGTTATAACAACAAAGAATAAGGTGATGGCTGAGGAGAATAAAGCGGCGGCTATAGGAATGATGATGGCAACGGAGGGAAAGAGATGTCAACGTGGAGCGGATTGTCGGCGTGCGGACAGTCGGTCCGCATGGCCGGGATTGCCGCGTCGTTCGACATGCGACAGGCATGTCTACTCCTCGCAATGACAGAACAAAAGACACATTAAGGTATTTTCAAGTTTGAATTGCCCACGAGGTGAGAGCGTAAAAGAACAAAGAGCGGCCCGGGCCGCCGAGCAATGACAGGACACAAGACACGCCAAGGTTTTTCAAGCTTGAGCCATTCACAAAACATGTATGTAAGAGGACAAAAGCAGGCTGTTGATAAAAGCATCGTAGTTGAGAGTTTGTCATTCTGAGCGCAGCGAAGGATCTCGCTTTTATAGTTTTTTTGCTGTCATTCTCGACGGAGATCGGGAATCCAGGGGGGCCAGGACGGCCAGGGGTTGAGCCTTTCGGGTCGGGTTGAAAAGACATATAATAACAGCACGCACAAAGAACGGCGCTTTGTACGTGGCACATTGAAATGTATTTTTACATTAAAGAGTGGATACCTGCCTTCGCAGGTATGACAACGATAGGGACAGTGACGACAACAGCCTCCTTTGCAGGAATGACAGAGGGGAAGGTCTCGCTTCAGCGGGCAACGTATCCTCATGGATACCCCGTAAAAGTCGGGATTGCCGCATTGTTCGCAATAACATGACAAAAGATATACCCGGATATTTCCAGGATTGAGCCGTCTACGAAGCGAGTATGTGAAAGGACAAGAGATACACTAATGATAGAAATCACTTTTTGCAAAACGTATAAGCTTGTTGCAATGATATTTATGCCACTCATTATCTGTTTTTTTTGTTCAAAGGCGTCATGTGGTGAAATAGCCACTGATACATTGAATATTAGATTACACGACATTGAACATATAATCGAAAAAGGCAGTTATGTTGCGTACTATGACGAAGAAAAACCAGGTGAAAAAAGGAAAGTTTTTAAGAAACTTATATGGAAAGATAAAGAATTCAACGCAAAAAGCATAGAAGTTATAGACAGGGATGCATTGTTATACGAATTTGAGGTTAAACCTGACACAAAAAAGACATTAGAAGAAACACTTGATTATTTTGTAAATAATGATCCTGATGAATCGATAAGGTTTGTCAGCCCGGTATTCAAAATAAAAAACACAACGGAGACGGTTTCATTCAGAAATGAATACTTTTTGAAGTTTACTGAAAACACAGATGAAAATGACATGGACAAATTATTAAAGAAGTACCAATGTGAAATTGTTAAATATTATCCTGTGATTGATGTTTACCTGGTCAGGTCAAGTGTAAAAACCTTCACAAAATTAGTGGAACAAAAAGAAAGAATTGAAAAAGAGATCACTGTAGACCGTATTAATTTTAATATGTCCGGTTTGCAAAGTATCTTGCTCTAGCCAAATGATCAAAATCAGTGAGAGGACAGAAAGCGGCTGATAGCCGATAGGCGGTGTCTGCTGAGCAATGACAGGACACAAGACACGCCAAGGTTTTTCAAGCTTGAGCCATTCACAAAACATGTACGTAAAAGGATAAAAAGCAGGCGGTGCCTGCGATTCTCAAGGAAACCTTTTTCACAAGGTTCCCTTGAGCCGCCGGAGGCCTCTTCAGCCCGAGCTTTCCAGCCGGGCGGCCTATTCGGTCGGCGGTCCATTCAGCCTTCGGGCAGGCCGCACGGGAACGAGGTGTCCGCGCCCGGCGCGAGCGTCACGCCGGAGTGCCACAGTTTCCGGCGGTAGGCGGCATGCTCGATTTCCTGCGCGGCGAATCCCGGCGACGCGCCGGCGACCGGCTCGATGAGCAGCTCGACCGCCGCGTTGCGGGCTCCCGTGTTTTTAATTGTCACTTCGAGGGTACTCCCGTCCCTGCGCCTGATGCTCATGTCGAAGACATACCGCCCGGCATGCAGGTTTTTGAACGATATCCAGTCGACGCCCGGCGGCAGGTACGGTTGAAACACGGCGACGTCTTTTTCGTGGTCGTATTTGAGCCCGGTGATGAAGTACAGCACGGACTCGACGTTTATCGCTGTTTCCCAGCTTCGGTACACCGTCGGCGCGGGGCCGTAGTTCAGCCAGTGGTCGTTCTGGTCATAGGCCTCGGCGGTTTCGCCCGTGGGTGAGAAACCGTATGTCATGAGCCCCTCGAACGCGCGGTCCGCGATTTTCATCGCGCCGAGCGATTTCAGGTTGTACAGCAGCAGCCCCGGCGTCATTCCCGTGTACAGGCTGACGCGCGGCGCGGTTTTCATCGTGCCTTTCTTTTTCATCAGCCTTTTGGCCGTTGTAACCACGTTTTCGCGCTGCCGGGCGTCGGATGCCGGCGCGTAATCGATCCACAGCGGGCGAAGGTTGATGTTCGCGAACACGCCGACGGCGGGCGCGAGCGTGTCCTTGCGCGCATACGGGATATATGCGCCGCGCTCGTCGCTCCAGTAGTATTTTTCCGTTTTATCACGGCATTTTTCGGCGTCAGCCGCGAATTCGCGGGCGTCTTCCTCGTATCCCAGCATTGCGGCGACCTCCGACATCGCGCGCGCCGCGGCCACATGCTCGAAACCCGTGTCCGCCGAGAAAAAATTCTTCATCGGGTCGGATTCCGCCATCATCACCCACACCTGGTACGTCTCGTCGCCGTGGAAGGGCAGGCGGTATCCCTCGTGCTGCTGCCCGGTCAGGTTGCGCCGCATGAACCCGTAGTGCTTTTTGATGAAGCTTATGTCTCCCGTGGCTTTGTAGTACCAGTAATATTGAAGGATGAGAAGATTCGGGTCGTCGCCCTGCTGCGGGCGGATTTTGTCCCAGTCCGGCTCCGGCGGCTCGCTCGATACGTCGAGATCGAGGGGATAGCGGTTCCCGAACCCTTTTCTGATGCGTGTGGCGTAATCGTAATAACGCAACGTCTTTTTAATATCGTCGAACATGCCGGAATATAGAAGGTATCGGACCGGGCCGAACGTGTCGCGGCACCAGATGCCCGAATAACGCGCCATCTGTGAGATGCCGCCGGAATTGGAGTCCTGCTGCGCCTTGATGATGACGTTCATGTTCTCGAACAGGCCGCCGAGCCGGGGATTCGAGGATTCGGCGGAGAGCGAGCCGTCGAGTTGTGTCAGCCACCAGTCGCGGGTACGTTCGAGAACGGTTTTAATATCGAAATCGGCGGGCGGAAACGTGTCGTTATTGTCGTTTTTATCACTCAGGGACAGGTAGAGTACCCTTGTTGACACCTGTCCGGGAACCAGTGTGCCTATAGGCAGGGCAAGTTCGCCCTCGGTTGCGACCGGTTCTGAACCGACCGACCCGATTATTAACCTGTCGGTGTCTATGAGCTGCATGAGCCTGCTGTCCCCGAAGGTTTGGACAGCGCTTTGTTTGTTATGCGCCTCGACTATCAGGGTCAGCCCGTCGATGGGGCGGGGCGAGGTGTTTGCGATGGATACGATGCGGTAAATTACGGTTTCTCCGGGCGGCGCAAAGGTCACGGTGTTCATTGAAATATTATCGTTCTGCTCCACGTTGACTATGATGGACGTGGAATGAACGCGGTATAAGCGTGTACGTGTGAAGTTTATTTCCGAGGCCTGTCCGGTGTCGGAATCAACCCATCGCAGCGTGTGCCAGACCGGTAAAAATGCCTTTGATTCTGATGTTTCATAGTCGGGGCCGGTTATGTTGGAAAGCATGTTTTGGGGTATATTGATACCGAGCAGTGCGAAAACGTTCCCGTTGCCTGCGGCGAATGCGCCGAGCCTGTGCTGAGCGGGCGTTCTCTCGGAGAGATCAAGCACCTGGTCGAGGGGTGATGCGGCATCGAGCCAGGGACAGACCTCGAAGGGGTTGGTATCCGCATAGGCCATATCCTTTGCAGATGCGGCAAAAGGATGGACCACTGTCAAAAAGGCAACAATCAGTATCAAAACAGGTGACAGGGTGCTGGACAGTGGGCAAAAACGCCTGGAATCATGTCTAAAAAGGGTGATAATCATCGCATTGCTCCTATATGTACATAGATATAAACATACTTGAGTATAGTTCGGCAAAAAACCTTGTTTTTTTTCTTCTTGTTGGTTCCCGGCATCGCTGCGGGGTTGTGCTGCGCTGCGCCCATAATTCTTTTGTGTAATATAAACGATAATTGCTATAATAGTGTATATTCAAAAATCGCACAATCGGAAGGGCAACAAAACATGAGATTCATCCCGACAAAAGTGGGCCATCTGGGAGGCGAGCCTTTTTTTCACAGGAGGGGGCCGGTCGGATGCCTGCTTATACACGGTTTCACCGGTGCGCCGATCGAGATGTCGCTGGTGGGGAAGTACCTTGCTGAACGCAACATAACCGTAAGCGGAATAATGCTTGCGGGGCATGGGACGCTGCCGGATGATATGGACAGGACGACGTGGCGCGACTGGGTGGAGTCTGCGGAGCGTGGATATGAGGAGCTTTGCGGAAAGTGCGAGGAGGTATTCGTCGCGGGATTATCGATGGGCGGCGCGCTGACGCTGTATCTTGCATCGCGCCATGAGCTGCCGGCGGCAGTGGCTTACGCGGCGGCGGCGAAAGTGATCGACCCGCGACTGGTACTGTTTCCGCTGCTGAACCGGTTTGTGCGATTTCTGCCCAAAGAGGACAAAGTGGATGCAGTCGCCCCGGATGCGATGGATTATATCCGGTGCTATGAGTACATCCCGATGAGCGGGATAAAGAACATCATCGAGCTGACCGAAGTGGTGCAGGAGGGGCTGCCGCGCGTAAAATGCCCGCTGCTGCTTTTTCAGGGCTTGAAGGACCGTACGGTAAACCCGAAAGTCGCTCAGCTCATTTACGATTCCGTTGGCAGCGAGAAGAAAAACCTTATCTGGCTTCAGAACTCCGGGCACTGCGTGCCGGTGGACGCGCAGCGCGAGTATGTCTGGGAGCGCACCTTCAACTGGATAAAGAATGCGACCGCCATGCCGGATGCGCTGAAAATGTCCTGACGGCCCGGCTGCGCGGGAGTGGCGTGCTGCGGTTTTGAAATCCGAAACAGGCTTGGAATATAACCGGGCTGGAGCACGGTACTATTTTGAAAATATGGTTTTATAGTAATTCTCATAATAAAAACAGATTCACAACTCGATCAGAAATCACAAATACAAAGATAGTGTGCCATGCACAAAGCTATTTCCTTTGTGCATGTATTCAAGTTTATTTTTGAGA
>Ga0116162_10000374_pt1 | contig 32274 bp, 16 predicted proteins | sample AD_UKC105_MetaG_FD_89875 | JGI IMG/M metagenome (GOLD analysis project Ga0116162, IMG submission 89875) | Active sludge microbial communities of municipal wastewater-treating anaerobic digesters from Hong Kong - AD_UKC105_MetaG | ecosystem: Engineered > Bioreactor > Anaerobic > Digestate...
CTTCTCCCACAATTCTTACAATCTGCTCTTCCGTGTACCTTTTCTTTTTCATGTCTCTTTGCCCCCTTCTCTTTATTATTATCCCCATATTCACCCTTGTTCTTTTCTCGGGGGGCAGGCCAACCCTTATCCGTTATATTCGGCCCGAATACAAATCAATGACTCAATTATCAGGCCTCAGAAGCAAATTACTATTTCAGCCCGAATATTTGAGCCTGATTGCTTTCCTTCAGTGAAAACCTTACTGCGTCCGAGGCAAACCACATGTGTTCAGACACATCTGTCAGAAGCCAGTCATCATCAGTATCAATTATTTTCAAATCATATTGATCGATTCCATAAAAAAGCATGCTCAATTCTTTTGATTCTTTTGATTTATCGCTGTGAAATACTGCTTGCTTACCAGGACCGACTCTAATTGTTTCAGAAGAAACAGAACAACATTCATTTGCATCTTCCAGCCCGATATATAAAGCGTTTTTCTCACCCGACACAATTTTATAAAAGCAGTCTTTAATGTCTTTAATCAATCCCTCAGTCCCGCAATACTGACTCGGAAGATCAAAATAACCATCCCCACCATACAGGCTGTATCCTCCGGGGCATTCAATTTTTACAGAATCGGAAATAGCATAAGTAATGACATGTTCATTTTTAATTCTTGCTATTCCCGAAGACGTGGCAACCCACAATGAAGCATCATATATATCAGGGGCAATCCTTAGAACCGCACCCGCCGGCAATCCGTTTTCACCTGTAAAAAAATGAGACATACCGTTATCTGATTGCAGTATTTTTATTAATATCCCATGGTCAAGACATCTATCGTTTTTACAGTATGCAAGTCCAACATAAACACATTCAGAATCCCCGGCAATTTCAGTTACAACAAATCGAACATCCGAATTCGGTACAAGTGCTCTCTTTCTGAAAACAACAATATCGTGTCTCGCAAGATCAAAGTAGCCGACCCCTTCGCTTTCGATGCCTACGGTTCCTTCTACTCTTAAATCAAACCATAACTGAGATGAATTCATATACCTGAATCTGAATACTTTTTCCGAATCGCCGGAAAATACAATATCCGACGAATATTTCTTTTCATTATTACCAGACTTCACTTTTATAAATAATTTATCTTCAATACTCTCGATGGAATATACTCTCCCTCCAACTTCAATCCGCCTGTATCCTAATTTGGGATAGAAAAAATCATCGGGCTCAACTTTTTGCCCTTCAATAATCAATACGGAATCACTTTCAGCCGGCTCCGCTTCTGTTTCCCATTTGTCATACTCCCTGCTGTACCTGAATATCCCAAGCTCTGAATTAACCGACCTCGGAGTTCTCAATCTTGCGTATACATAATCTTTTTCAGTTCTTATCTCAACATTTCCGAGTGATAATAAGTTATTACCTTCAGAGCAAAATCCAGTATTAAACTGAAATAAAACATAAATAATCAAACACATGAATATTTGTATATTGTGATTTCTCATTTTCAGATAAAACGTATTATTTATTTGAATAATTTCGTCACTTCAGAACAAATACAGTTATGAACATCCTCAATGCCGCTGCTTCCATCAAACACCATTATATTCTCTCCTTTCGAATGAAGAAAATCAAGCACTCTCATATATGAAGCCCTTATTCTTTTCAACTGATCCAGAGTTTCATATAGATCTTTTCCCTCATCCGCTGAGAAATCATCTTCTTTCTGTTCTCTTGATTGAATTCGTTTAATCGATTCTTCAGGCTCAAGATCAAGAAATATCGTCAAATCAGGAACTATTGCTTTTGAATTCATATTCACAATCCATTTGAGATGCTCTTCGTCTCTCATCTGGTACGCACATGTTGAATGATAATATCTGTCTGAAACAACCGACTCGCCATTGTTTATCGCGGGAATAATTTCACGGTAAATGTGATCCATTCTGTCTGATGTAAACAATAAAGCCAGGGTATCTCTTTCCCCATGTTCATCTTTGTATACATCCCGTAATGGTACGATTCTTTTTTCAAGGATATCTCTTATCAGAAGTCCTACAGGGCCGCCTGTCGGCTCAAAAGTCGATTTTATCCTGAAGCCCCTCCCGGCAAATTCTTCCACCAGCAATTTGACCTGAGTAGAAGTTCCGGCGCCATCTATTCCTTCAATTACTATAAATCTTCCATCGTTTTTCATTGCTTATATTAAAATATTTCAATTGTTACTTTATGATTTCTTTCCAGCTATTTCTGAATTGCGTTCCGTTGATTTTATTGTCTCTATAAGAAATATAATTTTTATAATCAACCTCCCACAAAGCCACATCTCTCTTTTCTTTGTCTCTTAATTTGATCGATATAACCTTGAGGCTAATAATTCCTGTCTGCTCAATCCGCTCATCAACTGATGTGAAAATTGCTTTTAATTCGTCTACAAGATTCGAAGTCCCGATATTGATAGACGTGAACGTAATATAAATCACCTGTCCATCCGATGAAAAACTTAAATCATCAACATCTACACCATGTATCGACAGAATACTTTTTATATCATCTGTCGCTGTTTTAACTTCTTTTTTTAATATCGGGGCAGCAGTTTCCTGTTTAGGTTCAATATTTTCTTTTTTGACAACCTTCTCTTTTTTACCAAATAATCCGGCGACTTTATCTGCCACCTTTCCCGGTATTGTCGATATTTTTTCAATAATACCGTTTTTCTCAGCTTCTTTTCCGGCGCTTTCCTCGTGCTTCGTTTTAATTAATTCTTCAGATAAATGCTGTGTTTTTGTCTCTTTTACAGCATTGTCTTTCTTAACAGGAATTGCCTTTTCAGCTTCTATTTCACCTGCTTCTTTCTTCTCTATTTTTGCCGGAGCTTTCACCTCGACCGCAACAGGAGCCTTATCTTTCTTTTCTTCTACTTTTTTGTCTTCTTTAACAACATCTTTTTTATCAACAGTCTCCTGTTCATCCACTTTTTTATCATCGCCTGCCTCTTCAGGAGAACTCTTGACTATCTTTTTAACCTGCTCAACCTTGTTCGTCAGATTATCAATGAGACCAACACTTTTCTTTTCGTCATCCTTGCTTTTCTGTAACACATAATCCTGGATTCCAAGCGGTTTTCCGGCATATGCCAGGGCCATCCAATCCGCCTCAATAAAAGCTTCGCCTTTCTCGCTTTTATATGCTTTGAAAAGCTTCCTGTACTTACTGAGATTCTTTTCATCAACAGCGCATTCCCCTGCCCAGTACGGCGCGAGGAAAAGACACTCTCTTATTTCATCCATTCTTGATTTCTGTGCGAATGAATAAGCATCTCTTATAATTGATGCATATATCGTGTTTCTTTCGTCACAGTTTAATTCCATTCCATTGCTTTGAATAAACTGGTATATCTTGTGTGATTCAATTGGATACTTATCTGCATAACCAATCATTATGTACTTGACTTCAGACAATATCTTTTCATCTAACTTATTTTCAGATAACTTCAGATCAAGCGCATGTTGAAACTGGCCCAGACCACCTATAACGTCTCCCTTTCCCATTAGTTCGTTCGCTTCAATCACATAATTACTATATAATTTAGCGCTGTTGTATATCGGATAAATAACAAAGGCAAATGATATAAATAATAGAGCTAAAATCAAACCTAATATATGTATTCTTTTCAAAACTTCACCCCATGTCCTACGGAATAATCCAAATATAAATATCTATTACAAATCAAGTGGGAATTATATTAAATATAATTGAATTCTGCAATATTGTAATAATGACCAATACAAAAAATCCCGGGGGATTCCCCGGGATTTTTTTATCATTCAGTTAATTTCCAAAACTTTATATGAATGAACAACCGGATATAACATAGTTACTTTTGTAGTATCGGCAGGTTTTGCAGCAAACTCCGGGTTTGTTACAACAAGCAATGTGACCCCGATAATTTTAATCCCGTTATAAATGTCTTTTTTGACGATATACGGGTCAAAAGTGTAGCACAACCTCGAACCCTTTTTGGAAAACTTCGCCCTTTTCACCTGTTCTCCACTTTTGTTGAATATCGCAAAAAGCTCATTTACCGAAACGAGGTCCTTTATCCCGAGAAACGGCACATATCCGGCCAGCCAGCCGGATGTAAGCTCCGTCTCCGTATAATCATTTTTATACCTGAATCCTTTTCCGAACATAAAAATACCATATGCCGGGATTTCCTGCCCGATCATATTCATGGGCTTCCCATTCATTTCAATACACATATTCAATTCTTCTTTTTCATAAGAAGCGAATATTCTTTTGATATCAACACTTTTATGCAATTCGGAATCTTCGGAGTCGTCAGTTATTACTCTCCACCCCGAACCCGGATTAATTTCAATCGCCTGGTTTCCCCAATCATCCAGCGCGCTTATCGTATATAAAAGCTGTTCACCGGCATCCAGAGCAGGTAGCTCGAATGAATATATATCGTGCTCTTTATCTTCAAGTTTCATTTCTTCGGTTTTAGCTTCTTCGCCCGGCTTCCAGTATTTGATCTCAACCTTTTGGATTCTGTATGAAACAACAGAATCATAACTTCCCACTTTTGCCCGAACGATAACGCTCTCCCCTGCTTTCGGAAACTGAGGATAGTTGTTTACAGAATATATCTCAGGGCCTACCATAGCACCGTAATCAGTTGCCGGCGCTTTTGCGCTTTCTATGAGAGTCCTGAATTGAGCCATCGAATCCGCCAGAGCGGAGGATGAAATCAAAGCAATAAGTAATCCGGATATTAAAATAATTCGTTTCATGATTTCCTCCTCAGAACCTTGAGATATTTTTCAACAGCTATACTTATTTCCTTTTCATCACCTTTATCAACTGCAACATCCAGATCCCCCAGTAGCTTGATGAGATCTTCATAATACTCCCTGCTTGATGAAATCCTTTTCGAAAAAGCGAGTCCCATTTTGGGTTCAACCGATTTATCAATCATCATGCCGGGGCCTTTTTCGAGAATCTCCTTGAGTCCGGTAACAGTCTTCGAGACATAAGCCTTCAGCGCCGCGGCGTCGGTTCCGGCTTCAATAATTTCTTTCTCGATCGGCGGCTTAAATTCAGTCTTTATATCCGCGTATGAATTGAAATCATAGTAATCCTTATAGACAAGCGCCTTGAAAACTGATTTCGCCTCTTCTTCAAAATATATCTTCGCCATCATGTCGAGCGTCTGTTCCGAATCATAAACGTCTGAATTCCATGATAACTGGGCAAGTCCCGCCCCTTCGATAGGCATGAGTTCAGGTTCCGATGCGCCCTGTATCGTAGATCCGGGAAGTTCTCCGAATAAATTATAAGGATTCATCATGAACTGAGTCATATAGCCGTACATATCAGTTCCCCGGGCGACAAGCGGATACAATGTTCCCCAGTTGTCGCCGAAAGACGGGCTTCTTTTATAAAATTCCGTAAACTTTTTAACATCACCGCTCTCTACTTTCGGTGCCACTATCTCGGTGCCTGTCCATCCAATATAGATTTCGGGATCGAGTTTCTCGACGAGAGAATTGGTATAGTCCATAGGCCACACGCCCGAATATATTTCGGGGCAAAATGCCATCAAAACATCACTGTCATAAGCTTTCAACTCCTTGAACAGCTTATTTGCAATGTATGCTTCAGCGGCACCCAGATCTGAGAACTTTTTCCTGTCCGATTCATGATGGACCATCCCCATCGTGTCATCAAACGCTATCAGAAAATATTTAACTCCCAGGCTTTGCATCTGCCTGCATTTCTTCTTGAGAGTGTTGAAATCCTCTTCGGATGAATATTCCATATCAAATGTCGGAGCAATTACGTATCCGAAATTTATATGGTTGACCCTGGCCTTCTCTATCATCCTCTTAAAATTGAACATTTCAGTATCATCATATAACCTGCGCCACCTTCTTCTTATCATGGGATCGCCTTTAGGCCCATACAGGAAAGAGTTAAGTTTAACTTCTCCCATCCAATCTAAAACATCCAGCCTGCCCTCAAGATCCCAGACACCATAAGCGCCCTCGAACAAGCCACGCACGGGGTACGCAGGATAATCAACGATTTCCGCTTTATTAACTAAAACCTGCTCTCCCTTATCTTCATATATCTGCTTGAATGTCATAAGCCCGTAGAAAAAACCATCAATTCCACACGCTTTTACTGTCACACTGCCGTCAGCGACATCAAGAAAATAAGTTTGATATTCTGAATATTCCTGAAATATTTTTCTCTGATAAGGTTTTTTGTAAACCTTCATGCACTCATCAGCATCTATCATTTTGATGTTGAATACAATTCCGTTCTCAGCTTCAGCGAATCCCCACTGTTTCAGGAAATTCCTGTATTCATTGATAGTTGAGACAGGCACCGAACCTTCCGCATTGACTGCAAAAGTCTTGTCTGCGCTGTAACTTCCGTTCCATTTGACCTTTTGCAGCGTGGGAAATACAAGGGGTTCGGACAAAACCAACGTCGCCGAAAATGTAACCATAATTAAAGCTACAAATAAGATCACGCCGACAAATCGGGGATCTTTTCGGAAAATCTTTTGCTTTTTTGTCATAACAAATCTCCCGAACGAATTTTGTTAATCATATATAATATGTAATGATTCCCATTAAAACAATTAAGATAACTATTTATTCAGCCATTGACCAGAATTATTCATCAATTCATGTATATTAATATCAATTAATAATTATTCAATAAAGTACGAAATTCACATTTAGTGTAAGTTGTTAATAAAAAATGTCCTTTACTTTTTATAGCATTTCAATATAATGCTGACGTGTACAAAAGCGAAGGAGGAATTGATATGAAAAAGGTATTGATGATTGGACTTCTCTTGTGTATGAGTCTGATACTGACTGCTTCTGTAGTAAAAGCTGCGGATTTAAGCGCGCTTCCGTCCGAAATGCAGGAAATTGTCGAGGACATGCTTGCGACAAGGTTTCCACCTGAATTGCACAGCTTAACACTCGATCCGGAACAACCTGTTGCCGGTGAGCCTACGGCAGTTTCAGTAGAAATATTTAATGACTCACAAATCACAGATGATGAGACAGTTGAAGTATATGTTTTTTATATGGTCAACTGGAGCATGGAATGGGAGTCGATCGAACTTGAATCTGATGATGATAAAAACTGGACAGGTACTCTTCCCGCTTTTGAAAGCGGAGACGAAGTCGTCTATGCTGTTCATGCCGTAGATTCATCAAATAATGTATTCACTTCAGTACCATGCACAATCGAACCTGAAGAAGATCTTATGACACAATGGCACATCATGGAAGATTGCGTTAACGGAGGAGAAGATCTCTCCGCTTGTGAAGATAAACTTCCAAGAGCATGCTGGTTCAGAATGTCATCAGATGAAGAACCGATTAATGACGAAGACGACGAAGTATTTCCTTACGGCGATTACGTTGATTTCAGAATAGGATATGACGGCGACAATGTGTACCTCGACTTTGCTGTTGAAAGCAAAATCGATAAAGGCAAAATGACACCGACCGATATTCACCTTTATGCCGCTGCCGCTATTAATCCCGATGCGATGGGAAAAGACACAAGCATTGAGGCTCTTCTTGCAGCCGGTGGAGTTATGGTTTTTTCACCGTTGCTCAAACAGTTTGAAAGCACCGGCTATGTCTCGGATTGTTTCTTCGGATATCAGCAGGGAACCGATTTTGGAATTGATAAATCCAACATCAAATGCCTTGATAAGAAGAACCATCTCGTTTATCAGCTTTCCTGGGATCTTATTGATAAGTTAGGCGATAACCCCAGCGGTGTCGTTCAGTTCCTCACACTCAGCGGAGTAGTAACAGACATATCTGATTTCAGCAATCTCAAAGGTCAGATCATTGATTATTCACATGTGACTTCAGCACATTTTACAGAAGACACATTCTTTGTTGTCGAGTAATTTAACACAAGCAATTTAATAACTATCAAAAGAGACCGTCAAACATGGCGGTCTCTTTTTTTATTCTGTGCTATTATGAAATAACGTAAAATTATATTTGATGATTTATCATGCGGAGATTCTTTCCTTATGAGTCGGACTTATTCGTTCAGAATACAGTTCATATTAATTACCTGTATTGCTGTCATTTTACGAATCCCAGTGATATTGAATCCTTCTCTGGGCATGGAAAGCCTGTACGCAATAGCTCTGCGAGAATTCAGCCTCCTGGAAATCATTAAAGCCGCTTCATCCGCAGGCATTTCTCCGCTTTACTTTGTTTTGATTTGTATATGGTCAAAAATCAGCATTAATGCCACCTGGTTAGTTACTCTACCGACAATAATAAATCTTATTGGGATAATCGCTTTAATAATAATCGCAACAAAGTCAGCAGGAGAAAAAGCGGGGCTTTTTTCAGGATTAATTGCATCAATGTCTCCGCTGCTGATTCATGCCTCTATACGCCCACGTTATGAATCGTTGTTTTTTCTTTTCGGAATAATAAGTATTTATTACGGATTCAGGTTGCTTACGGAAAAAACTGATTACAAAGTTATATTAATTTATATTCTTAGTTCTGCATTAGGAATATATGCGTTTTATTATCACTTCTTTATACTGATATTTCAAAATCTATATTTTCTCACAATCAGGAAAAACCCGGTTAAATGGATATTGTCACAAATTGCAATTTTCATCCTTTTTCTTCCGTGGTTACCAAGCATGTTCGGACAGGTCGAAGAACGCCTGGAAACAACACAAAGCTTTATGTCTTCTATAGCGATATTCTTTTCCGGAAAGTATTATTTTAACGCCGTAGACATAGTATCATCTTACTTCGCCGGAATGCAATTTCATCTGCACGATGATTTTTTGATCAACAGACTTGTATTTTTCGGTACTCTGCTCTTTTGCCTGATATGTATATCCAGTGCTTACGTTTACTCAAAAAAGAATAATATAAAATTCTTTTATTACTTATTTTTTCTACAGGCATCGTGTGTCTTTATGGCCATTTTTTCCGGCATCTGGAAATCACTTATGGTCAGCCCTAAATTCACAACAGGGTTTGCAGGTGCATGGTTTATATTGTGTGGACTGGGATTTTCAAAATTCCGATTCAGGCATAGTAATATTTTTTGTCTGGTTCTGCTGCTTCTGATTTCTTTCTTCAGCGTTCGAAACTATTACATAACAATGCTTGAACCCGACAGAATTACATTGCCTGAAACCGTTGCATCTTTGTCTTCATCAATAGATAAAAATAAAGACCAAGCCATATTGATTTATCCTCCTTATTACCAGCTTACAATTGATTATTACTCTAAATCCGGTATTCATACTCATGGAATTCCCATAGACCATGATTTGATTGACAATCTCTGGGGACAGAACTACCCTGACATAGAATTTACAAATATGATCAATAAATTCTCCGACAGGGATAACATTATTCTGATTCTTCCAAGAAATTTAAGTTTTCCTGATAAGCACAACGAACTTATATTGTCTCAACTGGAGAAAATGGATTTTGTACTCATCGACAAATTTGACTTCTTAAGTGATTTAGTTCCGAGAATAATGGGCGAAGTATATTTTTTCAGTAAGAATTGATACTCACTTTTCGACTGCTCAATCAGGTAAAAAAACGTATAAGACTATTCAAAAACCTCGTAAATGCCGATTGTTTATATCCGGGCAATACATTCGAGATAAATATTTCCGATAATTTAGGATCGGTTTTCACACCTTCAATATCTCTCAATACTTTTATTGCCTTTTTTCTTCCCGCCCCTCTGTGATTAATCCTGTCTTCAGAAATCGCATCGAATAAATCACAGATGGCAAGCATCCTCGCCGCCGGCGGAATCTCATCGCCGACCAATCCGTCCGGATAACCCGAACCGTCCCAGCATTCATGATGGTGCCTCACCGCAGTTATTACAACTGATGAATCAATCCCCAGGCCATTAAGTATTTCCCTTGAATCGACATGCAGTTTCATCATATCCTTCTCATCATCGTCAAGGCTCAATCCATGTGAAATCTTATCCAGAATGCCTTCATGTATTCTCAGCTTTCCTATATCATGCAGAAAGCCAGAAATCTCCATCAGTTCAATATGTGACTCCGGCAAATGCACAGCGCCCGCGAAAATACGCATCAATTCCCCTACTCTTTCGCTGTGCATTCTCGTATAAGAATCGTGTTTCTCAATATGGCCAAGAATTTTTTCCAGATCAGTAATGCTTTCCGGGTTACTATTTTCGCTCATAAACCAGATTAAACCGGCCTCTCAAAAATCGTCAAGTGAAAATCAGGATTAAGGCAATTGAATTATACATACAACCGGAGTTAAAATAGATAAATGAAATTTTCTTTTAAGGTATTCTCATTTTTCGCGGTTTTCATATCAGTCATACTGATTGCCGGCTGTGGAGGCGGAGGCGGAGGAACCACCGTCGTCAGCGGCCCCGGAAGCATATCGGGTTATGTAGATATCAGCCCGATTGCAAGATTATCATATAGAGCCTCGAATATCACCGCCCTGACAAACGCCACGGTTACGTTGACCGGCGGAGGCACGAATCTGTCCACAACCACCGATAACAACGGCAGATTCGAATTCACATCAGTTGATCCCGGCAGTTTTTATGAGTTATCCGCAGCTTACAACTCTTCAGAGATAGCCGCTTACATTAATGTTGTTTCAGGAACCAACACAAGCAAGAATATCAATTCGAGAACCACCGCCGCGTTAATGGTTTACAAAGAACTTAGAAGACAGTCGCTGTCCGCGCCGTCGGGCATCGGCACTGTCGAGGATTCAAGCCTGATAAGAAACGTGGAAGCTGAAATAGAAAATGCTATTCAACAGGGAACTTACAATTACGACAATATAGCTTATGGCACTCAAGTATTACATGTTGCTGAGAATATTCAAAACGGAGGCTCTTTTACTGATGACACCTCGCCTTCCATCTCTTTTACCTATCCCGCACAGGCTGAACTGATTTCAGATGTGGACTTCAGGTCCCAGACATTCTACATTCAGCTTTCCTACTCGGACGGCTGCCCTGCTGATATGACCAACTCAAAAATATACCTCACAATGGACCAGGGAACACAAAACGATATTTCCAGTTATTTTTCAGCGACCGACAACTCGACAATTCAGAGCAGCGGGCTGTACGAATTCAACCGGACTTTGTTTTCCCTGCCTACAAACGACATTTCGAGAATCATACAGATAGACGCGACCATTTACGACTCATCAGGCAATTCCTCTTCATCCAGCCTGTCATTTACTGTATATCCACTTGCTCCACCCTCTCAATAATAGAATTGAAAATCAAACTGAAATAACAAACGAAGTGCAATCAAATGCACTGCATTGTTCAATATAAGTGCAATTCTATGCTCTATATCTTTTAATTCGAGTCCATTATTCTAAGCCGCAAAACTCATTTACTAAAATATTCCTTTAACTAAAGGAATTATTAATTCGACGCATTACAACAAGATTTCTTCAAAAGGCACGTTTTTTGATATAAAAAACAACAGTAAATAAATATCAAGGTGATTCTTATGTTAAAAAAACAAAAAGAACACGATTGCTCCTATAAAAAAACTTCCTCCTCAAAAATAAGTACTAAAATTAAAAAGCACCCCCTCGCAGCGATCATGATCGTTTTGTTGCTTGTTTATCTCATGGCGGCAACAGTTGTCAGAAGCGATATCAAAACATGGCCTTTCGACACCTCTTCCAAGTATTCATACGACAGTGATGATATCGAAGTCCATGACAGTTGGGCGGACTTGATAACCCAGGACTGGTGGGACGATGACTGGCAGTACAGGCGTTTGATTGAAATCGATAATACCGCCGGTGGAGCGGTAACAGACCTTCAGGTTCTGGTAGAACTGGACAGCTCGAATTTCGATTTCGCAAGCGCTCAGGTCACAGGCCGGGATATCAGATTCACTGACGATACAAGCACAACGGAATATGATTACTGGAGAGAAAGCTTCAACGTAGCCAGTGAAACGGCGCGGTTCTGGTTAAGCATTCCCAGCCTGCCGGCGGCGGCGACAATGTCGATCTACATTTACTATGGCAATCCAACCATCGGAGACGGCAGCGATTATGAAAACGTGTTTTATCAAGTTGGTGAGCTTGGTTTCGGCATCCAGGATCCGATAAGCGGTGTATGGTCTACTGTTTCGTTCACCAATACTCTGTCAGCCGTCCCAGTCGTGGTTTCAACAATTCAGTCCGCTGTTGATTATCCAACTTCCGCAGACAACACTAATTCTGTCGGACCTATTACAGGAACAAACTGCGGAGGCAGCGACGGTTTTGCAGATGGAACAGCAGAACCCAGAGTAAGAAATATCACAACAAGCCAGTTTGATTACAGACTTAATATTAAAAGTCTCGACTGCGACATGATACATGGAGAAGAGACAGTTGGTTGGATTGCAATGGTACCCGGAACCCACGTGGTAGGCGGCAGGGTATTCAGGGTCAAGACCAATAATCACGGAGGCGGCAACGAGAATTTCGATACCCTTGATTTTGATTTCACTTTTACCGATGTTCCGGTAGTTCTCGGGCAGGTTCAATCATATAACGAAGCTGCAACATGCGGCATCAGGATGAAAAGCAAAACCGAATCAGATATTCAGGCAAAAATCGAAGAAGACCGAGAGGCAACTCACTCAGTAGAGTCAGTGGGATTCATAATAGCAGATCAGGCAGGCACGGACGATGTACTGGACGCTACGCTCGGCGAATCCCTCGAAGGTGAAGTTGGAAGCACTGCCGAGGGCGCTGTTCAAAGCTTATTCCAGTCAACAACACTTCAGCATGAATTTGCCGCGGCGCCAATCGTTATCCTGAAAATCCAGAACGACAACGGCGGAAACAACGGCCATGAAAGATTGAATAACATAACCACAACCGGCTTCGAGCAGGCATTTTTCGAGAATTTCTATGCTACAACAAACAGTTACGACGGCAATCACATGAATGACGAAGGCGCATCATTCGTTGCGTTCGGAGGCACATCATCCGACGGCCTGCCGATGTATCAATACAGAAGGAAAATTACAATTACAAACAACAGCGGCGACGACCTTACCGATTTCCCGATGCAGATCGATTTCAACAACTCCAATTTCTCAGAAGGATTCACCAACGCGAAGTCGGACGGTTCGGACATAAGGTTTACTTCCGATGATAAAGTCTCTCAACTTTCGTATTATCTGGAAAGTTACAACCAGGGAACACAACAGGCAACATTCTATATCAGAATACCAAGTATTTTAAATACTCAATCGATTGATATTTACGTCTATTATGGCAATTCAGCAGCAGCTTCTCAATCAAATTATTCCAATACATTCGGTGGCTGGTCGGAACTGATCGGTGAAGCTGATCTGACTCCCGACGAAGTAACGCATGCCTGGTTCTCATACTCATTTTCCAACTCCTACACCGCGACTCCCGTTCTGCTCGCGACAATGAACCGATATGATGGTTCTAACGAAACACATACCAGGGTAAGGAATCTAACCACCACGGGATTCCAGACCACGAGCGAGGAATCAGTAGACAGAGATGGAAGCCACGCAGCGGAACAAATCGGCTGGATGACATTAAAAGAAGGTGAGTGGAATATAGGCGGGAAGAGATTCGACGCATGGCACCAGGCAAATGTTGATGAACATTACGATAATGTCAATTTTCCCGGCGGCAATTTCGGCGCCACGCCCGCCGTGATCGCTCGGCAGGAAACTGCCAATAACGCATTTACTTCCGCCGGGGCAGCCGACAACGGTTCTTCACACCCACGTATCAAACAAATCTCAAGTAATAATTTGAAAATACAGGTTGAAAGATGCGGGCCTGATGAATCAACAAATTTGTCGAACGAAACTATTTCTTTAGTCGCTTCTCTTACCGGATATTATGATTCGGGGAGCGGCGGCGAAGGTTCTTACGTTGTAGGTTCTTTCACTTCGAACGCTGAAAACTGGGCAACCATCAACTTCCCGTTCACATTCTCTAGCAATCCTGCAATTAACGCGCAGATACAAACAGAAAACGATACGGGAGCCGCACATGTCAGGATTCGCAATGTTTCCACTTCGAGTTTTCAAATCAAAGTCGAAGAGGGAATGAACGTCGGCGGCACACACACTAACGAAACTATTGCCTACATCGCTTTCGCTGTGGGCGACATCTATCATACCCCTGATGATCCTGCACCATATCCTACTATTGTTGTCGACTCACAGGAAACACTTGTGATTGAACCGATGCTGATTTATGCAAGAAAATATGTTGCAAATGAACCAACCACTACTGTCGGCGACTTCGAGGAATACAACCTCGATCCCACAATTGGTCCTTCAAATGTCAATACCGTGTCGTTTGAAAGTATTGCGAGCTTCACAGATACCGTTGTCGCAACAAGCACAGGAAATATCCGATACCAGATTTCAAATGATAATATGGCTTTTTATTACTACGCAACAGGCACCAGTGAATGGAAATTATCATCAAACGGGTTATATTCTGAAGCTAATACGTCGGCGGAAATCAACACCAACATTGGGACATTCGCAACAGACATCGGCGATGGCTCGTTTTATTTCAAAGCTTTTCTTCATGCGCCGACGGAAAACGACGATGTTGCTCTCGACACAGTTCAGATAGACTATACCGTTCCGGCAGTCGCTCCCGATATAACCTCAATCTCACCCGACCCGGCGCCAATATTTGCAACCGTTACAATATCAGGCTCCGATTTCGGAATAGTTCAGGGAGCATCTTCGATATATTTCAACGGGTGCAACGCCGGCACGGCTATCTCATGGTCGGACACTTCCATTCAGGTAAGAGTCCCGACATGCGCCACTACAGGGCCGGTCACGGTCATTGTCGGGCCTTACATTTCCAATGAATATAACTTCACTTTAGCAACACCCAATATTACGTTCCTTGACCCACCGTCAGCAGACTACTTTCAGCTCGTCGAAATCAACGGTTCAAATTTCGGACATATTCAGGGTGATTCTTATGTATTATTCCCGGACGGCGCTTCAGGCATATATGCGTCAATAATCAACTGGTCAAACGAGATTATCAAAGTCGTTGTGCCTACAGGAACAATTAACGGCAATGTTTATGTTGTAGCCGGAGGAAACACGTCTAACGGCGTTCCGTTCACGATCACCCCGGACCAGTCACGCTGGCCTTTCACTACTGACTCGAACTACAACTACGGCGCCCTGCTCAAAGTTTCAGGCGGCGTGGCGGAAACCGTCACCATCAATACCCCTCCATGGGGCGATGGTTCGACGATAAGCAGAAAATGGCTTTACAGGAGAAAAATCGACTTCAATCACAGTGCAGGGAAAGCTACAAATTTTCAGGTCGAGCTTAACCTTTCCGCTGCCAACTTCGCAGATGGGTTTGATCTTTGCCGCGATGAAGGACAGGATATCAGGTTCACAGAATCCGACGGTGAAACACTTGTCGATTACTGGATAGAGAGCTGGGACAAGGATACACAGACAGCCAGAATCTGGATCGAAATGCCCAATATTTCATCCGATAACTCGGTCTATATGTATTACGGGAACGATGTTGCTCCTTCTCTCAGTTCCTACACCGATACACTCGATTGGCTCGGACAGGCGGGAACAACCGACAGATACGCGGATGAAACATGGAGGTCTGTTTCGATTTCATCGGATTTCACCTCGACGCCCGTAGTTCTCGCGACAATGGTTTCCGCTTATGACGCAACAGTGGAAGCCCATGTAAGAATAAGAGACGTCAACATAGGTACTGACGATTTTGAAGTTTACATCGAAAACAGCCGAAACAATGGCACTTCTCACAGCAACGAGAAAGTATCATGGGTCGCGCTAAGGCCCGGCTCATGGTTTATCGGCGGCCTTCATGCCGAAATAGGCACAATGGGTTCACTGAACAGAAGCTGGAGTTCTTACATTTATTACTCTAACTCATTCACCACATCACCGGCTATTGTCGCTATTCAACAAACAGCGAATCTCTCCGGTAGCGGGGGGTCCAATTCAACGCAAGTGAGAATCGACGACAATTCAGGATCAACAACAAGATTCAGAATGAGATTAGAACGTGATGACGATTCACAGCCATCAAGCTTTTCTCCTGCTGAAACTACCATAGGTTACGGCGCTTTTGAAATCGGGAGTTCCGATACTTCGCTTCCCAATCTTGTTGCCCATGCAGATAGATCTTCAGTTAATTCGCCCAACGAATTTTATTATGAAACAATTGATAATATAGCTGCTTTCTCCAATACGCCTTCAGTCGTAGCCTCGATCGACACCGTAAATGAAGAAGAAGGAGAGAATGCGGCTCACACAAGAGCAAAATCGGTTACGCAATCATCGTTCCAATTGAAAGTTGAAGAATGCAGAGATTGTTCCGAAGGCCATACATACGAGACATGCGGATGGTTCGGCATCGAACCCGGGCAGATATACGGCAGAAAATACGCCGGTCCGGGACAGGTTCCGGAAGCCACGATAAACGCCGAACAGGATCCGCAGTACACCACAACCGCTCCAACCATCGCTCCAATAATAACCTTCGGTGAATATTTCGAGGGACTTGCAGGTTTCTATGAACTAACCGGATTCGAGAATGAAGGTTCGATTCTTTATCAGGTTACCAACGACATAACCATGTCGAACTGGTACTGGTATAACGGCGGCGCATGGGCAACCACAGTAGCAGGCGTCACCGAGTCCAACGACTGGCAGGATTTGAACGACTATCTTCCTTCATTCGACCTTCAATATGGGACAGGCACGTTTTTCTTCAAAGCATATCTGGTGTCCGACGGCACTCAACTTGTTCAACTGGACGGCGTTGGAATCATAGAAAGATCCAACACGCAGACACACTATGCCTGGGCGACAAGTACTACAATGCCTCCGATTTTTTATGAGACGGATCAGCCTGTTTCAGAAAATGAAGGTGAAGAATATCTGCTTGGAATACAAATCGAGCATAATGGAGCAACAGGAACGTACAACTGGCGCCTGCAATATCAGATTGATCCCTTCGGCACTCCCGGCGCATGGACAAACGTAGAAACCGTCGGCACGGACTGGATTGCATGTGACGGCCCATGGGGCGACCATCTCGACAAGGTTCTTACCACCGATTTTCTGGTTAACGGAGGAGCGGGAATCGGAACGGCATCCGATGGGTATTATTCCGAAACGGGAATTGTCAACAACTACTTCTTCGCAAGCGGGACATATCATTCAGAATACTGGTTCGCTCTTATACCTTCCGCGGCGGCATCGGGACAGGTATATCATTTCAGAATTGTGGATGGTTCTTCTTCCGCAGGTTTCAGCTATAACTATTACGCTCTGGTCGGGCCGGCGCCAAGACCTGTTACTGTCACAATATCAGATGTCCCCGGCTATTTCTGGGGCGTTACGGACGATACAACCCCTCCCCTCGCTTTCACATGTTACGACAGATTATGGGATGAAGACTGCAGCGCAAACGACCAGATGCGCATAGCCTGCGAGGAATCATCGCTCCCCGGAACTCCGTGGATGACGTTCGAAACAGGGTGTAACACCGCAACATCCACATGTACGTTCGATATAACCACCGGGCCCGGATGTAATTCTGACGATGAATACAAAACAATATGGTTCCAGGTCAGAAACGACATGGACTACATGCAGATTAAAGCAGCTACGGACACCACGTTTTACGATACCACTCCACCATTGATTGAAAATGCCGATGTCACGGTCGTTTCCGACTTTGAGGATTATTTTTACGGCACCGCCGACGGGATAGTATGCGATGCCGACCTTTCTCCCGCCTGCAATGTTTACTTTAACAACACCGGCGGCGGGATCGAACAGATATTTTCCGTCTGGTTCGAAGATCCATCTTCTGTTGTTGAACCCAACCCGAAAAGATTCGACGGCGACCAGATGTGGGATATCGATCCTCCGCTCGATACTGTCCCGTACACATGGAGACAGGACTATGATAAGACCATTGCGGCGTTCTCAACTGATCAGCTCGGAATCCAGTTCACCATGGCGGATACGCTCGAAAGAAGCGACAGCTTCGACGTTAACTTCCGCAGGGATATCGTCGATCCCGATACCGTTGTGAACGTTTCCGGATACGATACTTCAGGAAAAGTAATTTCCATAACAAGCGGCGGCTGGTACAATTATCCCAATCCGTTCTTCGAGTGGGCTGAACCTTCGGATAATCCGCTTCCATTCAATTCAGGTATCCGTGGATACAGGGTTGTGTTTTCAACAAACGCCGGCGAAGTTCCCTCCACGCTTTTCACTGTAGCAAACACACTCGCAACCGGCCCGCTTGACGGCAATTCATCATGGACATATTTTCTTACGATAATCACGGAAGACAATGTCAACAACCAGAGCGCAGCTACAAGAGGTTTCGTTTACAGATACGATACTGTTGAACCTACTTTCATATACAACGATCCCTCGGCAGGAGGAACAACCGCCTGGGCAGGAGCCGATCCTGGCAACTTCATCGACATCGACTGCGGATTTGGAACCGGCTCGCCACTTGTAGCCTATGAATACAGCACCGGCGCCGCATGGGCTTCGATCTGGAGCGGCTCTCAGGCTGCCACGTACACGACCAACTGGGGTGTTATATGGGCCGAAATTTCTGAAGGTGAAACCCAGGTTTCGATACGGGCCAGAGATGAAGCTACCAATGCAGCTACAGATACATACGCGGTCGGCGTCAGCGGATTCGTTATCAGAAAAGACACTTCCGACCCCGACGACCTTTCCCTTCTTAATGCATACGACACCTCGGGCAAGACAACCGTTCTGACCAGTGGGAACTGGTATAATTACCCGAATCCTTATTTCGAATGGGATATACCCGGCGACAATCCACTGCCGCTCAATTCGGGTGTAAAAGGTTATATGTTCGCTTTCTCCACCGACGACAGCGCGGTTCCTTCCGAACTGATACCCATCAACAGTGCTGTCGCATCCGGTCCGCTGGTTGGCAATTCATCATGGACTTACTACCTGAGACTTTATGTTGAAGACAACGCCGGGAACACCACTGCCGCAACAATGCCGTTTGTATACAGATATGACTCGGCACCCCCGACATTTGTTTATGCGTCCCCGACCGCCGGCGGCGCAACCGTGTGGTACTCGGAAGCCCCGCTGGATGAAATCGACATCGATCTCGGCTTCGGAACAGCTTCGCCTCTCATGAGTTATGAATACAGTATCGACAGCGGAACAACCTGGAGCGCGATCTGGGCCGGGCCTTCCGCAGCAACATATACTACAGACTGGGCGATCAACTGGGCAACCATGCCGGAAGGCGCAAACGAAGTCGTTCTCAGGGGAACCGATCAGGCCGGAAACATTTCTACCGACACATATTCATCCGGCGTAAGCGGTTTCATCTTCAGAAGAGACACACAGGCGCCCGACAATCCTGTCGCGGCCGGCGGCTGGAATAGCTCCGCAAAAACTATTGTTATATCCTCTGGATCTTCTTACGGATACCAGACTCCTTACTTCGAATGGGCCGAACCCAATGATAATCCCCTGCCGGTCAATTCCGGTGTCGCGGGGTATTATGCAACGCTCACACTCCATCAGGACATTGACCCCGCAACCGATCCCGCAAACCTTATTACAACTGCTGCTTATACCGCAGACCTGTCTTCATCAATATGTGATGCGACATATACACTTGTCATAAAAACTTTCGATTCCGCCCTTCCTACTCCCAATATGGCTGCCACTTCTGCTAAAGTTTTCTCTTATTACTTCGAATGCGCGAATCAACCCGATCACATAAAAATCATTCCGCAGGGCGACTCTTTGATAACTGTGGATACTGTTGTTCCGGACTGGTGCTTCGGCGGCGCATGCGACCCTGCATGCAATTACTCCGCTACCGACCTCTGGTGCAGCAACCTGAGTGCTACCATTACGGTCAAACCCGACTTCGTTAAATTCGATTCCGGATCGAATATTACTTACGTAAACACCGCAGACAACTCGGCTCCCGCTTCGAATGAATGGTCGTGGGACCCTACACAGACAAGAATTATTCTTAATAACGATCCATCCGCCTCGACCGTAAGCTACACCCCGGGTGGCGAAAGCGAGGAAATATGCGTGTTCCTGTATGGTGAAAGCGAAAATGTGATGACCTCCGGCCGTTACTCGGACGATCCCGTTCTCATACGTCTCAGCAATGCGCCCAATTCAGGAAAAGACATAACCGCTACTTCAACAACAGGATTCAACACGGTTTATATTCCCGCCGACGAGGATATCACCAGACCGGACCAGATCGAAATCAAAGGAACCCTGAGTGCCGGCAAGGCATGTGTCACCCTTTCAGCGGAAAGCGTTCCTGATGACTCGCCGGCATCAGCAATAACGGTCACCGCATTTTATTATGACGGCGATACACTGGCGACAACCACTCTCCCGCAAGGTTACGGCACACAGGCGACAGTTTCCATAAATATCAGAGAAACTCACGGCCTTGCAACCGATACTTCGCTTCAGGGGGTAATAGATGTCGAAGACATATTCATCGGAACACCCGATACCGCCACACAAACCATCGTACTTCACCCCAGTTGGAGCCACGACGGTTCAAAGATTGCGTTCATTTCCAGGCAGCAGAATCCGTGCAGCGGGAGCGCCGCATCGGGAGAGATGGAATATGATAATTATAATGTCTATACCTTCGACCAATCCGCAGGATCACTCGGAGATTGCGTAAGGTTGACAAGTAATCTCAACGATTCTATCTACTTGGGAGGCGGGGGCCTGGTATATGGTATTTACCCCGACAGCCAGATAGCATGGAGCCCGAGCGAAGATTACCTGGTGATCGCCGGTTCCCTGTTCGGCGCCGGAACCACGAAACTCATGTATGTGAAGACCGCAACCGACGCGGTCGGGCTTGCGACAGGCTCCCAGGTGGACTATCCGCCTGTTCCCGGAGAACTCAGCCCTGAATTTATATTCATGGACGCAGCCGCAGGAACCGATACGGTTGATGTCGGATATAATCCCGGTACCATTCTTACCCCGGGAGACAAAGTTGTTATTTACCAGAGAAGTTTCATGGACAATTCCATTTCGCACCGTGAAATAATGACGATTTCTGAAGTTATTCAGGAAGACTGGAGCTTCACCACTTATTACCGGTTCTCTTCGAATTTGACACAGAATTACAGCAATGCCGACGGCATGAATTATGTTCACTACCCGGTTACTCTCAGTCTTCTCGGGCAGGATCTTGTTCCCATGGATGAGCAAAACGGCGTTGAATGGTTCGACCCGGACTGGTCGGGCACCTACAATGAATGCCATGTGGATTACCGTGACAAGCTGCTGGCGATAAGAAAGCCTGATGTTGATGTGAACGATGTCGAATGTACTGCGGGCGTATGCGTACCCGGCACCAATCCATCAGACGGCGCCAACATCGTTATGCTCGACGGGAATAAAAATGCGGACGGTATATACCGCGTGGACGGCACGGCTGCAGGCGCCGACATCACTAAAATCACTGCTTTTTCAGACAGCGATATCTGGGCGGTTAAACCCAAATGGTCTCCGAACTGTGAGATGATAGCATTTGCCGCATGGGATAGAAGCGCAACCGTCAATCCGGCTCAAACCAGTATATATATCGTGAACCTCAAAAAATCGGGGTCGGGTTTTGCTACCGCAACACTTCCTGTTGAATCACTCACCGATACAGGTGTTTACAAAATCTATGATTACTCATCCAAGAACGCGCCAGCCTACTTCACTGGCTGGTCGGCCGACAGCACAATCGTTACTTATTCTCTCGATAAATCCAGCCAGTTGAATCTTGTCAACAGCGGCTCAACCTATGATGTCGTTGTCGATCAGATGTTCGGCTCAAGCGATTTCGATTCTTACGGCGAATACATTCTCGACCAGCCCAACAGCCAGGGCGCTGTGTTCTCCCCCCAGATTATCGGCCAGATTGCTCATAACGAAATGTCTCTTGTGCAATGTCCGGTGAATGCGATTTCTCAGTGTCCCAATCAGCCTAACACACCTTTCGCTCAGGTCATACAACCATCGGTGAACAGCAGTGCATATCTCAGATTACTTACTCTGAGCGATACTGCCACCATCACCGATGAAGGCGGCCTGCTGTTCCAGGACGGCATCGTTACCGCCGTATTCCCGCCGAATGTTATTGCCAGCGATACTTTATTCTACAACCAGGACCCGACCGCTTATTGCGGCGGTGCGCCTCCGACCGCAGCCTGCCCTGTTGACCCCACCACCGAGTTCATAGTCCAGACCGGTGAAGCGAGAGATTATTTCCCTGACGGCACAAACTTCGAAAATTACGTCAGGCTTATTTTCCGCTACTGCGATAATGATAATGACGGCTATGTCGACGCCAACACTGAAAGCATCGAAGCGGCAACTGCGAGCGGCGCTTTCACTTATGTGGCTGGAGAATGCAGAATTAACGGAATCCCATCCAGCGGCGGCACGATAGATGAGGACAGCCTTGCCGTCTATAACTGGAATACGGCTGAAAGCAAATGGGACAGAATGGATGGTGTTATCGACAGAGACGACAATATCATCACTGTGTACACAACACACTTCTCGAGATATGACACACTCGGATTCAGAACCGGGTTCGCGCCGTCCACCCTTACTCCCCTGCAACTGATCGACGTTCACACTTATCCGAATCCTTATGTTAAGCAGAAACACATCGGCAACGGGATAAGATTCTCCGCGACTGATATCACAGGCGACTCCGATGTTTATATCGAAATAAGGATTTACGATATTAGAGGCTCACTCATAAATACTCTGGTATCTACTATTCCGTCCGACTTCATGACAGTGAATGAAAATGGAGCTTATACATTATATTACTGGCCAAAACCTGTTAACTACTCCGGGCGGGAACTTGCCTCGGGTGTATACCTTTACTACCTGATCGCCCGAGACGCAAACTACGAAGTAACCCAGAAGGGCAAGTTCTCTATTATAAAATAATGTCCCATGGTTTATCAGAGGGGTGATAATTCAATATTATCACCCCTTATTTCTCTTGATATTCAGGGTACTCATCATCGCCGGCTGCCGGGGCCAATCTGACTGCCTGTCCTCCGTTTTTGCCCAATTCGAATTTCATAATCGTCTCGTCTGTAACTTTCACTCTTTCAATTTTCACATTTGTTCCGGTGTTCATTCCCATATCATCAGAATAAATATGAGCAGTGTATTTTTTATCAGGGTGTAGAAAATCAAGCCGCACGTTCAACGTTCTCGGCACATCGTTATTCATTCCGCCTATATACCACTCATCACCGGTTCTTCTCGCAATGACGGCATATTCGCCGATTTCCCCGTAAATCACCTTTGTATCATCCCACACAGTCGGTATACTGTCGTAAAACTCTAATTCCGGGTCGTCTCCTATAACATTCTTTTCACCGCCTGCTCCGCCCTTCTTCCCGGGCGCGTCTTTCGGTCTGTCATACCAGTACAGGAATTGCCACGGGCTGTATAAATTGACCGCCTTTGCAAGCTGATACGCATGTGTTGCATTTTTATCGACCCTGCTGTCATAGTAACAAATAGTATTATCTCCGGCGCCTGCAAGCATTCTCGTAAAAAGTATCGTCAGTGTCTGGCTGTTCTCGGGGCTTGTTTCATCGCCCCCTATTCCTTCCTGTGTCATAAGATTGGGATAAGTCCTGCTGTAGCCAGTAGGCCTGTACTCGTCATGAACATCCACCATCATCTGATATGAGGCCGCTTTTCTGACCGCCTCGTGCAGCCAGGCTGTCCATTTCTGATCCCCGACCTGAACAAACCCGTATTTAAGCCCTTTGATTCCCCATTCTTTATAAAGCGGCAGCAAATCATCGAGCTGACGTTCGAGGTGGCGTCTGTTAACATACAGAATAATTCCTATTCCCCTGTCGTCTGCATATCTTATAACCTCCTGCAAATCCAGAGGGCCGGACGACCGTTTGGGATCAAGCGTTACAGTTGTGGCATCCGATTCATCGCTTTTCTCATCTCCGTACCAGCCGGCATCAAACTCAACGTACTGCAAATTTCTCCCGGCGGCAAAATCGACGCTCGCTTTCCCTCCCTGTGTCGTTAACGTCACTTCCCTCAAAACCTTCCCCGGCTTTATCCAGGATACATCATCAATCCTATTCGGCTCATTCAGATTCAATATAATATAATTATTCTCAAGAAGCTCACCCGGGCTCTCCCCGATCATGATCACTCTCCACGGGGTAACCAACGGCAATGACGATTCAACTTTGCTGCTTAATCTGCTCACCGCGCAAACAGGATCGTTCTTTAATATGCCCAGCTTCATTCTCGCATAATCCACAAGTCCCGCTTCAGCAATTGCAATATAGACATTCTCGTCGATCTTAACAGTCAAAGGCCGTTCGACAGAAGCCCATATATTGCTTATCTTTTTTTTGGAATACTTGCCCTGCGCGCTTGTTGCCTGCCAGGAATAATGATCTTCAAGGAATCTGAATTCCGTATTTTCACTGTTTATTAATATCTTTCCCGTATTATCTCTACCGCTGATAATGTATTTAAATGCAACCCCCTCGTTATAACAGCGAAAAACAATTTCCAACTCATGCCCCGGATCAATATCCTGCTTCATCTTCATTGAAAGCTGGTTGTAATTATCCCTGATTACGTTTCTCTCGCCATAAACAGGCTCCCATGAAACATCACTTTTCGATTCCGTCTCAGAAATTAATTCGAAATGATCACTCAGCACTCCGTCGTCAAGATCAAAACCAAGCCTCGAATCATCTATAATGCTTTTCCCTTTGAATGATACTCTGTAGTAAACGCACTTGCTGCATTCGCCTTTATCTTTGATTACTGCATCTACCCGGATATTCCCATCCGGAGACATAACAGTTGCAGCAAAACACCTGTTGAATAAAACAATAAACATAATAGTAATTATTATTCTAATTTTCATCATGTGTTTCTCCCCGATCAATAACTCGTTTAATAAATAACATGAAAAATAAAGCCTTGAATCCAAGGCTTTATTAACTTTCAGAATATTCTTATTTGTCTTTCATTTACTGCTTATCTTAAATAAAAACCAATTACCGGCTCATTTATTCTTTAGTAAATTTGCCGCCTAGCTTTATCATAGCTGAAGAAGTCCCAACATAGACCTTAAACAGCCCCGGTTCCACTACCTCTTTCATTTCCATGTTGAATATTTTCAGGTGTTCGGGTTTTATGGTGAACTCAACTCTTTTAGACTCGCCCGGTTCAAGAGTAATGCGCTCGAATCCTCTCAATCTCATTTCGTAAGTCACAACACTGCTCGTCACATCACTGATATAAAGCTGCGCTACTTCATCTCCCTTATACTTACCGACATTTTTCAATGTGAATGAGACTTTAACATCAGTATCAATATCCGAAACCTCGGGCCCGATCTTCAAGTCGCTGTACTCGAATTCGGTATAACTCAGCCCATGACCGAACGAATACAAAGCTCCCAGGGTTCTTGTGTTCACACCTTCCGGCCAGCCCACATTCTGCCCTTTCTGAGATGTCTGCTTACACGGGAAATTATAAGGTATCTGCCCGACAGTTTTCGGGAAAGTCAAAGGCAGCTTCCCACCGGGGTTGTAATATCCGAATATAGCTTCGGCAATCGCCTGTCCGCCGTATTCGCTCGGGAACCACGCCTCTATAATCGCAGGCACATATCTGTCTATCCAGTTTATCGACATTGGGCGGCCATTCACTAAAACCACTACGACAGGCTTCCCGGCTTTCACAATCCCTTTTACAAGATCCTCCTGATTACCCGGAAGATTCAGAGAAGTCCGTGATTTCGACTCGCCCACAGTTTCCTGATCATCTCCTACAACTACAATAACCAGATCGGATTCCTTTGCCTTGTTCATAGCATTCAAAATCATTTTCTTCTGCTTCTTGGCAATCGGCTTTTCATACAATTCATTCTCAGGCCAGTTTTTGTCGTAATAATCACAACCCGGTGAATAATCCACCTCAGCCCTGTCTCCAACCAGTTCTTTGATACCATCAAGAACCGTAACAATGTTAATCTTCGACGGCCCATACCTGCTTATCATCGGGTTGACCGCTTTTGCGTTTGGTCCCGTCACAAGAATTTTTTTGACCGAACTGATATCAACCGGCAGCAATCCGTTATTTTTAAGCAGGACAAGCGACTCTCTCGATGCTCTGAGCGATACCTTTTCAAAATCTTCATTGTGAATAATTTTGTCCGCTGAATCAGGCCGGCTTACATAGGGATCATCAAACAAGCCAAGAATCATCTTGACCCTCAGCACATCACGCACGCGGTCGTTCACGACACTCACAGGAATTCGTCCTTCATTGACAAGCTCGATAAGAGGCAGCACATAATTCTCGGGAGGATTGAAATTGGTCCTGATATTCAAACCTGCCATAACAGAAAGATAAACACATTCTTTGAAATTATCTGCTATGTGATGCCTTCCATCCAGTCCCCCGACCGCCCAGCTGTCCGAAACAATATAACCTTTAAATCCCCACTGATCCCTCAACAATTCCGACAGAAAATAATGACTTGCCGTTACGGGGACTCCATTGTAATCATTGTATGAACTCATTAAGCCGAGAACTCCGGCTTCCCTGACAGCCGCTCTGAAAGGTTTCAGCAATATCTCGTGAACCTCACGCTCCGTAACATGAGGATCGGTTCTTACTGTACCGTCTCTTCCGCCTTTCGGCATGCTGTAAACGGCAAAATGCTTTGCTGTAGAAACAACCCGCTCTTCCTGGATTCCCTTCACCATCTCTTTTCCAAGTACGGAAACATGAAAAGGATCCTCTCCATAACACTCAACAACACGCCCCCATCTTGGATCACGAGCCAGATCCAGAATCGGGGAATAAACATTTGTATACCCCAGAATCCTGGCTTCTTTTCCCGTGATGCGACCGATTTCTCCGATCAGTTCGGGATCCCACGTGCTGCCCTGCCCGATCTGGGCCGGGAAAGATGTCGCACCCTGATGACACAATCCCCTGATTCCTTCAGTAGTGAAATCAACAGGAATACCAAGCCTCGTATCCTCAACAAAGAACTTCTGAACCTCGTTAATCGCCATTGCATGCTTCGACGGAGGCCATGAATACTGTGTCGCCGCCTGCGGATGATAAGCAAGACCATTTAAATGTTCATCGATATTTCCAATACCATGCTTCCATATCGAACTGTTCCACTCCTCTGTCGGCAGCTCATCCTTAGCAACTCTGCCATATCCATACAAAGTTGCCATCTGCACCGCCTTCTCCTCGAGAGTCATCTGCCCGAGAAGATCCTCCACCCTTTTATCAATCGAAACACCGGGATCCTCATATACATCTTTGCTGCCGTTCTTATTAAAATCTATCCATGAATCATGATAAATGCTCTCGTTTCGCTCCGACCTGATAAAAATTGAGCCCGACAAAACAGTAGTCGCAAGAAAAATGAATACCATCTGAACACAAAAAACAAAAGCAACTCTCTTTTTTCCCATAATATCTCCCCCTAATTAATTTCCAACTGCCAATTAAATGTATTGAAATAATAAAAACAATAGTGCCAACGCCACTATAATTTCAAACAGTATAATATCATAATTATACGTGTTCTAAAAATTAAATTGTCATATTATGTATGTTCAAATTAAATAGAATTCTGAGAGCATCTGGAGCGTGCAACACTATATGAACTTTCCATTCATCACTGCCTGAAAAATCATGCCCCAAAACCTGAACTGACGCCGCAACGCAGCAGGACAGGCGTTATAGTGATTTTTTCGGATTTCTCTGTGAGAAATCCGGATTAGTTATTCCATTTTATTATGATAATCAATATAAAATGAACGATTTCTGCATTTCTCACGGAACCGGGCACAATCCCCAGGACACCCAAATATCCTCAATAATAAAGAACTTTTCGGGCAATACCGAAGAATCTTTAACCGCTGCTGTTGGTTGAGATGGAGACTAGGGGATTCGAACCCCTGACCTCCGCCGTGCAAGCTCGTCTCCGAGCTTCACGCAATTACTTCCTATAACTCAAAAAGCTCCCATATTATCGGATGTTTTGAGGACTCGCCTTGTTCTGATAACAGGGCGGGTCCTTTGTCCAACTGCCATAAACTGCCAGCTTTTGGGCCTCGATATTCCAACTTGTCCAACCCAACTCCCAATTCATTATAATCCGTGACTGGTAGGGCCAGGAGTCGAACCTGATAGCCTCTCCGGTCATCCGTGTGGTAAGACGCTACTATAGTAGCTCCCACTAACTTCCAGAGCGTCACTTCCGGTGACTACCCTACCGTGTTGAGACTCGGCTAATACACCACCATCAGTTTGAAGGCCAATACTTCCTATTGCTTTCAACGACAGGAAAGGGGCTCAAAAGAAAGACCTCGTTGAAACCCCATTCTGCTGCGAGGATGTCCGCGTTATCTTCATGCTCAGGTTCGTGATACTTCGTCATCTTTGACTTCTGAACTCCCATGTACAAGTGTGCCATCTCGTGTGCAACCAATCCGAGAAGCTTCTTCTTGCTAAGTCGAAGGGCTCCAGGTAAAAGTGAGAGACAAGAAACATCAGAGGGGTGCGTAATTATTGCATCTGGACATATGACGTATGCCTCAATACATAACTTGTCAAACTTCTTGCTGAGTTCTTTCAAGACATCAATCGGAACCCGCATGATAAACTCTTCTAAAGCATTCTGAACCTTTCTGAACTGCTTCTGATATCTCGCATTAGGACTGCACTTCATAGCTCTCAACGTAGGGGCGCTTTCAAACGCCCTGAAAAGGGCAGTAGAGATTCTATAACGCTTTACTTGCTCTTTGTTACTTATTATCATGTTCCCCCCCCTAATTCACAGAATATCATAGTTTATCGTGTATGTAACCAGCACAATTGCCCTAATAGGGAAAAAACGACTTATATAATATATGAGCCTAACCCAGCCTGAATGCGTTTCAGAGGCTGAGGGAGGGTACCCCCTTATACCCCTATATAAAAAGCGAGTCTCCGTTCGGTGCCCACCGGGTCGTTTCTGAGCGTGCCGTCCATCCCCGGGCGGACGCAGACCCTGGCGCCGACCACATCAACCATCATCCGACAAGTCCATATCAATACGTGCAGGGGACGCCGCCCTGGTGATCGGCATGCTCTTGGCCGGCCAACCTGTACCTGGCAGAAGGTAGGTGCCGCCGCGCAAGCATGGGTGATCCCCACCCCGGACCGCCCACCTGCCCACTACGCGACGGTCATGTCCCATCACCGCCGCTGCCTGCCCGCGCAGATCGACCACGGACCGGTACCCTCAGGGAACCCGGTTCCGGCCCGAACTGCGCAATCCCACCCATACAACCGCCACCCCGCCCCAGCCGGTGGGGTGAGCTCGAAAGGAGTGTTTCACTATGTTCAGACTCAAGTGTTACGACTGTGCAAACCTTGTCCGTGGCTCACAGGACGAGGGAACGATTGGAGGCGGATGCGATAACCTGCCCGCCCGCTGTGCCGCCCGGCCTGCCGTTGAGCAGGCGGTGCGTAACGAATTGAAGTTCTACGGCAATAACGGTTCCCCATACGGCACATGGATGTGTGGCCAGACCGGGATCGATGAGAACAGTATCAATGGTGATGTGCCTACCGATGACTCGCCGGTTCGCGTGTATATAAACGAGGCAGGTGAGGAGGTGGCGGAATTCCGCGACAGTGCCTGGATTGCCATCGACACGTATATGGCCAGCAAGCCCCGTATGCGAATCTCCCGAGTCCGGGACCGTAGGAGTGGCCGCATTGTCACCGCCCTGTTGAAGGTCACCCCCCGCAGCTACTGGATGCTGCGCCGGGAAGACCAGATTGCCCAGGATGTGCTCTGGCGTGCCCACAAAGGCCGCTGCCATGAGTTCATACGAAGGGAGCCGGAGGACGACGAGGTGCTCCAGTCCCACTACCGGCATGAAACGGTCGAGGAGGAGCAGGCTCCGGCTGTATCCCCAACCCACCACCCCGACCCTTGGGAGGTCGCGATGGATGCCCACTACGATGAGCAGTGGCAGATCATCCAGCAGGCCGAGATCACGGAGTGGATGGCGTCCGGCCACTGGCATGGCCACATACACCCCACCACCAGCACAGTGCCCGCGATGGCGCTGTGACCAATCCCCACCGTCACCAGCCCGTCGTCCCGGCCAGTACATCGGCTCAGGGGTGGCGGGCTTTTGCGTGTCCACCGAAAGGAGTGAACCGACATGCTATACGTAGCTTCATTCTTCAGCCCGAATAACCACCAGGGCACCGTCATCAGCATCGCAAATACAGCCCCCGCAGGATTCCAGTCCATCCGTCGTGCAGACATCTTTGTACCTGGCAGGCGGCTGCTCTGGGACTGGAAGGACGGCAGGATCACATGGCCGCAGTACACCGAGCGGTACATGGCCCGCCTTGATGAGCGGGTAGCTCCGTACCACCTTGACCAGGCACGGGCCTGGGCGAGGAATCCTGACCGGCACCTGACCCTGTGCTGCTGGGAACGCGACCCGGCCCGCTGTCACCGCTCACTAATGGCCAGATGGCTGCGGGAGCGAGGCGCATCTGTCCACGTGACGTAACGGCAAGAGCCCGCCGCCTTTATTGCTTGGCGAAACGCCAAGCGGCGGGCTCAAAACCAATTGGGAGGTGCAGTATGCGAATCAACGCAGTGTTCAGTAAGAAAGTGTCGACCGGCGACTACGAAAACGAAACATTCACGGTCACCGTGGAGGCAGAAAGTGACTTCAACAATATCTCTGAAGTCAGCGATTATCTCTTTTCTCAGGCTCGTGGAGCGGTGCAAAGACAGCTTAGTGGTTCCGCAACCCAGGCCACCCCGGAAACTTCGATTCCGAACGTGGCCGGGAATGGTGGAAACCACCACGGTAACGGCTCCGGCAGCAACGGCAATCGCGAGAAACTGCCGGCCACGCAAAAGCAGCAGAACATGTTGCACAAGCTGCTGCGGGAGCAGTTCGAAGACCAGTCCGAAGGCCGATTCTGGCTCCGCGACAGGTTCAGTACGGACAAAGTGGAATCGCTCAGCCGTAAGCAGGCAAGCCGGGCCATCGAAGCCCTGCTCGACAAAGCACGCGGCGTAGCGTGAGCAGTAAACAATAACCCACGGAGGTGTAAACATGAACGCAGCAATCAAGTACATCGGCGCAATCCTGTTCTGGGCGGTGCTCGCCCTGGTGTGCGCCATCACGGCATCAGTCGGCATCAAGATCGGCAACGCTGCCTGGGAGCGCAGACCCCGGTTCAAACCCCGGACAGAGGCGGCGAGTGCTGAGGCCGAGTAACAGTAACTCTGCAGAACGTACAAAACAGGGTCGGGGCAGCGATGCTCCGGCCCTGAATCTTTTATGGAGGAATGATATGAACAAGATGACAAGGCTCATCGAGCAATTGAAAACCAACGACGCAGCGAAGCATGACGAGTTCGCCACGACCGGCGATGTCGTGTACGGCAACGGCTCATTCTACTTCAGGAATAAGCCGATCCGGGTAACGGGCACAGCAGTGAAACAGCTATGTGTGCAGCTTGGAATCCCTTCGGACTTTTGGAGCGAAAGGTTGACACCTGTAGAGAGGGCTGTCGTGTTTAATCGCATCAACCGCGAACAGGGACCCAGAGAGCGCATGTTCCGCTTCAGTCGGGACGTGCTGTATGGCGTGGTGTCGCCCCGGTACAAAAAGCTCGACAATATCATGCTGCTGGACATCATGGAATCAGCCCAGGACAGCGGCATCGGTCTCATGCCTGTAAAGCATACGCTCAGCTTCGATCATACGAAAGTGAAGCTGGTGCCCACCACTGCCCGCGTGGGCGAACTGGCCCCTATGATCGAATTCACCAACAGCGAGAATGGCAACGGAAGTATGCAGTTGTTCGCCGGTGTGTTCCGGTGGGTGTGCAGCAACGGGATGATGGTGCCCGTGGGCGACATAATCCGGTCGCGATGGATGCACTTGGGCACGAATGACATCCAGCTTCCTGACCTGTTCACAGTAATGAACTGCTCGTATGA
>Ga0116162_10000376_pt1 | contig 32178 bp, 37 predicted proteins | sample AD_UKC105_MetaG_FD_89875 | JGI IMG/M metagenome (GOLD analysis project Ga0116162, IMG submission 89875) | Active sludge microbial communities of municipal wastewater-treating anaerobic digesters from Hong Kong - AD_UKC105_MetaG | ecosystem: Engineered > Bioreactor > Anaerobic > Digestate...
CCCGGATAGCCGCTACGCGGGAGACCTCTTTATCGGCTTCGGGAGTCCTGATCTTCAGGGTGACATCCTCCCCGTCAGCCAGAATCCGCTTTTCCCCCTTCTCGGAATAGACGATCTCAAATCGGAGAGTTCTCGCCACGTCGACGGGGTCACGGCCGTCACGGACTGCCAGCAGTCCTACCGAGCGATACATAGCTCCGGTGTCCAGGTAAAATACACCAAGGGCTTCAGCGACTCTTCTGGCCACTGTGCTCTTCCCTGCTCCGGCAGGCCCGTCGATGGTGACAACAAAGTTTTCCATGTGCAGAATATACACTCCTCAGGCTTTTCTGCAAGCTTTATCCTCCATCCCCGAAAAAAGAAAACTCACCCGGGTTCAGCGCTTCCCTCTTCATAATAACGGTCGAACCGGTCTGATGAAAAATCGGTCTCTTCCACGATATATTTCATAAAATGGCGCAGCCGGCTCATGGTGACCTTATGAAGATAATGCTCGATGATGCAGGCATCCTCTTCTGCAATATTCATGGGGACTTTCAGGATCTTGGTAAAGAAATTCATTATGAGCACGTGTCGGTCGTAGACGTTCCGGGCATATTCCGTCCCTCGGGTCGTCAATTCGATATACCCATAGTGCTCATGACGGACCAGCCCGTTCTCTTCAAGTCCCCGCATGGCTTTGATAACGGAGGGATTCCTCACTTTCAGAAAAGCCCCTACATCTTTCACCCGGACGACTTTTTTGTTTTTGGCGATCACATAGACCGCTTCCAGATAATCTTCCATGCTTTTGGACAGTTTCATGGTTTTCTCCTTTACAATATCTCGCCGAGAAGGAGCCTTTCCCGCTTCCCCTCTTCACTCATGACCGAAAGAGAAAGATCCTCATCGACCTTGAGGATCCGGGCTGTCAGCTCTCCTCCGGGAGTCTTCAGCCGGGCATACTCGCCTCTGCTCCATAGATGGGCATTGAGATACTCCACTGTCTCAGCGCGGGAGAGCTCCTTCTGAAGGAGATCCGTCCAGGAGTAAAAGAGTTCTGAGGGAGCAATCTTCTTGCAGCCCATGATTTCCTCAAGTGAGACAGCTTCTGAAGGGAGCAGATTCTTTCTCACGTTGATACCGATCCCCACAAGAAGGACTCCTTGGCCCCCCAGGACGATTCTCCGGCTCAAGAGGCCTCCGAGTTTTCGGCGCCCTGCATAGAGGTCATTGGGCCATTTAATCTTGAGTTCCCTGACTCCCAGAGCTTTAAGGCTTCTGTGGATAAGTGCGGCACAACGCAGAGGATGAAGGAGACTCTCCCTTTCATCCGGAGCCTTAAAGACTGCTGTCATATAAAGGCCTCCGGGAGGAGAAGCCCAGAAACGTCCCCGCCGACCCTTTCCTGATGTCTGTTCGTCAGCGCGGAAAAAGGAGGGCAGGTCCCCTGTCCCGTGAGACCGCAGCCACTCTTCGGCCCGGTCATTGGTGGAGGTCACCTGTCTTTCTTCCAGGATCATGGCAGGCCTTCTTCTGTCAGAACGCTGTGCTCCTCATGTGAGAGGCGGATCACCCGTCCTGCCTTATCCACGAAGGCGTGACGCGTCGTCCCCTTCGCCAGGAGCTCATCCCCTCTTAAGATCCTGTAGCTGAAGAGAAGAGAGGATCGGGTGCTTTTTTGGATATCACAGATAATCTCCAGCACATCATCATAACGTGCTCCTGATATGTAGTCACACCAGGCTTCTTTGACAGGGAGGAAGATCCCCTTTTTCTCCAGGTCACGGTAGAGGACTCCCCTCAATCGGAAATATTCGTTTCGTCCGATCTCAAAGAGGCGAAAATAGTTGGCATGATACATCACACCCATCTGATCCGTATCTCCGTAGATCACTCTGTAGAGAATCTTTTGGTTCACATCTCCTCCGTTAAATTATCTTCATCTAACTTTGTTATATCCTCATCGGAGAAAAAAGTCAAGAAGAAAGCTTGAAGCTTCGCTTTTCGGTGATTACGAGGTCTGCCGGCCGGTCATGGGACTCGACGGGCAGACGTTCGATGATTTGAAAATCAAAAGCCGGAGCCAGACAAAAAGCTTTCTGCTCTGTCAGGAAACGATCATAAAACCCGCCCCCGTACCCAAGCCGGTTACATTTTTTGTCATAGGCTACACCGGGGACGAGAATAAGGTCGACATGCCCTGTAAAAGGGGGGTTATTCATTTTGGGCTCATGCATATGAAACCGAGTCGGCTCCAAATCATCAAAGGAATGGACGATGTAATTGACAAGCCGTTTTTCAGTGAAATCGGTCCTTGGCATGACCACACGTTTCCCCTTAGACCAGATCCACCGGATCAGCGGCCTGATATCAACTTCGTTGTTCATGGGAAAGGTGACGTGAAAGGTCTGATTATTTTGAAATAAATCCGTATGCAGAAGTTTCTCCACAACGGCTCTGCTTCTCCGGGCCCACTCCCCCGGAGTCAACCCTTTTCGTTCCTCTATTTTCTCTCTCCTGAGGCGGCTCTTGTCAGGGATCGAGTCCATAAAGGACCTCCCTGCCGGTATAGGTGCGGAGAAGGTATTTCCCCTCTTTTCGGGGCAAACTGTCCGAAGGCCCCAGAAGGACTTTCCCCAGCCCTCCGGGGACATCCACTGCCAGATAGGGCAAAGCCAGGCCTGAGATATAGCCCTGGAGCTCTCGCAGCAGCCCTACACTCCGCGACAGATCCACCCAGAAATGGGTGACTCCCCTGACCAGGTCACATTGATGGATATAGTAGGGCTTCACCCCGCGTTCCAACAGTCCCATGAAGAGCTCCCCCAGAACGGAAGCTTCATCATTGACTCCCTTGAGAAGAACACTCTGATTCATCAGGATCAGACCGCAGGATCCCATTTTACGAAGCAGTTCGTCTCCCTGCGGTGTCCATTCGGCAGGATGATTGTAGTGAAGCATAATATAGATGGGAGACGCGTGAGATAATGTTTTGAGAAGTTTCCCTGAGACCCGTCCGGGATCAACCACAGGAAGCCGTGTCCCTATACGGATGACCTTCACACCTCCTCTTTTTCTGAAAAGCGCTGTCATCTCACCCAGAAATTCCGGAGGAAGGAGAAACGGGTCGCCGCCGGAGATGATCACATCTTCTACCCCGCTGCGGCGGCAATAGTCTGCGGCCTCCTTCACCTCTTCCAGGGAGGCTGACGAAGGTCTTTCCTTCCAGATCCTTTTCCTCATACAATGACGGCAGTTTGAGGCGCAGAAATTGTTGGCCAGAAAGACCGCGCGTTGCGGATAGCGGTGGATCAGGCGCGGGACAGGCATCTTCTCCTCTTCCAGAAAGGGGTCGGAAGGATAATTTCCTGCGATCTCCTCTCCGGAAGGGACGATCTGGCGGAAAACCGGGTCTTCTTCTGAATAGGAACGTATAAGTGAAAGATAATACTCAGTGGTCTTAAACGGGAATTCGCCGGCAGCGGCAAGAGATTCTCGGTTAAGGACAAAGGGCTTGAGAGCGCGGAGCCCGGTGACTATTCTTGACATTCCAGCATGGATTCCAGCGTATCCCTGAGGATCTCCAGCTGTTTTTTATCGATTCCCTGACTGAGTTCCTTCACATATCGCACCCGGGCGTCGATGACCGAGATGACGATTTTTTTGCTCTCCTCAGTCAGGTCGATGAGGATCTTACGCTTATCCTGTTCATCCTTCTTCTTGATGGCCAGGCCGGCATCTTCCATGCGGACGATCATTTCTGAAATCGTACTGGGCGCCAGAGCTAAACGTTCGCAGAGGTCTTTGAGGCTCTGGGGGCCCTGGAAATAGACGGTAACGATGATATTGAACTGGGAGCCTGAGATCCCGAATTTGGCCAGTTCACCCCGTCCATAGCGGAATAATTTCACATAAAAACGCCTGAAAGCCAGCTCCAATTGCGCAAAAAGGCCTTGCTCGCTCATCAGCGTCCGTCCTTTTCTATCATATTGGGCTTGACCTCCCATACACGCTCGCAATAGCGGCATTTTACCTTGACCTTCTCTTTGTCGATGACGTCGAAGGCTGTCTTCACCTTCTCCTGGTTTGTGATGCAGTTAGGATTCATACAGGTGAGGAAACCTTCGATGGAATCGGGCACATCTATATCACGTTTCTCCACGACTTTGCCCTCTTTGATGATATTGATCGTCGCCTGGGGTGCTACCAGGGCGATCTTGTCTGTCTCCTCTTTTCTGATGACTTTATGTTCAAACTTGATCAGATCTTTTTTGCCGACCTGACGGGAATCGAAGTTAAGCCCGATGGAAATGATCCCTTCGTTTTTATGCCCCAGGATATCCAGAACGAAAAGACCCAGAGGAGACGGGATGTGGTCTATGACGGTTCCCTCTTCTATTTTGAAGACCCGAAAACTTCTGTCGCTGCTCATGGCCGACCTCCTTATTTAATGGTTCCCAGGACAAGGCCCAGGAGAGCCTGACGGACGGGAACCCCGTTATGGGCTTGCTCAAAATAGATGGCCCGTTGATCGTCGTCCACATCTTCCGAGATCTCATCCACCCGCGGCAGAGGGTGCATGATATAGGTGGATTCTCCCAAAAGAGAGATGCTTTCTCTGTCGAGTATATAGGACCCTTTTACGCGCTCATATTCCATGGGGTCGAAAAAGCGTTCTTTCTGAATACGCGTGCAATAGAGAAAATCGAGGGCGGTGGCCGTCTGGTCCAGAAGATCCCGCTCTTCGAAATCTATTTTTTTGGTTTTGAGAAAATCCGTATAGTGTTCCGGCATCTTCAGCTCTTCGGGAGAGATGAAGACGAGTTTGACCTTGAAAAAGGAGAGGGCGATGAGAAGGGAATGGGTCGTCCTTCCGTATTTCAGGTCCCCCATCAGGCCGATGGTCTTCCCGTCGAGGGAGCCCTTCTTCTCCAGCATGGTAAATATATCCAGGAAAGTCTGTGTGGGATGCTGGTTAGCCCCGTCTCCGGCGTTGATCACCGGAACTGTGGCTGCCTGGGAAGCGCGTCGGGCAGCGCCTTCGATCTTATGCCGCATGACGATGGCATCGCAATAGCCTGTTATGGTCTTTATGGTATCGGTAAGCGACTCCCCTTTCTGAACCGAAGAGGAGGCTGAAGATGAAAACCCGAAGACGTTCCCGCCCTGCTGAAGGACTGCTGTCTCAAAGGAGAGCCGTGTCCTGGTGGAAGGCTCGAAAAAGAGCGTCGCCACAGTCTTCTCTTTTAAAAATCCTTTATGTTTGCCTGCTTTGACTTCGGCAGACTTTTCCATTAGATAGAGCAGCTCTTCTTTATCCATATCATTCAGTGAAATGAAAGAACGCCCTTTGAAATCAAGCCCCATGGATCTCCCCCTTTTTCTCATCTTTTCTGTGTTCTTTAAAAAACAGGATTATACAGACAATACCGATAAAGATAAAAGCGTCAGCTGCATTGAAGACCGGCCAGCGTGTCCGGGCATTGATTCCGAAATCTAAAAAATCGCGGACGCTGGTAAACCGTACCCGGTCGAGGATGTTCCCGATGGCTCCTCCGAAGATGAGGCCGTAAGCGGCCAGGACCACCGGACGCTGCTGTGTGATGCCCCGGAAGGCGAATATAAGGACCACAACGACGATGAGAGAGACCCAGAGGAGAAGCGAGGAGAACCCCTGAAAGATCCCGAAGGCTATCCCCGAGTTTTTCAGATAAGTCAGCCTGAACAAGTCTCCCAGGACCGGAATACTCTGGTTCAGAACCATCCGGGAGGCCACCCACTCTTTTGTGATGATATCCACCGCCAGGGCAAAGAGAAAGGCCCCTGCGATGATCATATGACTATTTAGTCTTATTTTTCTCATATTCGCTTTTGCAGGTTATACACCGGACAGCATAAGGCATGACCTCCAGGCGCTCGTCTGAGATCCTGGCGCCGCAATCCTGGCAGATCCCGTAAGTCCCCTCCTCTATCCTTTTAAGGGCTGCGTCGATGGCGGCCAGGATGATCTCTTCAGAATTTTTCAGTTTGAACCCCAGCTCCGCCTCTGTCAGAGAATCGGCGATATCGGCCAGGTGAATCGGATAGGCCGAGTCTCCATACTCCTTTGCGCTGGAATGGTGTATATGCTGGTCTTCAATGGAGTCCAGGTCTTCGAGGATACTGTTTTTCAGATCCGTCAATATCATCTTATAATACTCTAGGCGTTCTTTTTTCATGGCGACTCACCTGCCTTCTTCTTCGAGAACACGGACACAGCGGCTGCACAGGTCCGGATGTTTCCCACTCTTTCCCACTGTCGGGGAATATTCCCAACAACGTGCACACTTATCGTGGGGCGACTTTACAGCCGCAATGGAGAGCCCCGGCCAATCATGACACGGGCTCATCTCCTCCCTTTGTTCCACAAATACGGAAGAGACGATATTCATCCGCCGCAGATCGTCCAGATGGCTTTTCAGAAAGAGTTCATCGTCCTTGTTTTCCGTATAGAGATAGATATAGGCATCCAGGGAATGTCCGATCTCCCCTGAATTCCTCTTGGCTTCAAGGATACGCCGGATATCGTCGCGCAGAGCGTCGAGACGCATCCACTTTTCGGCAAGCACCTTATCCTCCGGGCAATCGATTACCGGCCAGAGAGCCAGATGGACACTCTCTTCAAGAGGGGACATCTCTCTGAGATAACCCCAGACCTCTTCGGCCGTAAAGGGGATCAGAGGGGCAAGCATTCGGGTCAGGGCATAGACCGTCTCCCAGATGACCGTCAGAGTAGCTCTCCGGCTCATCCACTCTTCGCCGTCGGCATAGAGGTTGGATTTGCTTCCGTCCAGATAAGAAGAGGAGAGCTTCACGGTACAATATTGGTGTATGGTGTGAAAGACCTTGTGAAACTCAAATTCATCATAAGCCTTATCCACATAATCGGTCAGGGACTTAAGCTCCAGCATCATATGCCGGTCGATTTCAGGCATATCCTCATAGGCGACCCGTCCCTTTTCCACGTCGAAGCCGTTTAGAACACCGAGCATGAAGCGCAGTGTATTTCTGATCCTCCGGTAGGCTTCTGCGATCCTTTTCATGATCTCAGACGAGAGCGGCACGTCGTTGCGGTAGTTTTCCGAGGCGATCCAGAGCCTGAGTACATCGGCTCCGTACTCTTTGATGATATCCTGGGGATCCACCCCGTTCCCCTGAGACTTGGACATCTTCCGCCCTTCGCCATCGACGATAAACCCATGGGTCAGGACAGTTTTGAAGGGGGCCTTCCCCTGCTCAGCGGTGCTCAAAGTGATAGCGCTGTTGAACCATCCCCGGTGCTGATCCGATCCTTCCAGGTAGAGGTCAGCAGGCAGGCCCAGAGCCTCCTCCTTTTCCACGACACTCTTATAACTGGAACCCGACTCAAACCAGACATCAAGGATATTCATATCCTTTTCAAGGCCTTGATGGCCGCAGGAGGGGCATCTGTTCAGTTCTCCCAGGATCTCATCTTCTGTCCTGGTGAACCACCCGTCGGAGCCCTCTTCCCCGATGAACTCCACGGCTCTCTTCATAATCTTCTCATCCACGGCATACTGGGAGCATTCGGGACAATGAAACATGGTGATCGGGACACCCCAGCTCCTCTGGCGTGAGATACACCAGTCGGGCCTGTCCTGGACCATACCCCTGATACGGTTCTCGCCCCATTCGGGGATCCAGCGGGTGCGTGATATCTCATCAAGGATATGCTTTCTCAATTCTTTATGGTCTATTTTGACAAACCACTGCTCCGTGGCCCGAAAGATGACAGGTTTTTTACACCGCCAGCAATGGGGATAGGAGTGGGTGATCTTTGCCACATGGACAAGCGCATTTTTCTGACGCAGCAGTTCTATGATGGGTTCGTTGGCTTCAAAGACCGAGACTCCTTCCATGGGCTTGAACTCGGCTGTGAACCTTCCGTTGTCATCCACAGGGTTCAGTATGGGCAGCCCGTATTTAAGGCCTGTGATGTAATCCTCCTGGCCGTGGCCCGGAGCCGTATGGACACAGCCGGTCCCGGTATCATCGGTGACATAGTCTGCCAGTACGACACGGCTCAGTCGCCCTTCGATAAAAGGATGCTCGGCTTCCCGTCCTTCAAGTTCACGTCCTGTGAACTTTTCCGTCACTTTATAATCTGTGATACCCGTCTCCTGCATCATCTTTTCCAGAAGAGGCTCTCCAACGATCCAGTGTTCACCGTTTACAGCTACGTCCACATAGGTGAAATCCGGATGAAGGGCAATGGCTACGTTGGCAGGCAGCGTCCAGGGAGTGGTCGTCCAGATGATGAAAAAAGTCCCCTTCTTACGGGCATCTTCAAATTTGACTGTGATAGAGGGAGAAGTATGGTCCCCGTACTCTATCTCGGCTTCAGCCAGGGCTGTGGTACAGTGCGAGCACCAGTAGACAGGCTTTTTCTGCCTGAAGATATAGCCGTCCATCACAAGTTTTGTAAAGATTTCGACGATCCCCTTCTCATAGCTCCTGTCGATGGTCAGATAAGGGTTTTCCCATTCTCCGAAGATGCCCAGGCGTTCGAAATCCTTCCGCTGCTTTTCCACAAATTTCAAGGCGTAATTCCGGCATTTCCTCCTGAACTCGGGGACGGAAAGAGCTTCGCTTCCCGGCTGTTTGGAGACTTCCAGTTCGATGGGAAGGCCGTGGCAGTCCCATCCGGGAATATATGGAGTCTTATATCCCTTGAGGGACTTATATTTGAGGATAAAGTCTTTTAATGTCTTGTTCAGGGCATGCCCCATGTGGATCATGCCGTTGGCGTAGGGAGGGCCGTCGTGGAGGATATACTTTTCGCCGTTTTCCCTTTTGCTGATGATGGCCTTATAGATCCCCTTGTCTTGACTCCATTTCTCCAGGATCTCTTTTTCCCGGACAGGGAGATTGGCTCTCATGGGAAAATCGGTTTTAGGCAAGTTCAATGTCTCTTTGTAGTCCACGTCTCTCTCCTCCTCAAAAACCCCTTAGGGGTATTCTTCTCTTTTTACCAGCTCAATCCGTAGGAGATACGGTGGGTCGCCCCCATATCGCCATACGGTGCATAGGCATAATCCAGATGCCCGTCGAGTTTTTTGATCTTTTCCCGGACTCCGAATCCGAAACTGATACAATCCAGGAGGTCATAATCCTCTTTGTGGCGGTAGCCGGCCCTCAGAGAGAGCCAGTCTGTCCATAAGTATTCGACTCCTCCGGAGAGGGTGTAGGACTGTTCCCAGTAGCCTTCTATATCGGCAGCCAGGATCAGCTTGTCTTTCATTTCTCCGTTTCGGAATGTATAGGAGATCCCCGCATTCGCGGTGAGCGGCATGGGGAAATCCCTCGATTCGGTAAATCCGACACGTGTGGTCGACGCATTACGTACAGACGCGGCTACTTTGATCTTTTGGTCCAGAAGCATAAACTTGAGGCCTCCGTTGAACCCCCAATTGAAATCGTCATAACCGTCGAGTCCCGTATGTTCATAGATTCCCGAAGCGCTTCCTCCGATGAATAAATTTTCACCAACGGGGATCCCTACGCCGAAGCTCCCGGCTATGTTATAAAAGTGAAGGCTTTCCCCCGTGTCCAGGCCTGTATTATCCCTTTCGTCCATAGTAAAGGTAATCCCCCGTAAATCGATCCCAAAGACCATTCCGAAATACTTTTTGGCAAAGGCCAGATATTCAGCCCGGACATCGCCGAACATCTCATTATGGGAAAAAGAGATCTCCATATGCTCTATCTGGGCCAGTCCGGCGGGGTTCATACAGAAGGCGTCCAGTCCTGTCAGGACCGCCAACCCTCCGCCGCCCAGAGCCAGGCTATGGGCTGACATATTCATCCGGAGAAGCTGGGCGCCGGTCCGGCCGGTCCCGATGGTCTCAAAAGCCTGTGCCGCTCCTGCGAGCATCACTGCAAACAAGATAATTGCCAGAATCTTTTTCATAGCCCCCCCTAATCGATAAAGACAAATTTGCCCTTGTAGGTCTCTTCGTCAGTCCCTGTCCCCGTAGGGAACGTCACGGTGAGGGCATAAAAGTATACTCCGCCTGCAACGACCCAGCCATTCTCATTTTGGCCGTTCCAGGTGACGACTCCTGTGGAGAGAAGGGCCAGGTCTGTGACCTTGACCAGGCGTACCCGGTCGCCGTTGAGGTTGTAAATGGACAATTCGGCCTTGACAGCGTCTGTTCTGATATTAAAATCGATCCCGCCGTTGGCGGAGTTATTTTCTCCGAAACGCCATGGATTAGGGTGCGGAGCCGGCTCCACGGCAAAAAGAGTCCCGGCCAGGGTAAAAGCCACAAGGAAAAGCGTCAGGAATTTTGAAAAAGCTTTCAAAATCAACCTCCTTTGGTTTCAGATACTACGTTTATTTCACTTCTCTGTCAAGTTCTTTAATGACACGTGTGATGAGCCGGGCTAAAAGCTCTCCGCTTTGTGAAGCAGTGGCTACGACATCTTTGAACGAGCCTCTGTTCTCTCCCCCTCCACCAAACTTATTGGCGATGACAGAAAAGCCTAATACACGCATTCCGCAGTGGACTGCTGCGATGACCTCTGTAACGGTAGACATCCCCACAGCATCTCCCCCCAGAAGGCCTACCATGCGGTATTCGGCATCTGTCTCCATGGAAGGGCCGCGCAATCCGAAATAGATTCCTTCTTTCAGTGAGATTTTCTCTTTACGGGCTGCTTTTCTTGCGAGCTCCTTCAGTTCAGGGTCATAGGCCTTGTCCATTTCAGGGAAACGGGGGCCCAGGCTTTCATCATTGGGCCCGGTCAGAGGATTGACTCCTGTAAAGTTGATATGGTCTGTAATAAGCATGAGGTCGCCGGGATCCAGATGACGTCCCACGCCACCGGCGGCATTGGAGACGATATAGGTCTTGCATCCCAGAAGACGCATGACGCGGACGGGAAAAGCTATATCCACAGGCTCATATCCCTCATAGAGATGGAAGCGCCCCTGCATGAAGAGGACATTCCGGGACCCGATCCGGTTCATGGAGAGAATCCCCTTATGAGTCCCCACGGTCGAAAGAGGGAATCCCGGAATCTCCCTGTACGTGATCTCAGCCAGCTTTTCTCCCGATTCCCCCAGCCCGCTGAGGCCTGTCCCCAGGACGACACAGACATCAGGGGCTAAAAAATTTGCTTTTTTCAGGTATTCTGCTGTCTTACGGTATACTTCCATAACATCCTTCCTTATGACGGTCTTCGCTGTCGATTTCAAAAAATAAAATTAATGATCAGGATCAGGACCCACCGGACGATGATCATCATGGCGATAGCCACCACAGGGGTAAAATCCAGTCCTATCTTATAGGGAGGAAAGAGTCGCCGCAGAGGCAGAAGAAGGGGCTCTGTGAGGAAGACCAGGTTCTCCAGGATAAAGTTGTTCTGGGGAACGGCAAACCACGAAAAGAGAGCCCTGAGGATGATCAAAATGACCCAGAGGGACATAAACATGTTGACCAGGGCTTCCAGCCCCCGTCCTAGATTTTCCATAAAAGAGACGGCATCCCCGAGCAGACCGCTGAGAATAGTCATAAGAAAGGCACTCAGGATCAAGGCAAAGAAGATTCCCAGAAAAGGCGTATAGTCCCTTCTCTTCCCGGAAAGCCCCGGGAAGACCCTGCGCCAGGGGGCGATGATGGTATCGCTGGCAAAATGGATGATCCTGGCCAGCTCACCGTAAGCATAAGGGCCACGCATGAGGATGAAAAAGTCGGCGATAAAAATAAAGCAGAAGAGGTAGAAAAAGTAGGTCACAAATGAGGCGGCCATATAGACAAGCCCCCCGAAAGCTGTCTTGTACGGGTTGTCAAAGATCCAGAAAAAGGAGTAGAGACTGACAAAGATAATGGTGACATAGAGGGCTCGGACATCGTGTTTCCGGGCTGTCACTTTCTTATGTCCGAAAAGACGCAGGACGGGTTCTGTGGCATAATAGATCACTTTGTAGAGGCGGTTAAAGATGATCTGTTTCCTGAAGGGCACAAAAAGCCTGATAATAAAAAACATGATGTAGGTGTTCAGGAGTATGACAATCAGATTCAAAGAATATGTAAACCGTACAATATGCATCAGACACCCCTCTCTCCGAATAGTGCTGTCCCGATCCTTATCAGGTTACTTCCTTCCTCCACGGCAATGAGATAATCCTGGCTCATTCCCATGGAGAGCCAGTCCACAGCAATATTCTTTCCATTGTTCAAGGAACGGAACCTCTCATAAAGCCTGTACGCTTCCGCTGCTTTTTTGTGAAGCAGGAAATCATCATCTGTCAGAGGGAGCATGGTCATGAGCCCTGTTACTCTCACCCGTTCGCATTCCGCTACAGCGCCCATGATCTCTTCGGCCCTCTCGGGAGGAAACCCGTACTTCGACTCTTCTCCGGCGATATTGATCTCAATAAAGAGGTCCATATCCCTGTCACGCTTCACGGCCGCCAGATCCAGTGCCCCGAGAAGTTCGATGCTGTCCACAGACTGTATGCAGGAAAAGAGGTCAAAGGTATATTTGATCTTATTCTTCTGCAAGTGTCCGATAAAATGGCGTTGCGCATCCGGGACAAAGGGGAATTTCTCCCGGGCTTCCTGAATACGGTTCTCCCCCACCATATCCGCGCCTGCCCGGAGAGCTTCTTTGACCTCTTCCAGGGAGCGGGTCTTTGTGGCGGCACACAGAGCCACTTTCCGGACAATTCCCTTTTTCGCTTTGACTGTCTCCACAGCCTCTCGGATGCGGAGGATATTATCTCTGATACTCATAACCCTGCCTTTACAGATAATTCGTATTCCCTAGCTTTATTCTAATTCAAGACAGATAAAATTCAAGTGCATTTTTCCCCTTCTTTGCCTTCCTCTCCCTGTCCGGGGAGAAGCTCTTTCAAAGTATTTATGTAGAGAGTCAGATCAGCATCCCGGTAGAGGACAAACCGGATATGCCCGACAGAACGCAAACCCGTAAGAAGAGAGAGAACAGCCGTCAGAGCCACAGTTGCAGCTTCCCGGGACGGGTAACCGAAAGCACCCGTAGAGATAGCCGGGAAGGCGATAGATCGAATCCGATGCTTTTCAGCCAGCTTCAGCGCCTCTCTGTAACAGGAGCTCAGAATCTCCTGTTCCGGCTTATCCACTCCATAGACGGGTCCCAGGCAATGGATGACATACCTGTTGGGAAGGCGGTGAGCACCTGTGATCACAGCCTCTCCCGGTTTGATGGGCCCCAGGGGGATTGACTCCTTTTCAAGGCCGGGGCCGGCGGCCCGGTGAAGCGCTCCGGCCACTCCTCCACCGTTTCTCAAAAAAGCATTGGCAGCGTTGACCACGGCCTCTATGTCGGGTTGGAAAGCAATATCTCCGCAAAGACAAGTGATAGTTTTGCCGTCAACGAAAAATTTCATACGCCTCCTTGTTGACATTCCGATACTTTAGCAAAAAGAGCCCTTCTGTTCAATATTTTTTCCCTCTATCTCCCCTTTGTTGACTTTCCCTCTTTTTCTCCTATACTTATCCCATGACAACCCGGAATTCTCCCTTCACTCTTATCATCAAAGGTTTCTTGATGGGGATCGCCGATATCATCCCGGGGATCTCAGGAGGGACCATCGCCCTCCTGGCGGGGATCTATACTCCCTTTATCGAGGGGCTCAGCGCCCTGACCTCTCTTTTTACCGACAGAAAAGCCTTCCGGCCCCATCGGGATTTTCTCCTGCTTCTGGGAGCCGGCATCCTCACAGCTCTGGTCACGGGCATCAAGGTTATGAGTCTCCTTCTCTCCCGGTTCCCTGCGGAGACCTATGCTTTTTTTATCGGCCTTATCCTCTTCTCTCTTCATCAGCCTCTGAAAGAAGCTTTTCCCCTCAAGGGAAAACGTCTCGCTGCCCTGGCAGTGGGAACCGTCGCTGCTTTCCTCGTCTCCGGACTCCCGGTGAGGGAAGCCGGCCTTCCCGGAGCCGCCGCTTTTTTCCCCGCGGGGATATTTGCCGTAAGCGCTATGATGCTTCCCGGTATAAGCGGCTCGTTTATCCTCCTGATCACAGGTTTTTACGAACCTGTCATCTCATACGGCAGCAGCTTTATCGACTTTATCTTTTCTCTTTTCTCTGAACCTCTCCCTTTTCCGACAGAGGCTGTTCTGGCTCTCTTATGCCTTTTTGCCGGGATCGGCCTGGGGCTGATGACCGTATCCAAGGGGATCAAAGCTCTTCTTTCAAAGTATCACGGAATCACTCTCGCATTTTTGAGCGGGTTTATAGCCGGGGCCCTGAGGAAACCGGCCAGCCTGGTTCTGAGCCATGCTGAGCTCCGCATGAGCGGCCTTTTCACGGCATTGGTCTTTTTTCTTCTGGGAGGGTTGATAGCGGCCCTTCTTTTGGCCCTGGAGAAAAGAAGACGTCAGGGAAACAGCCGCCCCTGAAAACGGCCTGACTCGGTCATAGTTTTTTTGATATCTGCCAGGATCTCGTCTTTGGATAATTCCCACCGGGGAGCCAGGAGATGACCGCTTCTGTCTTCACCCAGGATCCGGTGAACCACAATATCACTTCGCAGGTTTTCAAGACAATCTATGAGTATCTCCTTATACCGGGAATACTCCAAAGGAGTGTACTCCCCTTCTTTATAGAGACGGGACAGTTCTGTCCCGTCCAGGACATAGAGATGATGGAATTTGATCCCCTCTATGGGAAGACGGGACAAACGGCGCACGCTTTCGGCCATCATCTCTCCGGTCTCCCCGGGCAGGCCCAGGATCATGTGGACGGTACATTTGATCTTTGTCTCTTTCAGCAGATCCAGAGCCCCCAGAAAATCTTCATAGGTATGTCCCCTCCTGATTCTTTGAAGAGTCTCGTTAAAAGTAGATTGAAGCCCGAATTCCACCCAGACGTCATAGGTGGACGTATATCCTTCTATCATGCTTATGACCTTTTTGTCAACGGCATCAGGCCTTGTCCCGATGATCAGCCCGATAAAGGGGAGAAGAGAAAGTCCTTTGTCATAAAGTCTTTTAAGCTCCTCAGCGGGAGCTGCTGTGTTCGTCCCTTTTTGAAAATAGAGATAGAAATCGCGGGCTTTATAGCGCTGTTCATAAAACTCTTTCAACCGAATTACCTGCTCTTCAAGACTCTCTTCGGGTGAGCGGTAATAACTGTTCTCGCAATAGATGCACTTTCCGTTACAGCCCAGAAACCCGTCTACAGAGATCCTGAACGCCTTGGTCTTGAAATTTTCCCGGATATACCGGGCAAAGGTGAAGTACGGGGCAATCATAGTCTCATCTTACCACAGAAGGCGTAAAGCGCCAGTTTTTTGTCTTTCACTTGCGTCCCTTCCCGTTTCTTCTATAATCTTTCCATGAAGCACGATATTTTTATGCGCCAGGCCCTGAAAGAGGCTCTGAAGGCCTATGCAAAAGGAGAAGTCCCTGTAGGAGCCGTCGTGGTCTATGCCGGAGAAGTCATCGGCCGGGGCCATAATCTCAGAGAGTCCAGCCAGGATCCCACTACCCATGCAGAGATCATCGCTATCCGTGAGGCCTCCCGGAAAAGAGGGTCCTGGAGGCTCGAAGAATGCGACCTCTATGTCACGCTGGAACCCTGTCTCATGTGCGCCGGTGCTATCTCGCTGGCCCGGATCCGTAAAATCTATTTCGGGGCGGCTGACCCAAAAGCCGGAGCCCTGGTCACGTGTGTCAGAGCCTATGATTTTCAATGGCTCAATCATATCCCTGATTTTGAAGAAGGCCTTGGGAAAGACACCTCTTCGGCGCTTCTCAGCCGTTTTTTCGAACATCTGCGCCGGAAAAAGAAAATTCTCAACGGCGGATCGATATGAGGATCCCGCCCAATATCAAAAAGATCCCGCCCCACTGAAGTGTAACGAGACGCTCCCCCAGAATAAGAAATGCAAGAAGCGTAGCGAAGACAGGCTCTGACAGATAAATGATCCCCGCCACTGTAGGAGAGATCCTCTTCTGGATAAAGAACTGCATGGCAAAGGGGATGAAGGTTCCGAAAAGGGTCAGGACAGCCAGGGCCCCGATGACGTCCCAACGCAGATAGTCTGTCCCCCGGACAACAGCCCCCTGGAAAAGGGCAGTCGCCAGCCCCATGGCAAAAGTGACCACAAACTGCATAAAGACAAGGGTAAAGGTGTCGTAGAAACGCCCGTAATAGCTGATCAGGTAGATCTGAAGGGCAAAGACCACTCCGCAGAAGAGGGTGAGAATATCCCCCCTGTTCAGGTGGAGAAGAGCTCCCCCTGTGGAGAGGAGGTAGATCCCTCCCAAGCTCAGAAGTATGCTTACGGGTATAGTCCGGCTTATTCTTTTCTTCCACCCCAGATATTCCAGAATGGGGACGAAAACGATGTAGACGGATGTGATAAAACCGGAATTGGTGGCCGTAGTGAACTGCAGTCCTATTAGCTGGAGAAACATGGCTGCTCCGTTGGCGAGCCCGATGAAAAGCCCGGCGCGGATCACTTTTTTATCCAGCCTGATCTGTTTATGAAAGACCAGGAAAAAGAGAAGAGCTGAGAAGAAAAAACGGATAAAGAGGATGAAAGCCGGAGAAAAATGGGGAAGGACTACTTTGGAAAAGATAAAGGTACTTCCCCAAAGAAAGGTGATCACAAAAAGAAGGCCTGTCATCCGTTTCATTTTTCTCTCATTCTTTGCGTCTCCGTCCGGCTCTCTTCTTCCCGAAAAGCTTTGAGCCGGATATAGGGCTCCCGGCCCGGCTCATTGACGCCCTCTCCTTCGCAGATACCTACAATCGCCCAGATGCGCTCTTTATCGGCGATCATGATGAGGTTGTCCCGGGCCACCCGGGGGATCTTCAAGTCGTTCAAATACTTTTTCATCTTTTTGCGTTTTCCCCCCGCGGGGATAAAAAAGTCTCCCCGGCGCCTCGTCCTGGCACAGAGGGATTCTTTATGGCAGAGACTTTCAGGGATGAGATACTCATTCTCTCCTACCTGATAAGGATACTCCCCGACAACGCTCATCTCAATGGTTAGGTTATAGGAAGGGATCTCGTTCCGCCCCGGTTTTATTTCAAAGGAATCCAGAGAGAAGAAACCCTCAGGAGGTTTGAAAAAGAGCCTGTCATAGTTGAGATGCACGACCCAATCCCTGGATAGGGCCAGCCTTTTCCCTGAGACACCCCGTCTCACCATCTCTTCGATGAGAGAAAGGTCTTTCCACGAGAGAGTCATCCCGAATGAATCACGGGCGATCCTTTTAACAAGCATCTTGAGAGCCCCCGGTGACAATCCCCTGATATCGATGAAATATCCCGATTCTTCTGCTTTAAACCGCTCTTTCAAGAGGATTTCCGCATATTCGTCAAGAAGGCTGCTGCTTTCTGTTGCGATGGAGCGGAAACGCAGTAGAGCTTCGCGGTAGCGGGGATTGATCTTTCTCAATGCAGGAAGGACCTCATGACGGATGAGATTCCGTTCGAAGGTGGTCATGGTGTTCGTCTGATCGGTCCTGTAGGAGATCCCGTTCTCTTCAAGCCAGGCGACAATGGCCTCTGTCTCTGTGGCAAGAAGCGGACGGATGATCTTTCCCCTCATCTCACGTATCCCGGCCACTCCCTCCAGGCCGCACCCCTTGGTAAGACGGAAGAGAAGAGTCTCTGCCTGATCGTCCAGCGTATGCGCTGTCACGATCTTGTCGTACCCTGACCTTTCGGCAATGCGGCTGAAGACAGCATATCGGACTTTCCTCCCTGTCTCTTCCAAAGAGAGCTTCCACAGGAGGGCCAGGTATTTGACATTGACCCGCTCTGAGTAAAACGGCACTTGAAGAGATTCACAGAGACTGCGGCAGAAGGCTTCATCCCCGTCGCTCTCAGCTCCCCGGAGTTTATGGTTCACATGGACGGCCCCGATCTTTTTTAAAGCGAGCTCCCGGCTGACCTTCACAAGGGCCTGGAGAAGAAAGACGGAGTCTTTTCCGCCGGAAAGAGCGACCAGGAGAGAATCTCCGGGGTTGATAAGTCCGGAATCATCAAAGATCTTTCTGATATCCATGGTCACTGATCCAGAAAGATCTCCACGTCGTTGAACATCCTCTGACGTCCCGTCCATCGGGCTTCGGGAAACTCTTTGACCAGGTCGGAATAGCGCTTCATCTTGGCATCGATATTGTCCAGCAGATGGACAAGGTAGGCTTCAATGGTCATGGGGAGGACTGCTGCTCCGAATTCTCGGGTCCCGTGATGGGAAAGGATAATATGCTGGAGGGGTAAGGCGACAGAAGGGTCGATACCCGCCTCTTCCGCTTTCCGCCCCACATACTCAGACCCGATGATGATGTGCCCTTTGAGTTTTCCCTGGTCTGTCACATCGATGGAGCCCATCTGATTCTCATACTCCCAGATTTTACCGATGTCGTGGACCAGGATCCCCCCGATGAGTATATCGGCATTGATGAGATGAGGAGGATAGACCTCCAGAAGCTTTACGCCCAGACGGGCGATAAAAAGGGTATGCTCCAGAAGACCTGAGAGATAATTATGATGATAGGTCTTGGCTGCAGGGGCATCGAAAAAGAGTTCCCGGACCTCTCCGTCAAAAACGGCCCGGAGTAGTTTCCCGGTCTCCCCGTCTTTGATATGGAGCAGAAGCTCGTCAAACTCTTTGATCATCTCTTCCCGGTTCAGGGGAGAGCGCGGCAGATAGTCCCGGTAGTCGGCATCGGCCATAATATCCATACGGTCGATACGTAATTGAAGATTACCGTTAAACTCATCTACAGTCCCGTCAGTGGAGACGACCAGTCCCTTCTTTTCCAAAAGGCGCTTATAGACCTGAGGAAAGACAGCGGCCCAGCGGGCGCTGTTCCATATTTTCCCCGAGAGGCTCTCTTCCCCCCTGGTAAGAGTCAAATCTATGTAAGTGTTCCCGTTCCGGTCCACACGCTCATTGACTCCTGTGACAAGAGCTTCCAGAGTAGCTCTCTGCCCCTTTTCAAGATCAGAAAAATCGTTTGTCATAATTACCTCCTCAGAGGGTATTCTACCATACTCAGGCCCCGGGGGCAATATCGGGAGGCTGTCCCCTTTTTCGTTAAAACCAGGCTGCTGCCTGATCCGGAGTGGAGAAACAAGCGTCAGGATTTTCGGCTGTCAGTTCTTCCTCTGTGCGAAAACCCCACAAGGCTGCTCCCGAGAAGAGGCTGCAGGCTTTGGCTGTGCGGACATCGATCTCAGAATCCCCAAGAAAGACGGTCTTTTCAGGATCAGCGCCGAGAAGTCTCATAACATGAAGGGTCAGCACAGGGTCCGGTTTGACCAATCCATCTTCCCTGACCCCCCTGATGACCCGGAAAGGGATGTCCGGGAAAAACCTCTTCACACATTTGACGGTAAACTCATGGGGTTTATTAGAAAGAACGCCCATGACATATCCCTCTTTCCGGGCTCTTTCCAGGAGCTCCGGGATCCCGTCATAGGGACGGGTCTTTCGGTCCCAGTTTTCCCCATACGCTTGGTTGAAGAGTCCGACCAACTCCTCTTTTTCTTCAAAAGTAAGCTTTCTGCCGGCGGCCTTTTCCATCAACACCTCAAGCCCTCTTCCCACCATGGGACGCACTTCGCCTTCGGTGTAAGGTCTTTGGCCGAACCGGGCCAGGGCAGCGTTCACAGCGTCGGTGATATCTCCCATGGTATCCAGGAGAGTCCCGTCCAGATCGAAGATGACCGTTTTTTTCAACTTCTCTTCTTTTCGATAGGCTACATAGATATAATGCGGCACATCACAGGCTCCCTGCTCTTCTTTCTGCTTTTGCGCTGCCTTATAGAGGCTTTTCCCCAGGCAGACACTTCCGCATTTTTCCTGCATTCGGATGGATGCTTTGTTATTGATATGGGGTGTGGCTTTGACGCCACGGGCCTCTGTCTGTGAAAAGATAGCATTCAGAAGCCCTTTTTTGACTTCAGTCCCGTAGCCACGCCCCCAGTACCCGGGCAAAAGTTTTACATCGGTCTCGCTTATCCCCTCTTCATCGGGAAGAGACATGAAACACTCTCCTACAGGCGTCCCCTCTCCGGCCAGGCGGATCAGCAGAGGGCGCCCGAAGACTTTGCCCTCCTTGTTCTCCCGGGCGATCCGAAGGGTCAGTTCTTCTGCATCACAAGAGAGGCCCCGTGGGAATCCCACATGGGCCATGACACGGGCATCGCGCCATAGAGATATGAAAAAAGAGGCGTCGCTCACCTGCGGCGCCACCACAGACAACCTTTCCGTTACAAAGACCACTTTGTTCAATAAGTCTCCTCTCTTCTACTTACCGGGACACTGGGCGGCTACATCAGGATCGATATTCTGCCCGCCGTAGGCTTTGTCGAAATAGGCCTTGAACTTCCCGGCCAGAAGAGCCGCTGTCTCCTCGTATCTCTTTTTATCACTCCACGTATTTTTTGGATCCAGGATAGTCTCGGGGACTCCGGGACAGCTGCAGGGAAGACTCAGATGGAACAGGGGGTCTTCCTTATATTCCACGTGGTCCAGAGCCCCGGTAAGAGCGGCATTGACCATGGCCCGTGTCATCTTCAGATCTATGCGTTTCCCCGTCCCGAAGGATCCCCCTGTCCATCCGGTGTTGACAAGATAGACACTTGTATTGTGTTCATCCATCTTTTCGCCGAGCATAGAGGCATAGACTTGGGGTTTGGCAGGCATAAAGGGCTGCCCGAAAAAGCGGGAAAAGGTAGCCTCGGGCTCTACGACTCCGGTCTCTGTCCCGGCCAGCTTGCTCGTATACCCCATGAGAAACCACAGCATGGCCTGTTGTTTGTTCAGGCGGGAGACCGGAGGAAGAACACCGTAGGCATCCGCTGTCAAAAAGAGGATGGTGGAAGGATGCCTCCCCACTGAGGACTCTTTTATATTGGTCAGATAGCGTAACGGATAGGAAGCCCTGGAATTGGGCGTCAGGCGTTCATCATCATAATCGAAGAGTCCGTTGGGATAGATCATGGCATTTTCCACGATGGCCCCGTGTCTCAGATAATCATCCTTGTGATTGACCGCCTGATAGATCTCAGGTTCCTTCTCTTTATTGATGTTTATCATTTTTGCATAGCACCCGTATTCGAAATTTGCGATTCCTTCCCGGCTCCAGCCATGTTCGTCATCCCCGAGAAGAGCACGCGAGGGATCGGCAGACAGCGTCGTCTTCCCTGTGCCGGAAAGTCCCAGAAGAAGGGCGGTCTCCCCTCCCTCTCCCTCATTGGCCGAGCAGTGGAGAGGAAGGATCCCTTCCAGGGGAAGATAGTAGTTCATAACGGTAAAGATCATCTTTTTGATGCTTCCCATATAAGCCGAACCGATAATGATCCCCAGCCGCCGCTCAAAATCCATAGCCACGATCATCCGCGAAGGAGATCCGTCGGGTAACGTCCTCAGCTTTCCAACATACTTATGCGCTTCCAGCTTGTCATAGGGAAGGGCCAGAAGGGTGTATCCTTTTTTGTAAAAAAGACTTTTTTCCAGGTCGGAGGGAACAGGACGGAACATATTATCGGTAAAAAGAGCCGAAAGGGCATTATCGGTGACAGTGCGGACAGGAAGAGCATACCGGCTGTCAGCACCTACGACCCTGTCGGTGATATATAACTCTTTTTTGTCTCTGAGGGCAGCACAGGTATCCTGGAAGATCATTTCAAAAGTCTCCGGATCCAGAGGGAGATTGTTGGGAGATGTCCAGTCTATATTCTCCTCCACAGAAGGATGCCGGACGATCACGGTATCCTTGGGGCTCCGTCCTGTAGATTCCGGAGGAGTCCAGGTAGCCAGACAGCCTGAAGCTGCTATGACCGCTTCCCCCTTTTCCACCGCACGTCTGATCATGTCCTCTCTGGCCGGATTCACAAGAGTATTATTCTGTTCTTCGATCACTGTCGCCAACCGGGCTTTCCAATCCATGGCAATGGCCTCCTTAATAATGATGAAAGATGAATGACACCTGCACAGCACGATTGTGGCATAAAGAAAGGAAAAATCAAGAGACAATCACTTGCGTAAAGAGCCTTTTGAAAAAATCAGATGCTCTCCCAGGAGAAAATTGACCCCTCCCGAGACTGTCAGGGCGATGAGATTACAATAGACAACATGAAGGTGAAAAAGACGCTCGGCCAGGATCAGAAAAAGCATCTTTACCCCGAAAGCAGCCAGGCAGGAGAGATTATAGGGAATCAGGCGGCGGAAAAAATCTTCCGCCGTCTTGAGGACCCTGTTTTCCCATACCCAGTGGTAAGAGATGATATAGTTATTGAGCATGGCCGCTTCAAAGGAGAGGGCAGGAGCGATGAGATAGACCCCTGTATAGGAGGAAAAGAGGAAACGGCTCAAAAGCCAGAGGACAGCGGTATCCACCATGGTCCCGCTTATTCCCGTGAGTATGAATTTCCCTGCCCGCCGGATCATGGGCGCGGCCGGGGGTCCTTTTTATGATAAAAGCAGAGCCCCCTGATGAAATAGAAGAGAAAGAGTCCGTAAAGGAATACCGCTATCCCCACCCCCAGCACATCAAAGACAGTCCCGGTAAAATTCTTAAATGTGCCGACGGTTCTGTTATGGAAGAAATAGAGGCCGCTGTTAAAGAGGATCATGATCACTCTGAACTCCGTGGGCCCCAGCATCCCGTAAGAGATCTTAAAGATCCCTGTGAGATAGGTATTGATATAGGTCAGGATACTCATCATGAAATACCCGGTGACGATAAGAAGAGAGGTGGAAAGTTTAATGTAGGGAGACAGCCCTGCTCCGATTCCGATAAGAAAGACGGTGACCGTATCGATATTATGGTCTATGAAAAACCCGAAAAGAGGGCGCTCCTCATGCCTGTAACGGGCCAGTGTCCCGTCCAGGCTGTCTCCGAGCCAGTTGACGGCATATCCGACAGAGGCCATTGCCAAAAAGGCACGGTCCACTCTTGTCAGGGCATACCCCAAAGCCACCAGTAAAGCTCCCGCCAGCCCTGTCACAGTCATCATATCGGGCGTAACCCAATGAGGCAGACGGCCTGCAAGCCATTTTAAAGCGGCCTGTTCCGGCTTTGTCAGAACAGTCTTTGTGTCGCGGGTCTCTTTTTCTTTTTCCATATCACAACCCCCATTGAAAATGCCATAAAAACGAGTCTTTTTCAAGGGAAAAACGATTTTTACAGAGAGCGGGCCAGAAGGGCCAGGGCTGCGGCACCGGGCTGAAGGAGCTCCGGAGGAAAGAAATAATCCGGATGATGAAGCGGCGGCTGTTCTTCTCCGCTTCCAAGGCCCACCATAAGGGAAGGCACTTCTCTGGAAAACCAACCGAAGTCTTCCGACCAGGGGAAGGGGTCATGGAGGGGCAGAAAAGGCAAACCTGAAGAGGAGAGGGCTTTTTCTGCTTTCACGGCCAGAGATTCTCTGTTGGCTACAGCGGGAAAGAACTCCTGCCATCGGACAGACGGAGAAAACCCCTCTCTACGGGCCTGTTCACAGCAAAAAGAGTTCACCTTCTCCTTCAGCTCTTCCAGAAGAGCATCGGAAGGAGAACGCAAAGTCGCATAAATATGTGCTTCTCCCGGGGTCACCCCGAATGCCTCTTCTCCCAGGCGGGCATGGACCACTGTGGCCATAGAAGGCAGGATCCCGGATCGGACCGGAAGTCCGGGGATCTCACGGATCAGCTCTGCCATGAGAAGAGCAGGGTTTTTAGCCTTGTGGGGTTCTGAGGCATGGGAGGACTCTCCTTTGAGATAAAGGGAGAATCCCACAGAGGCCTGGGTGAAACTCCCCCCCTTCACAAGGGCGGTCCCTAAAGGATATCCGGGAATATTATGAAACCCCAGGGCTGTGGAAAAAGAGATCCCTTTTTCAGATAGAGTCCTGAGAGCTCTGTATCCTCCTTTCCCGGTCTCTTCCTCTCCCTGAAAGAGAAAGACATAACCGCGTCCTTCTCTGCTCAGAAGAGAAGCCGTCCGGACCAGGAGCGCTGCATGGCCGTCATGGCCGCAAAGATGGGAAGGCCTTCCCCCGGGGCCCGATACCGCATCCATATCGCTTCTGATAAGAAGGCGGTTGTCCTGCGGGCCGGCTACACAGGCGAAGCTGTGTCCCGACAAGGAGACGATAGCCCCGTCGGGGCGGACACGGGCCATAACCTCTCTGAGAAGAGCCGAAGTCCTTTTTTCTTTCCCGGAATGCTCCGGAAGGCTGTGCAGCTTCCGCAAGAGGATAAGGGGGGCAAGACTCAAAAGTCACCTCTTTTTCAAGTTTCAGAGCTGCTGTCCACACACGGAACAGCAGCTCTTTGCATCACACGCTGAAGGGATAAGTCACTTTAAAAGAAAATTTTATGAAACGTTCCGGGTCGATGGGTTCCAGAGGCCAGTCTCCTGAAAGAGGCTCGGGGGCTTTATCCAGGGCCCATCCGCTGTAGAGAGGGATTTCCAGCTTCCCGGTCAGAGAGAGATTGTACTTCCAGTGCCAGGTCGCGTAGGGGATCAGGTCAAGGGCCTTGACCCCGGCGAAATAATAGGGAAGACCTCCGTCATTATCCTGGACTTCAGTCTCTCCGAAGGAGACATACCGGAGGGCCACATGGCCATAAAGGTTATCACCGATCCGTTTTGACCCCTTCAATTTGAAGAGAAAGACATTGCCGTAATCATAGGTCACATTCAGGGCGTCGCTGTCGTAGGATCCCCGCAAAACGTAACCCAAGTCGCCGGAAAGAGTCATAAAGGAGAGCTTCTTGCGGCCCCAGAGATGAAGCCCTACATCAAAACTGCCGCTTCCCAGAGGAAGCTCTTCATTCTCCACTTCCATCTTCCCGGTAGGCAGCTTGAAATAGAGGCCGGCCACCGTAAGCACACTCCCCATCTTTCTCAGATAGTCAGCCCCCACTGTGATATCGCCCAATCCTGTCTTCTTGAACTTGGTCCCGTCCAGCAACTCCACCGATCGGCTGGTAATAGGCAGGACGAGTTTCCCGGTCAGGTATTGGGGACTGCGCCCGAAGAAGTAGACCGGTTTCCCGTAAGAGAGAGGAATATTGAAATTCTTCTGATACTTGCTGATCTTCATCTCTCCCGACACGTCGGCAGCGGGCATATCCGGCACTTCTTCTGTTTCAGCTTCATCTTCCAGAGTGTCCATCTCCATGGCATCGATAAAAGAGAGGTCGAAAAGAACATCTTCATCTCCATGGGTATGCCCCGGTTCAATATACTGAGCCAAGGCCGAGGATAAAAAAACAAACGCTGTGAGCAGCGTCAGCAACAAGACTTTTTTCATGGTTGTCCCCCTTTTTTCCCCTAGTATAGCATGAACTTTTTTTTTGCCAGTAAAAAAAACGACTTTCATCCGCAAATTGCATTTTTTAAAAAAAAAGAGTCTGCAGGGCACAACAAAACGATTCCCTCTTCCCAAATCCATTACACGGACTATAATATCCGTAAAAAGGAGGACTCGTGAGAACCCGGGTACGCGCTTTACGCATCACACTTCTCTCCGCCCTCTCATTTATCCTTATGCTCATCGAATTTCCCATTCCCCTTTTCCCCCTCTTTTTGAAAATGGATTTTTCAGACCTGCCCGCTCTCATCGCCGCCCTCTCCATGGGCCCCCTCAGCGGTATCACCGTAGAGCTCATCAAGAATATCCTCCATGGATTCCTGGCAGGGCATACGGCCTTTATCGGGGAGAGCGCCAATTTCCTCGTCGGCATCTTTTTTGTCGTGACAGCTTCACTTGTCCACAGGGTCTCCCGGTCCAGGGCGCAAGCCCTCTATTCAGGGCTTGCGGGAACGCTGGCCATGACAGCCGCTGCGGCATTTTTAAACTTCTTTCTTTTTCTCCCTCTCTATGAGAGTGTCCTGGGGATCCCGGTGGAAGCCGTTATCAGCATGGCATCGGCTGTCAACCGTTTTGTCACAGACAAGTGGTCTCTCATCCTCTGGAGCATGGTCCCGTTCAACCTGCTCAAGGGCATGATCCTGACTTTGATGTTATCGGTTTTATACAGAAAACTCGGGGGATTGATAAAGAGGGCCGGATGATTCCGGCCCCCTCTATGTGAACCTGTTATTGATTCAGCTTTTCATTGAGGCGTTTAAGATGTTCCTGGTCGCGGTAGATCCTCATAAACCCGGCCTTGCGGTCGACCTCTATCATCTTTTCCCTGTAGTCGATGGCTTTGGGATAGTCTTTCTTCTTCTCATAGAGGAAAGAAAGATTCTCATAGTTCTGCAGGATCTTGGAAAAGACACCGATCTTGAGGTTAATGTCCAATGACTTCAGATAATTCTCCTTGGCGCGTTCATACTCTCGCATGGTCTCGTAGATGATGCCGAGGTTCTGATAATCATCGGCCAGGTTCCCTTTGTAGGGAAGCTGAGCATCATACTTGATGGCATAGTTCAGATACTCGATGGCCTTGGTGTAGTCATCATCGTTGTAGTGGTAAGAGGCCAGGTTGTTGTAGGCGATGCCTAACCCTTCGATATGATTGATCTCCTGGTTGGCCCAGAGAGCCTTTCGATAGAAGAGTTGGGCAAACTTCTTGTTCCCGAGGATATAGTATATATTGGCAATATTATTATATTCCCGGGCCATGCCATACTTCAGGTTAAAAGCTTCATCAATAATCAGGGCTTTTTGGTAATAATCCAGGGCCTTCTGATAGTTCCCCTTCATCTTGTAGATAACGCCGATGTTGTTATAGGCCCAGGCGATGTTCACCGTGTCTCTCGTCTTGTCGGCAGCCTGGATCCCCTTATCATAATACTCAATGGCCTTATCGTAGTTTTCAAGGGCCATATAGACACGTCCCATGAGGATATTGGCCTTGGAGCCAAGGTCAGCATCCTGGAGGACTTTCCCGGCCATTTCTGCGGCTTCCATGTAGTTTCCGTTATAGAAAAGTTCTTCCGCTTTCTTATAGATGCTATCAGAACTCATCTCCTGCGAGAGAGCCGGCAGGATCATTACCAGGGCAAGCAGCGCAAAAGTAACTGTCTTTCTCATAATCCACCTCCTGTGGTTGATGCTTTATTATCCGTCCTCCATGAGAAAGGTTCAATAAAACTTAAGTTTGCTTTTGACTTTAGAATGTGATACTTCCGTTCATCTGCGGAAGTGATACTTAAGTATCACCTCCCCTTTCTTGACACTCTTCTCAGGGGAGAGTAAAATTTTATCATATGGAACATATTGTGATTTTTCTCAAGTTCATCAGTATCATCTTCGGGTTCGGCCTGCTGATATCTGTTAACCAGCTACGCACCCGTTATAAACAGACCTTCCTGGATTACTACTTTTCCTTTTACCTTTTTTCACTTCTCTCCCTTCTCTTCCAGCTTGCAACGAAATATGCAGCCACAAACCTTCTCATGGGCGGGGACTTCAGTTCTTTTCTGGCTCTCAACCTGGCCTACATCGTCTCTCTGCTTGGGTTTACACTTCTTTCCGCTTACAGTTATGTCCTCATGACGCTTCGTTTCCTCCATGAGGAGTCTGAAAAACCCGTAGGGATCATATTTTCCGTCATCTCCGGAGCTTTGATCCTGGTCTTTCTCTTCTTTACACGGATCTATCTTCTTACCAAGAGCTCCCTGATGATCTCCTCGTTCAGCGTGGTCTCCGTAAAAGTGCTTCTCTTTATCATGATCCTCTCCAATATCCGGCTTCTTCTGTCCCTGGGACGGATCAGGTCAAAACAACGTACCTCTCTCGTCCTTATCCTGGCAGCGTTCTACACCCTGCTCTTTGCTTTCCACCTCTTTACTTTCCAGATGGTCATCACGCGCCAGGCGGGTATTCCCGGCGCACTCTACTATCTCCTTCTCAACGGCCTTCCCCTTCTTTTGATCAGACGCCTCTCTGACAACTACTTCGGACAGCTTATCCATGACGATAAGAAGGAAGAACGTCTTCAGGCTCTCTTCGGGGAAAAGAACATCTCAAAGAGGGAAAGCGAGATCATCCGTTACGTCTGCGAGGGGATGAGCAATAAACAGATCGCCTGGGACCTCTCTTTATCAGAACAGACGGTGAAGCATCATATCTATAACATTTATCAGAAATTCGGCATCAACAGCCGGGTGGAACTCATCAATATCATTCATGCAGCGTAGGCTCCTTTAGTAAAAGGGGCCCTGCGCTGCTCCCGATACGGTCCGCCCCGGCTTTGAGCATGGAAAAAGCCTCATGGCGGCTCCGGATCCCTCCGGCTGCTTTGACTCCGCACATCTTTCCGGCCAGGTCTCGGAGAAGGCGGACATCCTCCTCGGCAGCTTTCCCGTTGACCCCTGTGGAGGTCTTGAGAAAATCGGCTCCCGAAACAAAGGCGATAAGAGCGGCATCTTTCTTCCGGAGGGGACTTAATCTCGACATCTCCAAAATCACTTTGACGATCCCCGGGGCAGCCTCTCTCACAGCCAAAAGGTCTTCCAAAACAGCCATATAGTTCCCGGAAAGGAAGAGGCTCAGGGGGATGACGATATCCACTTCGTCACATCCTCTTTTAAAGGCATTTTCAACGGCTTTTACCCGCGTAACGGTAAGTTCTCCTCCTCCCGGGAAATCGATGACGACACAGATGTGAAATGTCCCTTTGAGCTCGTCTCTCATTTGTTTTGCCAGAGGGATCCAGCAGGGAAAGAGGCAGACGGCCCCGATCCCGAAATGCGCTACTTCAGCACAGACACGGCTGATATCCTCCTCCCGGGCGAAAGGGTCCAGAAGTGTATGGTCGATAGCCTGAGCCAGAGCGGAAATCTCCAGAGGCTCAGCGGCCTCTCTCATCTCCGTCTCTGTCAGGGATTCCCGACGCTCAACTAAACCTCTTGTTAAAAGATCCCGTAATTCGATGACACGCTCCTGCCACAACTCTTTTTTCACAGGGCTACCTCTTTCTTCTTACGACAAGAATAAACTTCTGCTATACTTTATCAAGGAGTTTATATGAATATTCTTCAAGACAAATCACTTTTAACGCTGCTGAACCGGATCAATGACGGCCTCTATATCGTAGACCGCAACAGGGCTATTCTCTTCTGGAACCGTCAGGCCGAGCTGATAACGGGATATGAGGCGGCGGAAGTCCTCCACTCCCACTGTTATGACAATATCCTCATGCATGTGGATCAGGAGGGGAATCTTCTCTGCCATGGGGGCTGTCCTCTTCACGCGTCGATCAGTGACGGACAGGAGAGAAGCGCCGTTGTCTACCTTCATCACAAAGAGGGCCATCGGGTTCCCGTGGCTATCACTGTCATCCCCCTTTATGACAAAAACGGCCGGATCGAAGGAGCTGCAGAATTTTTCACCGACAAATCCCGGCACCAGCACCTGGAAGAAGAGATCAGTTTTCTTAAAAGCCAGGTCCTTTACGATACCTTGACAGCTCTCCCTAACAGACGTTTCCTGGATACAGCCATCAGCAACCTCCTTAACGAGACCCGTCATTACCAGATGACCTTCGGGCTTGTCTTTTTTGATATCGACGATTTCAAACATATCAACGATACCTATAGCCACCTTTTCGGTGATAAGGTTTTGAAGATACTTTCGGCTACTCTGAACAAGAATATCCGCTCATCAGACATCGCAGGCCGCTGGGGAGGAGAAGAGTTCCTCATTCTTTTGAAATATGTCAATGCCGACTCTCTCATGGAAAAAGCAGAGAAATTGAGAATGCTTGTCTCCCGTTCCCGGTACAAGACAATCGAAGGGGAATATGTCAAGGTGACCATCTCCGGGGGTGCTACCCTGGCCAGGAGAGATGACGACTCTACGACTCTTTTGAAACGGGCAGACACTCTTTTGTACCAGAGTAAAAACTCCGGTAAAAACAAAGTCACATTAGGATAGATACTATGCCCTGGGGATCTCTCATCAATGCCGCCGCTGTTATTGCCGGAAGTCTTTTCGGCCTCTTTATCGGGAAGAAATATCCTGAAAATATCCGCCTTATCGTCATGGACGGCGTAGGGCTGGCCAGTCTTTTTCTGGGTCTTTCCATGGCTCTGAAATCTCATGATGCTCTCATCGTCATTTTCAGCCTCCTCATCGGAGGGGTCCTGGGAGAGCTTCTCAGCCTTCAAAAACGGCTGGAACACCTGACCCGTCGTATGGGACGTAATACGGAAGATGCCGGCCTCTTTTCCCAGGGGCTGCTCACGGCTTTTCTCATCTTCTGTATGGGGTCTATGACCATTGTCGGCGCCATCGAAGAGGGAATAAACGGCGAGCGCAGCCTGCTTCTGACAAAATCCATTCTTGACGCTTTCACTTCTGTGGCCCTGGCCTCTACCTTCGGAATCGGAGTCCTTTTCTCTTTTGTCCCTCTTCTCCTCTTCCAGGGGGGTATCACCCTGACGGCCTCCCTCTCCCGCGGTCTCTTTTCAGATGTTCTCGTCGCCAATCTCACCGGAACGGGAGGGTTGATGATCATCGGCCTGGGACTCAACATCTTAAACATCAGACAGATCAAAGTCCTTAACTACATTCCCGCTCTTCTTATCGCCGCAGCAGCCTCACTCCTTTAGGCCTCCTTGCAAGACACGGCTCCGGGACGTATAATAAGAGAAACAAAGGAGGTTTTATGAATCGTACACTCTCTTTCACAAGTCATGCCAGAAGTTTTTTCCCCGAATTAAGAGAACGGTTAAACCAGACAGAGAGGCCCCATGAAGCCCTCAATGAATTTACGGTGGCCGCGACCTCTTTTTTAAAAAGGGCATGCAACGAGAAAGGAGTGAACCTTCCGGGAGAGGCTGTCACCCTCACCCCGGGAGAAGAGGACCTCTTCACCCTCCACAGCGACCTTCTGAACCAGGAAGCTTTCCAAAAACTGTGGCATGAATCCGACCTCCCCCATATCATCTCCCAGATGGCGGAACAGGCCACCAACAGATGGATCCATCTTTCCAAACATCAGGAGAAGACCAATAAAAAGATCAGGGGATGAGATCTCCTCCCAAAGGAACTAAATTTCAGCTAAAAAGCGGTGTGCCCTTTGATTCTTTGCTTTGAGCATACCCAGAAAAATATCCCTGGCCAGAGTGGCATCATAGAGGCCGCTGTGGGCCTTGCTTTCCTCATAATCCAGCCCATAGTAGAGAGCCGTCTCTTTCAGGGTGGGATATTTGTATCCTCCATGGGAGCGCCGGGGCAGCTTTAAGACAGAGGTATTTTCTTTCATGGTACAAAATTGTTTTTCCGGCTGGAAAGGAAGAAATGCCGTGTCAAAATCGATATTATGAGCGACCCAATGGCTGCATCCGAATGAAAACGCAAAAAGGTCTTCGTCCCGGACGAAATAACGTGCATATTCCGCCATCTGATTCATCCTGTTTTCCTCGATGATATCAGGTGAGAGGCCATGTATTTCAAAGGCCCTCATGTTGAAAGACTCTTCGGCATGATAGTATCTGTGAAAAATATGGATAGGGATCGCCTCCCCTTCAGCGTTGACTCTGCATTTGATCAAAGCAGCTTCCAGGACGCTGCTGCCGGCGAAACCGTTCGTCTCGAAATCAAAAAAGATGACCAGTCGGGAGTTCATAGACCAAGATTTTACCAAAAAAAGGAACACGGAGCAACAAAGAAAGGCTCTTGCAAGGAAAGATGAAAGCATCTATTGTATAGGACAGACAGGAGGAAAGAATATGGATAAGAAACGTCTTCAACGTGTGATGGATCAGATGAACCAAAGGGGAGTGAACCAGATGCTTCTCACTTCCTCATCCAATATTTTTTACATGACCCGCCTCTCCTTTGACCCGGGAGAACGTTTTGCCGGACTGCTTATAAAAAGAGGAGAAGAGCCCCTCTTTTTCTGCAACCGTCTTTTCCCCCAGGGAGACGAGTCTCCCTATGAGACGGTCTGGCATGAAGACGGAGAAGACCCCCTTTCTCTCCTGGTGCGGCACCTTTCTCCTTCAGCGGGCCTTGCTGTGGACAAGGATTGCCCGGCCAGGTTCCTCTTTCCCCTGCTGGAACTCTCTCTCCCCCTGTCTGACGCTTCTTCAGTCATCGACCGGGTACGGATGGTCAAAGATGAAGAAGAGATCAAGCTTATGAAAGAAGCCTCTCTGCTGAATGACAAGGCCCTGGCTTTTCTCGCCGAAGCCTTTCATCCGGAAGTGACAGAAAAGGAACTC